>WBZS01000781.1_pt1 | contig 32562 bp, 33 predicted proteins | sample 5204201 | NCBI WGS metagenome assembly WBZS01 (sample SAMN12344357, study PRJNA552823) | activated sludge metagenome | biome: Activated sludge suspended growth; feature: Nitrification reactor; material: Wastewater; isolation source: activated sludge from nitrification reactor of wastewater... | reverse complement strand
CGTAGCTGAACAGCGACCCCGTCACCGCATCCGATCCGCGCATCCCCGCCTCCCTGTCCCACCGCAACGGAAAGGGAATCTTATTCGTGCGGGGCTGTCACCGGGGCCTTTTTCAACGACCTGCTAATGCCGTAGAGCGTCGGTGACGCTTTGGAAACAGTACGACGTCAGCGCTTCTCTCGGTCATGGGGGGGCAAAGAACGGAAGCGTGAGCTTCATCGCCGCCCACTGCGAGCGGCGCCAATTGCCCCTGACCAGATCGTGCATGAAGGTGGGAGCGAGGTTTGTCATGATGTGCTCGGCGACGTGGTCGATGTAGGAGGGCGGGTCGTTGCGTCCGGCAACGCGCATGCACATGACGGCGACGCGGCGTGCTGCCTGGAAATTGGCGGGCGCAATACTGTGTTTTCGACGCGGTTTACCCATGGGCCTTCTTGTGTATCCACAACAAGATAGCGAGAGCCGGTTAAATAGGTGCTAATTAAGAGTCCTTTAACCACATAAGATGGCCGGAAGTAAACGTTGCAATCGAAACGTGTGGCATAGCACCGTCATGGCGATGGCGAACGCTTCCAGCAGGCAGGAACGTGCGTAAGCCCGATATGCGGATAATAGGTTTCAGCTGCCGGTGCGGACACAAGATATAGCGTGGTGCCCGGGCCAGCCCGTTCGTGTGTTTCAGCGATGAGCGCGCGCCCGATGCCGCGCCCCTGGTAGGCTGCATCGACGGCGAGGTCAGAGAGGTAGCAGCAGAAGGCGAAGTCGGTGATGGCGCGCGAAATGCCGATGAGCGTGCCGTCCGAGACGCGCGCTGTAACGATCAAATCCGCATGCGCGAGCATTAAGGCCAAGCGTTTTGTGTCGTCGATAGGCCGCCGCGGTCCCAGCGTCGACCGTACGAGCAGATCGCGAAACGCTTCGACAGCCAGATCCGACTCCATTTGATAGACGAATTTTTCTTTCATGGATTCCTCCAGATCGGATGTGATAGCCAAACGAGCCAATTGAGATGACCGTTTTGGCTATTCGCAACTTTCTCCTCGTTTCGAATTAGAAACATGTTTACTTGTGGGACGATTGCGGGCTATTAGACATGGAGATAATAATACATTTTTCTTTTCCTGAATAGGTCCATTGTGAGTGGAGTAATTGAGCGAATTGCATCTCGGTTTCCGTACCTGAGTGCCGATGTCCGACCCCCATCCCGTGGCGATCATCCGCAAGTGATGTTTGCCAACTACAACGGCGTCGATGAAGGCGCGGCAGTCGATTACGCCGCTCAGCTCGGCGAACGGGCACGGCAGTGGAGCACCGGCATGGGGCCGACATTGGATGATGGGCTGGCACTGGCGATACGCGGTGTGCTCACAATGGTGAAGTCCGTCAGTGCTACGAGCCTAATTCTGCGTGACGGAGAGTCGCTACTTGTGGAGCGGCCAGGTCTCGAAATCGACAAGAAGCGAAGGGGTGAGATCGGAGCGCTCCTTGAGCGAGCAGAATTGGACTGGTCAGGCCTGTCGGAACGCGAACGCAGCGCGGTTGGCCGTCTCGCTCTTCTCGGGATTGCGCCGCTGCAGCTCGAGTTGGTCAACTATCTCGATGTCGGCATGGTCCCGACCGTTATCGGTCGGATGCTGTCGCGGCTAGAGGGAGTAATCGAGCGAGCGCCATTGGCGCTGCTGCCGACCATTCTCAGGCCACGCGCCATCGCGGGCGGTGAGCGCGGCATCGGCGCGGGTCTCGACGTGTTCGAGGCGCTAGCGGATTTTTATGGTATCGAGCAGCGGGCATTAGCGGCGACGGGGCTCGTGCGCACGACAATTCCTGGTGGCACGCGACCGCGCATCTACGTGCCTCAGTCGGCGATGTCGATCGACGAATCGGCTCGGTTGGCGGCGAAGGAGGTACTCGATCGCCACGACCGTGTGGGCGATGGGCTGACCAGCTTCCTCGGCCATGTGTGGCGTGAGTTCGCTGACGAGGCGTTCGTAGTTCTGCATCGCGGCGGGGAGGTCGCGGCCTATGGACTAATCGGCGGATGCATATTTGCATACCGCGCACACGTCGATGCCACGGGTGACGAAGTGCGGCTGCGCAACGAGGGTGTGGCTGAGTTTCTCGGCACGGCTGGCCCGTTCGTCAAGCAATCATGGCGGCGAGCACACGACAAGCTCTGCTACGAAGGCGGCACACCTGCGCTGGAGGGCTTCCGTCGAGCAGTCATGGAGGCGGAACGTCTTCCGGAAGCCGAGCGCGCGGAAGCAGGACGTAGCGGCGTGATCGCCAATGCAGCCGGGAAGCTTTTCAACCGGCAGATCAACTACAACATGACGAGCGTACTCAACGGCCGGATGGAGCGCATCTCGGCTGACGAGTGGGCTCCATTCATGTGCCGGGATCAGCACGGCAGAATTTACAACCCCGGACATGCGCTCGCAGGAGTCGGAGAGATGTTTCGCACGCTACTTCATCATGGTGGACGGTTCTCGCAGTTTCGCAGTTGGCGCGAAGTCGACGGCACGCATGGCTTTGCCGACATGGGCAAGTTTCTCGGCTATCGAACGGCCCTGGTGGAGTTTCTAAGGCGCACCGCGCCAGCACCATAGCAATTCATCATCAACGACAACGGAGACGACATGGAAAAACGGAAAGTTATGGTTATCGATCGTTCGGGACGCGGTCACGCGATTGCCGACTTGTTCACGCGCACCAACCCGATGGTCGAGGTGCTCTATGTCCCCGGATGCAGTGCGATCGACGATCCCCGCATTTTTTCCCGCGATGATGTTAGGTTGAATGATTTCGATGCCATCGTCGGCCTCGCGAAGGCCGAAGCGGTCGACATGGTATTCGTTGCCAACACTGCTGCCCTGGTTGACGGCTTGGTCGATCGATTGAGGGTAGAAGGCATCGTCGCGATCGGCCCTGACAGAGCGGCGAGCCGGCTCGAGGCCTCAAAAGTCGAAGCCAAAGCGCTGTGCGTGAAGTATGGAATTCCTGTCGCCGAGCACGCGAGCTTCTCCGATCCTGAAATGGCAAAGGCCTATGTGGCGTCAGTGGGTCACGATGTCGTGGTCAAGGCCGATGGTCTATGTGGTGGCAACGGGTCCTACGTGTGCAGTTCCAAGGCCGAGGCAGAGCGCGCGATCGACACAATCATGATCGACCGCGAGTACGGCGTCGCTGGTGCTTCGGTCGTCATCGAGCGCCGCTTGCCCGGCATCGAGATTTCGTACTTCGCACTGTTCGACGGTACGACGTTTCTGCCCCTGCCGATGGCGATCGACTATAAGCGAGCTGACGATGGAAATGTTGGCCCAAACGGGGGAGGCATGGGATCGTTGTCGCCGCATCCGCTCGAAGGCGAGCGTCTCGACGAGCTGATGGCGGATAGAGTACTCGCGCCGCTGGCGCGATGCATTGCTGGAGAGAAGCTTAATTACAAAGGCATCGTCTATGTCGGTGCCATGCTGAGCGAAGGCGACGTGAAGGTGCTCGAGTTCAACGTCCGGCTCGGTGATCCAGAGGCCGAGGTCGTACTGCCGCGCATCGAGACCGATTTCGTCGAGGTCTGCGACGCCATCGTGCGACAAGAACTGGATCGGTGCTATCTAAAGGTTTCGCCCCAGTACTGCTGCAACGTGGTCGCGACACAAGGTCGGACGCGGCAGGTGGCATCCGATGGTCGCAACAAGGGGTGGTACAAGGGATGGCCGTATGGCCGTTACGGCAAGGGCTACGCGATCAGCGGGCTCGATCAAGTGCCGCGATCGGAGGCACGGGTATTCATCGGCGAAGCGGCAGTTGATGAACGCAAGGGACTGGTGAGTGACGGAGGGCGGGTCATTCACGTCGTTGGGATTGCTGACAGCAAGGAAAAGGCTGCGGAGCGGGCGTATGCCAACGTGGCTAAAATTCAGTTCGAAGGGGTGCGCTATCGTCGTGATATTGGGGCGATCTATAACAATGAGACCGTTCTCGGCGACGTCGAGATCCGATCAGCGCTAGATGCAGCCATTCCATCACGGGAAGCGGCGCGTCCCCAGACGATGTTAGCCGTGCCATCGCCGAAGGACCCAAAGTGACGGGAGGGGGCGGCGTCTTGGCCGGCGGTGTCGACAGCGCGACCATATCGCTTGTAATCGCGGTCCTTGAAGACGATGCTGCGCGCCGCCTCGTGGTTATTGGCTATCGCCCGGCGGCACGTTCGCTGGCTTCTTCGAGCAGGAATGGCAGGTCAAGGCCAGAAACCCGTTGAAGATGCGCTCGATCTTGACCGTGTGTCGCTATGCGTGCCGCGCGCTTGTTGAATGCGCTGCATTCCTCTTAGCAAAGGCTGGCAAGGAGGAGCTCATGCCAGCCCGACTGAAATCCCAAGACATCACTGTCGTGTTCCGATTGCCTGCGGATTGTGGTGAGCACGAACGCGCCGAGGCGCGCCATGCAATCATCGAGTTGGCGCGCGCACTCGCACGCATGGCCGCGGAGGAAGACGATGCGGCCGACGCTGGCGCGTAGTATGATGAAATCTATTGGCGCAACAGCACGGAGCATCGGACATGCGTGCCGCGATCTACGCCCGCTTCTCGAGCGAGTTGCAGGATGAGCGGTCGATTGCGGATCAGGTGGCGCTTGCGCGGAAGTACGTCGAGGCGCGTGGCTTCGCGGTCAGCCAGCTCTATCAGGATGCGGCAATCTCCGGCGCATCGACGCTCAACCGCCCTGGCCTGCGGCAGCTGCTGACGGATGCGGCGAAGGGCGCGTTCTCGGTCGTAGTGACGGAGAGCCTGGACCGGTTGTCGCGCAGCCAGGCCGACATCGCTGCACTCTACGAGAAGCTCACATTTTTGGGCGTTCGGATCGAGACCCTCGCGGATGGCGCCGTTTCGGAGATCCATGTTGGGTTGAAGGGCACCATGTCGGCGCTCTTCCTCAAGGATCTGGCGCAGAAGACGCGGCGTGGACAGCTTGGGCGCGTGAAGGCAGGGCGCATTCCCGGCGGCAAGAGCTACGGCTACGACGTGGTCAAGGGTGGTGAGGATCGTGGCCAGCGCACGATCAATCAGGCCGAAGCTGACATCATCCGGCGCATCTTCCGTGAGTATGTGGCGGGGAAGGGGCCCCTGGCGATCGTTCGCGAGCTGAACCGCGAGAAGATCGCTGGTCCGAGTGGCGGGCTGTGGAACGCGTCGGCACTGCTCGGCTCGGCCAAGCGTCGAAACGGCATCCTCAACAACGAGCTGTACCGCGGCACGATCGTCTACAACCGTCAGCGCTTCATCAAGGACCCTGACACGGGCAAGCGCGTCGCGCGCGAGAACCCGGAAAGCGAATGGCAGCGGCAGGACGTGCCGCACCTACGCCTGATCGACGATGAAATCTGGGACGCCGTCCAGCGGCGCCGCGCCGAGCGGGGCGGCCCGCATCTCTATCAAAAGCGGAGGCCAAAGCGACCGCTGTCGGGCCTGATCTACTGCGGGGCGTGCGGCTCACGATACATCGTGGCGACCCACGATTATCTGCGCTGCTCCGGCCGCATGAACAGCGGCATCTGCCACTGCTCCCGCACGATCGAGATGCGGGAGGTGGAAGAACGGGTGCTTGGCGCCCTTCGCCGAAACCTTCTGGCGTCGGATGTGGTCGCGCATGCGATCGAAGAATATCGGCACAACCTCATCCGTCGTGCTGCTGAGCGCCGGCAGTCGAGGGGGCGGCTGGAGGCCGACCTCGCCGACGTTGAACGCAAGATCAATCGCATGCTCAAGATGGTCGAGGATGGTCACGTTGAGCCGGCAATCGCTGCCCCGCGCCTCAACCAGCTCGCCGCTGAGCGACGGAAGATTGAAGCAGTCCTTGCGGCCGAACCTCAGAACAAAGTTATCGAGATGTTCCCCAACGCCGCTGAGCGATACGCGGCGAAGGTTGCCGAGATTCACAAAGCCCTGGCGGGTGGCAAACAGCATGATCACGAAGCGGTCGCGCACGTGCGTTCGCTGATCCAGCGCATCGTCGTGAAGGCCACGCCAGCACCCGACCCGCTCGAAATCGAGGTGGTAGGAACGCTTGCCGTGCTGATGATGAACGAGACCGGGAACGAAGCGTCCGATATCGTCCGTTGCGTGCCCCCGCAACCACCTTTGCAGTACTCGTGCGAGTGCTGCATATTCATCGAAGGACCGGCTTCGATTTCAATAGGTTGAGGCTCGTCGTCGCCCCCGGGCAGCACCGTGATGCGGTGCACGAGACCGCGGACCAAGCTTGATGCTTCCGCTGCTCCATCCCCATCCTCCGCAAGCTGCTGCCGCAGGTCCATGACCAGCGCTCGATAGCTGGCGCCGCCGTCGGTCACCTCGATCAAAGGCTCGTCGTTCGGTCGCGAGGCCAACTCGCCCGCCAGCCGCCGCTTCTGTGCGGCCAGCTCGTTGAGGCGCGGCCCAGCGACCGTCGGATCGGCGTGGCCCTCCTCTACCAGCCGAAGCAGGCGCACCGACTTGCGCTCGACGTCGGCCAGCTCGCTCTCGAGCTTGCCGCGCATAGCACCACGGTCACCCTGCGACCGGGCGAACTCCTCGGCGTAGGCAGCCGGAGGCTGCCGCGACCATCTCCGGAGTGAACAGGTGCCGCTCGATAGCTGAAAGCACCCTCTGCTCGATGTCACCCATCTTGACGCTGCGGCTCTCGGTGCAGGTGCCCTGTTGACGCGTGCTGAGCAACGCATATAGTCGCGCATGGCGATATTGTACTTCGCTCCGCAGCAGCCGCAGTAGATGAGTGCCGAGAACAGCCGTTGCGGCCGGCGCTGGTGATAGAAGTGCGGCGTGCTGCGCGATTGCCTCAGTCGCTGTGCCGCCTCCCACACATCCTCGTCGATGATGCGCCCGCCATCGCTGCTCGACGCGCTTGACCCTGGCTGCGTGAAAAGAGCGAGTCGGGGATGATTCTGCTCGCGATTTGCGGTGGTGAGCGATGAAGCGGTTCATTGCCGGGGCGGATCGGGGCCAGTCGACGCTGTTGCCGGAATGCCTCGACGACTGGGTCGACGACGACAATCCCGTTCGCGCCATCGACGTGTTCGTCGACCACCTCGATCTGGCCGCGCTCGGCTTCGAGATCGAGCCGGCGGCGACGGGACGGCCAGCCTATCACCCTTCCGTTCTGCTCAAGCTCTACATCTACTGGCTATCTCAATCGCGTGCAGTCGAGCCGTCGGCTGGAGCGCGAGGCGGGGCGCAACCTCGAAGTGATCTGGCTGCTCGGGCGCCTGGCGCCGGACGACAAGGTGATCGCCGACTTCCGCAAGGACAACGGGCCGGCGATCAAGAAGGTCTGCGCGCGCTTCGTCGATCTGTGCCGCGAGATGGGGCTGCTGGCGACGGCGAGCGTGGCCATCGATGGGAGCAAATTCAAAGCCGTCAACAATCGCGACCGCAACTTCACCAAGGGCAAGGTCGAGCGGCGCCGCCAGCAGATCGAGGAGAGTATCGCCCGCTATCTGTCGCAGCTCGACACCGCCGATCACCAGCCGCCGACGCTGGCGCTGGCGATCAAGTCGGTGCACCTCGAGCAGAAGCTGGCCACGCTCAAGGACGAGATGAAGAAGCTCGCGGCGCACGAGAAGCGCATGCTGGCCTCGCCCGACGAGCAGATCTCGCTCACCGATCCCGACAGCCGCTCGATGGCGACGAGCGGTCGTGGCTCCGGCGTCGTCGGCTACAACGTGCAGGTCGCTGTCGACGTCGAGAACCACCTGATCATCGCGCACGAAGTGACGAACAGCGGCTCCGATCGGGCTCAACTCGCCAACATGGGCAAGCAGGCCAAGGCCGTGCTCTGCGTCGACAAACTCGAAGCGGTCGCCGATTGCGGCTACTGGCTCGGCCGCGCTCGTCGATGCCGACCCAGTTCGACGCGCGACCGCGGACATCGATCTCGATCAGCTTCACCCCGGCAAGAACATCCGTATCATCGCGAGCAATGCCGCGCAGGATGCCGTCCAGGGGAGCGCTGATCACTTGCGCACCGAGGTACCCGAGCGGAAAGCCCTTGAACACGCGCTTGCCGACATCCAGCGCCGTGCGCCAACGGCCGGACGTCTCGCTGTAGACGAACCGCTCGCGACCGACGCCGCCGAGCTGACGGCTCATCCCGTCGGCGGCCTCGGTGCGACCGGCCGTGACGATGTTGCCCGTTTCGCTCGGCTTCGTCTCGACGGCGATGTCGCAGTTCCGGCCCACCTCGAAGCCCGGACCCAGCCCGATCGTCACCCGCGCGATGTTGCGCAGGTCAGGCCGCACGACCTTCTTGAGCATTCGCGCATCGACGAGCACATAAAGCGGACCGACGACAACGAGTTCCGTCAGCGCCAGGTGCGTGACGGCGATCCGGTCTTCGCAGCTCATTGCGCGGCGCACGGCCATGCTGTGTTCGGCCGGAACGCCCGAAACGCCCGCAACGACGGCGGGGTCGCCGAACAAGGCGTCGTGGAACGACATGCCGCATCGGATGACGGGAAGGGACGGATCATGGCTCATGACGACGCGGTAGCCGGCTCGATGCAGGCGCACGGCGACGGCCGAGGCGATCTCGTTGAGACCGAGTATGACGGCAGCCGGCGCCACGGCGTCCGGCGCGAAGGACTTGGGCGTGCGCGGCATCATCGGCTCGTTGGCAGGCGATCAGCCGGCTGGCTCGCTTGCGGCGGCTGTGGTCGCGCCGTCCGCCTTCTCGGCGATCCACTTTTCCAGCCATTCGACATGCTCGGCTTCCTCGGCCACGAACTCCTTGGCAAGAGTCTTGATTTCGGGGTCGTCGGTCGTGTCGTAGACGAGCTTGTAGAAGGCATGGCCGCGCTTCTCGCTGTCGAGGGCGATGGTCATCGCCTCCTCATAGGCGATCAGCGGGTCCGTGGCCCAGATGGCCGCCGTCTCGGGGCTTTCGATGTCCGGCCACTGGTAATCCTTCGGCAGGACTACCGGCACGTCGCGGAAGCCGGCGCGTGCCTTGGCGTCGGCGAGGTGAAGCCGCGAATAGTCGGACAGCTTGCGGAACAGCGCTCCGACATCCTTGTTGCCGGCGGCATCCATGGCGTCGGCGAGTTGGCCGAAGCGCAGCGTCGCTTCCTCCTCGAGCTTGATCGCGTAGCTCAGGAACATTTCGACCGACGAGGTAAAATCGAAATCGGACATTATCCAGCTCCAGTGGAGGCCGTGACGCGGAGCGGGTGTGCCTTCGACACCGCCGCGCCTCGGCAGGGTTGATGTTACTCAAGCGCCGCCCGGAGCACCGGTGAAGGTGACACGGATGTCCTCGTCGCGCACGATGTACTGGCAGGCGAGCCGGTAGCGCGGCAGGATGTCGTTCGTCTCAGCGTTCTCGATATCCTTTTTGGTGATCTTGCCGAGTTGCTTCAGCAGGCTCTTCTCCTTCTCGGTCAGCATCTCGCCCATGACCTTGCCCGACAGATGCTCGACCTCGATCAGGCACGAGCCGCAGTTTCCATCGCGGCATTCGAACGGAAGCGGAATCTTGTGCTTCTCGGCGATCGACAGGATCGTGCCCCGGTCGCCAGCGACGGCGTAGACGGTGATGTCCTTGTGCAGGCGCGGCGACGAGAAGGTGACGTTGGCCATCGTGTGCTCCCTCGTTTGCAAGTTCTCGCGTCACCGACACGACGAGTCGCGGCGACGACAGCTTCCGACGCAAGGAGCAAGACCCATGCCGGGCATTAACTGATTGATTTCATCGGGTCCGCGCGCCGTGTCCAGAGCGCGATTCGCGACAGGGCATGTGGCGAAGCCGACAATTTGTGTTTGAGCGCGACAACGACACGCGCGGCCGTGCCATGGTGTCGCCGCCGTTGCCGCAACGTGCCGGCGAAAGTGGCAGGATGCCCATGATTTCCAAGCCGTTTGGCGAAATCTTGAGCGCGACATCTGGCGCTTCTGGGGGTATCTTTGAGCAATGCAACATCAATTGAGCCCGCGGCTCAGCGCGGCTTGGTCACCATAGGGTGGCAGTTATGCAGACGCACAAGATGGCCGTCGTGGCGGGTGCTCTCAAGGAGCCCTCGCCTTCCGCCCGTATGGGGGAGATCGCTCTTTCCGGTGTGTACGAGATCTCGAAGATACTCGCTCGCCCCGCACGCCTCGAGATCATGTTGTCCAACGTCCTCAATCTGCTGTCGTCCTACCTCGACATGCAGCACGGCACGATCATGCTGATCGACGACGAAGGCACGCCGGAAATCGTGGTCGGCACGTGCTGGACCGAAGTCAACGCGCGGGCGGCCGCTCCACTTCCGCAAGCGGCACTCGACCAGATCATTGCCACAGGCATGCCGCTGGTGGTCGAGAACCTGGCGACGCATCCGCTGTTCACCGGCTGCAGCCCGCCCCCGGCGCAGCGCTCCGAACCCGGAGCGGCGAGCTTCATCGGCGTGCCGATCAAGATCGAGACTCGCGTCGCTGGCACGCTGTCGATCGACCGACCGCGAGGGGCGCGGGCCTCGCCCGGCTTCGACAACGACCTGCGCTTCCTGTCGATGATCGCCAATCTCATCGGCCAGACCATTCACCTGCATCGCGTCATCGCGCGCGACCGCGAGCGACTGATGGAGGACAGCCGGCGGCTCGAGAAAGAGCTGACCATCGCGCGCCCCGATGCGCGGCCTGCCGCAGCGGCCCGCGTGCGTGCCGGCGGCATCGTCGGCGACAGCGCGCCGATTCGGGCGTTGCTCGACAAGATCACCGTCGTCGCCAAGTCCAACGCCACCGTCCTGCTGCGCGGCGAATCCGGCACCGGCAAGGAGCTGTTCGCGAGGGCCATTCACGAGCTGAGCCCACGCACCAAGAAGCCGTTCGTCAAGGTGAACTGTGCCGCCCTGCCCGAGACGGTGCTCGAGTCCGAGCTGTTCGGGCATGAGAAGGGGGCCTTCACCGGGGCGTTGCAGACACGCAAGGGCCGCTTCGAGCTGGCCGATACGGGCACCATATTTCTCGACGAGATCGGCGAGATATCGGCCTCGTTCCAGGCCAAGCTGCTGCGCGTCCTGCAGGAGGGCGAGTTCGACAAGGTCGGCAGCTCACACACGCAGAAGGTCGACGTGCGCGTCGTCGCCGCGACGAACCGCAATCTCGAGGATGCCGTCGCGCGCGGGACATTTCGCGCCGATCTCTATTATCGGATCGCCGTCGTGCCGCTGGTGCTGCCGCCGCTGCGCGACCGCAAGGGTGACATTCCGGCGCTGGCGCGCAGGTTCCTCAACCGCTTCAACAAGGAGAACGGCCGCGAGCTGGAGCTGTCGGCGGCCGCCATCGACGTCCTCAAGTCCTGCTACTTCCCCGGCAACGTCCGCGAGCTCGAGAATTGCGTCTACCGCACGGCCACCCTGGCCAAGGGCGGCAGCATCGAGGCCCGCGACTTCGCCTGCGGTCACGGCGAATGCCTGTCGGCGGTGCTGTGGAAGGCAAAATCACATTCGGCGGTCTTGCGTTCCCCTGCGGCGCCCCCTGCTGGGTTCGAGCAGCCTGCCCCGCACGCAGAAGCCGCAACCGCGAGCTGCGCAGCATCATGTCACGGCCACAGCGAGCACGGTGCCACGAAGCCCTGCACGTGCGGCGCCAGCGAACCGGGCGAGGGGCCGTGCCCATCGCCGGATATCTGCACGCCGCAGAGCATTCGCGTCACGCGCGACCAGCTTTATTCGGCCATGGAGCGCTCGGGTTGGGTGCAGGCCAAGGCGGCACGCATCCTCGGGCTGACGCCACGCCAGATCGGCTACGCGCTGAAGAAGCACGACATCCCCATCAAGCGCTTCTGATCCGGGCCGAGGCGAGAGGATCAGCCAAGCGACAGCCGTCCCGTCACGAGCGGGGCGGCTGTGTTTTTTCTCCGTCCCCGTCCCCCGCTGTGGCACCGACAGTGTCGGGTGTACGACAACCGGTGTTGACCTGCCGACATCGAGAGAAAGGCAGCTTATTTCGCCTCGTCAACGAGTTAGTTGTTGGCATCGCGATTGCACCGGTCTCCTCGTCGAAGCCAATTCGAGGAGAAGCGAGTCATGTCCGGCGATCTGCTGTCGTTCGAGGATTTCAGCTCCGGCTCAAGCCTTGAGGACATGCGCGCCGAGCTGTCCAAGTCCGGCTGCTCGTCGTCGTCGTGCGGCTCCAGCGCAAGACCGCAGGACATGCCAGAAGAGGTGTGGGCCAAGATCAAGGACCACCCCTGCTACTCCGAGGAGGCGCACCACTACTTCGCGCGCATGCATGTCGCCGTCGCGCCAGCGTGCAACATCCAATGCAACTACTGCAATCGCAAGTACGACTGCGCCAACGAGAGCCGCCCCGGCGTCGTCTCCGAGAAGCTGACGCCGACCCAAGCGCTACGCAAGGTAGTGACGGTGGCCAACGAGGTGCCGCAGCTCTCCGTGCTTGGCATCGCGGGGCCCGGCGACGCCTGCTACGACTGGAAGAAGACCAAGGCGACGTTCGAGGCCGTCTCCAAGTCCATCCCCGACATCAAGCTGTGCATCTCGACCAACGGCTTGGCGCTGCCGGACCACGTCGACGAGCTGGCCGGCATGAACGTCGACCACGTGACCATCACCATCAACATGGTCGATCCCAAGATCGGCACCCGGATCTATCCGTGGATCTTCTACAATCATCGTCGCTACACCGGGCTCGAGGCGTCGCAGATCCTCCACGAGCGCCAGATGCTGGGCCTCGAGATGCTGACAGCCCGCGGCATTCTCACCAAGGTCAACTCGGTGATGATCCCCAGCGTCAATGATCAGCACCTGGAAGTCGTCAATTCCGAAGTGAAGAAGCGCGGCGCCTTCCTGCACAACATCATGCCGCTGATCTCCGATCCGGCGCACGGCACGCACTACGGCCTGACCGGCCAGCGCGGCCCGACGCATTCCGAGCTGAAGGAGCTGCAGGATCGTTGCTCGGGTGGGGCCAACCTGATGCGTCACTGCCGCCAGTGCCGCGCCGACGCAGTCGGCCTTCTCGGCGAGGACCGTGGCCAGGAGTTCACCCTCGACCAGCTCGCCGCCGATGTTTCCTACGATCCCTCCAAGCGCGAGGCGTATCGCGAAATCGTGGCCCGGGAGCGCGGCGATCACGTCGCCGCCAAGACGTCCGCCATCGCCGATCTCAAGGCGACGGCCGACAAGCCGATCCTCGTCGCCATCGCCACCAAGGGCGGCGGCCGCATCAACCAGCACTTCGGCCATGCGCGCGAGTTCCAGGTCTACGAAGCCGGCCCCGGCGGCGTGACCTTCATCGGTCACCGCAAGGTCGAGGACGCCTATTGCCAGGGCGGCTTCGGCGAGGACGCGACGCTCGACAGCACCATCGCGACGCTCGCCGGCATCGATGCCGTGCTGTGCGCCAAGATCGGCGACTGTCCGAAGAAGGATCTCGCCGCCGCCGGCATCACCGTCACCGACGCATATGCCTTCGACTACATCGAGGCTGCCATCTCGCGCTTCTACGCCGCGACGATGGCCGCGCCCGCTGCCCTCAGCGCCTGATCATCAGAGCCAACCGACCCAAGAAGGAGAGAGCATCATGGCCTACAAGATCATCACCTCCCAGTGCACGGTGTGCGGCGCCTGCGAGTTCGAGTGCCCGACGGCCGCCATCAAGATGAAGGGCGATACCTACATCATCGACGCCAAGAAGTGCGTCGAATGCGAGGGCCACTTCGACGCCCCGCAGTGCGCCGCCGTCTGCCCGGTGCCGAAGACCTGCGTCAAGGCCTGATGCGGCCGCCGTTGCCGGGCGATGCGGTTGCCGCCGGCCCGGTGCGGCGCAGTGGAGAGGCCGTCATGGCGGAGGACGCATCTGCGCCGGCGCTCGGCGAGGCTGTCGATTGGCTCGGCCGGCCGGTGTCGTGCAAGGACTGCCCGCACGAGACGATGCGGGTCGAGGGGCGCTGCGACCTCGGCCGCATCTGCGTGCGCGATCGCCGCTCCCGGCGCATCGACCGCTTCTTCGCCGGCAACCCGGCGCTGGCCGGCCGCTACCTGGAGCATCCCTACTTCGAGCTGCGCGTCCTGGCCGCCAAGCACGCCAATATCTTCCTGCTGCAGAAGCTGATCGAGGACTCGGAGCCGGACGTCCGGGCCATGATCGCCTATCGGCTGCCGCTCAATCGCATCGCGACGTTGAAACATGATGCCGACCGCAAGGTGCGGATAGTCGTGGCGCAGCGCGTGGAAGGCCAGGATCTGGTCGATATGCTGTCCGACGCCGATTATGCCGTCCGCCTCGTCGCAGCCCGCCGCGCACCGGCCGACGTGCTCGTACTGGCGCGTAACGATGGCGAGGCCGAAGTGCGGTGCGCTGTCGCCCGGCGGATTGCCGCCGAGCACCTGGCCCCGATGATGTTCGACCGCGACCCGCTCGTGCGCCTCGAGGTGGCGCAACGCCTGCCACCCGAAAAGCTCGACATTCTCGTCCACGACGAGGACTTGCGGATCCGCTTCGTCGTCGCCGAGCGCTGCGCCGCGAGCTTGCTGCCTTATCTCGTGCATGATCGCGACCCGGAGGTGCGCGCCACCGCCGAGGCACGCACCGTTGCACTGGCGCAGGGAGGCGAGCATGGGCCTCGCGCGTGAGCAAGCCGTCGAGATCTACGCACCGCCGCTGTTCATGCCGGGCATGAAGGTGGTGTCGCTGAAGAATATCCGCAACGACGGCACCATCCGCGGACGCGACATCGGCGAGATCGTGGTCAAGAAGGGCGAGGTCGGCTACGTGCGCGATATCGGCACCTTCCTGCAGCAATTCTACATCTACGCCGTCGAGTGGATCGATCGCGGCACCGTCGTCGGCATGCGCGGCAAGGAGCTGAAACGCTACGAGGCAGCTGCTGAGACGGCGCCGTCCAACCTACCGTCAGCAGGAGCTGGAGAGCCATGAAAGTCATGATCCGCAAGGTGCCCGCCGGCTTCTCGGTCTACGTGCCGAAGAAGGATCTCGAGGAGACGATCGTGGAAGCCGAGAAGCCGGCACTGTGGGGCGGCTGGGTCAGGCTGAAGAACGGCTGGCGGCTGGAGCTGCCAGACATGGCCGCCGACACGCGGCTACCCATCACAGTCGAGGCGAGGAAGCTCGCCGACGCCGCCTGATCCGCATCCTGCTCCCTGCGGTGCGGAGAGCGGCGAACACAACAAGGAGCCGACGCCATGCAGATGCCAACCCTGCGCCTCGTCGAGACGCTGGCGCCAGCCACCGAAGCCCGCTCGCGCCTGCAGTCGATCGCCGCCGAGATCGTCGCCGGTCGCATCGTCCCTTATATCGGGCCGGGTGTGCTCGACATCGGCCCCCGCACGAGCGTGCCGACGACACCCGAGGCGCTGGCCATGGAGTTGCACAAGCGCGTTCCTGTCGGCGCCAAGCTGCGCGGCAACATGTGGGGAACGGCACAGTTCATCGAGCAGCGCCGCCACCGCAAGTCGCTCATCTCCTTCATGTCCGACATCTTCAAGACGCCGGTGGAGCCCGGGCCACTGCACATCTGGCTCGCCGGGCTGAAGGTGCCTATGGTCGTCGATACTTGGTACGACGGAGCACTTGCCGCCGCCTTCAAGGCCGCTGGCCGCACTGATTTCGCCGAGCTGCAGGGCGTCACACGCGCCATGGAGCACCGCGACGTCTGGACCAAGGCTTACGCGCCCGACGGCCGTGAGATCAGCCTCGAAGCCGCCACCGACATGCCGGCCATCCTCTACAAGCCGCACGGCTCGGTCAGCCCGGCGCAGAATTATCTCATTGCCGACAGCGACTATGTCGAGGTGCTAACCGAAATCGACATTCAGACGCCGATCCCCGACATCGTGAAGCGCCGCCGCAAGGCGCGCGGCTTCCTCTTTCTCGGCTGCCGGTTCGACGACCAGATGTTGCGCACCTATGCCCGCCAGATCATGAAGCGCTCCGGACTGCCGAGCTACATCGTGCTCGACTTCGACCCGACGCGGATGGAGGAGCGCTTTCTCGCCGAGCAGGGCATCGAGCCGCTGCGCTCCGATCTCGCCAGCGCCATCGACGTCATGGCGCGCGTGACCTGAGCCGGCGCCGGCCACGCTCCGACCACATGCAAGGGCTCGCCGCGCGCGGGCCCTTGTCGTCGTTATGCGGCGCCGTCCGCGTCTGACGGCAGTCGCGATTCCCTCTACACACTGTCGGCGTTTGTCAGCTTCCCCACACGCGCGCCGATGTCGATCGATGATCACAGGGATCGCGCAAATGTCTGTTATATCGCTGTTTTTTTGACTTGCGCGAAGTTGGCACGGCCGTTGCGATGTCCCTTGGCACGGCAGGTCCGTCGGGACTTGGCCGATCGGATCACAAGGCTCGCAACCGAAGGGATTAGCATCATGGGCTCGCTGCGCCAAATCGCATTCTACGGCAAGGGTGGCATCGGGAAGTCGACCACCTCGCAAAACACGCTCGCAGCTCTCGTCGACCTCGGCCAGAAGATCCTGATCGTCGGTTGCGATCCGAAAGCGGATTCGACGCGCCTCATCCTCAATGCCAAGGCACAGGACACCGTGCTGCATCTGGCCGCCGAGGAGGGATCGGTCGAGGACCTCGAACTCGAGCAGGTGCTGAAGATCGGCTACAAGGGCATCAAGTGCGTCGAGTCCGGTGGTCCAGAGCCCGGCGTCGGCTGCGCCGGCCGCGGCGTCATTACCTCGATCAACTTCCTCGAGGAGAACGGCGCCTACGACGACGTCGACTACGTGTCCTACGACGTCCTGGGTGACGTCGTCTGCGGCGGCTTCGCCATGCCGATTCGCGAGAACAAGGCGCAGGAGATTTACATCGTCATGTCCGGCGAGATGATGGCGCTCTACGCCGCCAACAACATCGCCAAGGGCATCCTGAAGTACGCCCACTCCGGCGGTGTTCGGCTCGGCGGCCTGATCTGCAACGAGCGCCAGACCGACCGCGAACTCGACCTCGCCGAGGCGCTTGCGGCTCGCCTGAACTCCAAGCTGATCCACTTCGTACCGCGCGACAACATAGTGCAGCACGCCGAGCTGAGGAAGCAGACCGTCATCCAGTACGCGCCGGACAGTCAGCAGGCACAGGAGTACCGCAAGCTCGCGGAGAAGATCCATGCCAACTCGGGCAAGGGCACCATCCCGACGCCGATCACGATGGAGGAACTCGAGGACATGCTGCTCGACTTCGGCATCATGAAGACCGACGAGCAGGCGCTTGCCGAGCTGCAGGCCAAGGAAGCGGCCAAGGCCGCCGCCGCCGGCTGACGCGACCCGCGGGGCGCGCGCCGAACTGCCGATGCCGCGGCTTTGAACCCGGACCATCGGCGCCTCGTGTGCCCCGTTTGCCTGCAACGCGGATCATGGAGCTCCCGTCATGGATGATTATACCAACACACCCGAATTCAACGAGAAGCTGATCGAGGAGGTACTGTCGGCCTATCCCGACAAGTCGCGCAAGCGTCGCGCCAAGCATCTCGATGTCGCGACCGATAAGGGCGCCGACGAGAGCGGCCATCCGCTCAGCGAATGCGACGTCAAGTCGAACATCAAGTCGGTTCCAGGCGTCATGACCATTCGCGGCTGCGCCTACGCCGGCTCGAAGGGCGTCGTCTGGGGCCCGGTCAAGGACATGGTTCATATCAGCCACGGCCCGGTCGGCTGCGGGCAATACTCCTGGTCGCAGCGGCGCAACTATTACATCGGCAAGACCGGCGTCGACAGCTTCGTGACCATGCAGTTCACCTCCGACTTCCAGGAGAAGGACATCGTCTTCGGCGGCGACAAGAAGCTCGAGAAGATCATCGACGAGATCAATGAGCTGTTCCCGCTGGCCAACGGCATTACAGTGCAGTCGGAGTGCCCGATCGGCCTCATCGGCGACGACATCGAGGCGGTGTCGCGCAAGAAGAACAAGGAGACCGGCAAGACCATCGTGCCGGTGCGCTGCGAGGGTTTCCGCGGCGTATCGCAGTCGCTCGGCCACCACATCGCCAACGACGCCATCCGCGACTGGGTGTTCTCCAAGGGAGAGAGCGACTACGTCGGCGGTCCCTATGACGTCAACGTCATCGGCGACTACAACATCGGCGGCGACGCCTGGTCTTCGCGCATCCTGCTCGAGGAGATGGGTCTCAACGTCGTCGGCAACTGGTCGGGCGACGCAACGCTGGCCGAGATCGAACGCGCGCCCAAGGCCAAGTTGAACCTCATCCACTGCTACCGGTCGATGAACTACATCTGCCGGCACATGGAGGAGAAGTACGGCGTGGCGTGGGAGGAGTACAACTTCTTCGGGCCGTCGCAGATCGCCATGTCCTTGCGCAAGATCGCCTCGCACTTCGACGACAAGATCAAGGAGGGCGCCGAGCGGGTCATCGCCAAGTACCAGCCGCTCGTCGACGCCGTCGTCGCCAAGTACAAGCCGCGCCTCGAAGGCAAGACAGTGATGCTCTACGTAGGCGGCTTGCGTCCGCGCCACGTCGTCAGTGCCTATGAGGATCTAGGCATGGTCATCACCGGCACCGGCTACGAGTTCGGCCACGGCGATGATTACCAGCGCACCGGCCACTACGTGAAGGGCGGTACACTGATCTATGACGACGTGACGGGCTACGAGCTGGAGAAGTTCATCGAAAAGAAGCGGCCGGATCTCGTCGGCTCGGGCATCAAGGAAAAGTACCCGGTGCAGAAGATGGGCATCCCGTTCCGTCAGATGCATTCGTGGGACTACTCGGGCCCCTATCACGGCTACGACGGCTTCGCCATCTTCGCCCGCGACATGGACCTCGCCATCAACAATCCGGTCTGGGGCCTCTACGACGCGCCCTGGAAGAAGAAGGCCGCCTGATGCGGCCAGCGGGAGCCGGAGCGGCTCCCGCGACGACTTGAACGCTTCGAGACAACTCCCACACGGCGCGTCCCGTATGGCGGACGGCCAACGATGGAGCATTGGCAATGCCACAGTCAGCAGAGAAGGTCCTCGATCATCGCCCGTTGTTCCGCGAGCCGGAATACCAGGAGATGCTGAAGAACAAGAGGGAGAAATACGAGGGCGGCCACCCGGACGCCAAGGTCCAGGAAGTTTCCGACTGGACGAAGTCGTGGGACTATCGCGAGAAGAACCTCGCCCGTGAATCGCTTTGCGTGAACCCGGCCAAGGCCTGCCAGCCGCTCGGTGCCGTATTCGCCGCCGCCGGCTTCGAGCGCACGATGAGCTTCGTGCATGGCTCGCAGGGCTGCGTCGCCTATTACCGCTCGCATCTGTCGCGTCACTTCAAGGAGCCGTGCTCTGCCGTCTCCTCGTCGATGACCGAGGACGCAGCCGTGTTCGGCGGCTTGAACAACATGGTCGACGGTCTCGCCAACACCAAGGCGCTCTACGACCCCAAGATGATCGCCGTGTCGACGACCTGCATGGCCGAGGTCATCGGCGACGACCTGCACTCGTTCATCGAGCAGGCCAAGGGCAAGGGCTCGGTGCCGCAGGACTTCGACGTGCCGTATGCCCACACGCCGGCCTTCGTCGGCAGCCACGTCAACGGCTACGACAACATGATCAAGGGCATCGTCGAGCACTTCTGGAAGGGCAAGACGGCGACGCCGGGCACCAAGGTCAACATCATTCCCGGCTTCGACGGCTACTGCGTTGGCAACAACCGCGAGCTGAAGCGCATCTTCTCGCTCATGAACGTCGAGACGACGTTCATCTCGGATGCCGCCGACAACTTCGATACGCCCTCCGACGGCGAGTACCGCATGTACGACGGCGGCACCACGCTCGACGAAATGAAGGCGGCGCTCGACGCCAAGGCGACCATCTCGCTGCAGTCCTACTGCACGCCGAAGACGATGGACTACATCGCCGGCTTCGGCCAGCAGACGGCGGCGTTCCACTATCCGATGGGCGTCGCCGCCACCGACGAGCTGCTGATGAAGCTCTCCGGGCTGACCGGCAAGGAGATCCCCGAGGCGTTGCGCCTCGAGCGCGGCCGCCTCGTCGACGCCATGGCCGATAGCCAGTCGTGGCTGCACGGCAAGAAGTACGCGATCTACGGCGATCCGGACTTCGTCTACGCCATGGCGCGCTTCGTGCTGGAAACCGGCGGCGAGCCGATCCACTGCCTCGCCACCAACGGCACCAAGGACTGGGAAGCCGAGATGAAGGCGCTGCTGGCCTCTTCGCCGTTCGGCAAGGGCTGCCAAGTGTGGGCGGGCAAGGATCTCTGGCACCTGCGTTCGCTGCTCGCCACGGAGCCGGCCGATTTCCTGATCGGCAACAGCTACGGCAAGTATCTGGAGCGCGATCTCAAGATTCCGCTCATCCGGCTGACGTTCCCGATCTTCGACCGCCACCACCATCACCGCTTCCCGACCATGGGCTACCAGGGCGGCCTCCGGGTGCTGGTAACGCTGCTCGACAAGATCATGGACACAATGGACCTCGACACCAATGAGGCCGGTGTCACCGACTACTCGTTCGACCTGACGCGCTGACGTGACCTGCTCCCCGCGCTCATCGTGCGGGGAGCCTCCAATGCCAGGGTGCCCCATGCTCAAGGACAAGATCGCCAGCGTCTTCGAGGAGCCGGCCTGCGACAAGAACCAGGCCAAGGGCGAGAAGGAACGCAAGAAGGGGTGCGCCAAGCCGTTGACGCCGGGAGCGGCCGCCGGCGGCTGTGCCTTCGACGGCGCCAAGATTGCGCTGCAGCCGATCACCGACGTCGCCCATCTGGTCCACGGTCCGCTCGCCTGCGAGGGCAACTCCTGGGATAACCGCGGCTCGGCCTCCTCCGGCCCGACGCTGTGGCGCACCAGCTTCACGACCGACCTGACCGAGCTCGACATCGTCATGGGGCAGGGCGAGAAGAAGCTCGTCAAGGCGATCCGCGAGATTGCCGAGCGGTACGCGCCGCCGGCCATATTCGTCTATTCCACCTGCGTCACGGCATTGATCGGCGACGACATCGAGGCGGTCTGCCGCCACGCCGCGAGCAAGTTCGGCCTGCCCGTAGTGCCGGTCAACGCGCCGGGCTTCGTCGGCTCCAAGAACCTCGGCAACAAGCTCGCTGGCGAGGCCCTCATCGACCACGTGATCGGCACGCACGAACCCGACGACGTCTGGCCGACCGACATCAACATCCTCGGCGAGTTCAACCTCAGCGGCGAATTCTGGATGGTGAAGCCGCTGTTCGAGAAGCTCGGCATCCGCATCCGTGCCTGCGTGCCAGGCGACGCGCGGTACGCCGACATCGCCGCCGCCCACACGGCGCGCGCCACCATGATGGTATGCTCGACGGCGCTCATCAATCTCGCCCGCAAGATGGAGGAACGCTGGGGCATTCCGTTCTTCGAGGGCTCGTTTTACGGCATCTCCGACACTTCGGATGCTCTGCGTCAGACGGCAACGCTGCTCGTACAGCGCGGCGCGCCGGCAGACCTCGTTGAACGCACGGAAGCGCTGATCGCGGCCGAGGAGGAGCGCACCTGGGCGCGGCTGAAGCCTTATGCCGCGCGGCTCGCCGGCAAGCGCGTGCTGCTCAATACCGGCGGCGTCAAGTCGTGGTCTGTCGTTTCCGCGCTGATGGAGATCGGCATGGAGATCGTCGGCACCTCGGTGAAGAAGTCGACGCCCGAGGACAAGGCGCGCATCAAGCAGCTGATGAAGGACGACCCGCACATGTTCGAGAGCATGGCGCCGCGGGAGCTCTACGCCCTGCTCGCCGAGGGCAAGGCCGACATCATGCTGTCTGGCGGCCGCACCCAGTTCATTGCGCTGAAGGCCAAGACCGCCTGGCTCGACATCAACCAGGAGCGTCATCACCCCTACGCCGGCTATGACGGCATGGTCGAACTGGTGCGCCAGATCGATATCGCGATCTCGAACCCCGTTTGGGCAGCCGTGCGCGAGTCCGCGCCCTGGGACGACGCCGGTCGGCCGCTCGGCAGGACGACGATCGCCGCCCAATCTGCTGCGGGCGGGTTGCGGGGCCCGATGGCGGGTCTACCGCCGCCGACCAACGCCGATGGCGTAGGACTGCCCGATGTCACACGCAGCCGCAAGAAGTTCGCCACCACCGGCATCGACGAGATGGGCGAGTGCTGAGATGGCAGCGACCAGCAAGATCCATTCCGCTTCCAAGGCCGCCAGCGTCAACCCGCTGAAGTCGTCGCAACCGCTCGGCGCCGCCTTCGCCTTCCTCGGCATCGAGGGAGCGGTGCCGCTGTTCCACGGCAGCCAGGGCTGCACGTCGTTCGCGCTGGTGCTGTTCGTGCGCCACTTCAAGGAAACGATCCCGCTGCAGACGACGGCGATGGACGAGGTATCGACCATCCTCGGCGGTGCCGACAACCTGGAGGAGGCGATCCTCAACCTAAAATCGCGCACAAAGGCGAAGTTCATCGGCATCTGCACTACGGCGCTGGTCGAGACGCGCGGCGAGGACTTCGCCGGCGAGATCGCCAACATCAGGCGGAAGCGCGGCGCCGAACTCGACGGCACCGACATCGTGTTGGTGCAGACGCCGGATTTCGACGGCGCCATCGAGGAAGGCTGGTCCAAGGCCGTTACCGCCATGGTCGAGGGCATGGCCCGGCCGAGCAAGGGCGAGGCGCCCGTTGCCACCCGAATCAATGTCCTGCCGGGCTCGCATCTGACCGTCGCAGACATTGAACTGCTGCGCGAAACCGTCGAAGCATTCGACCTAGAGCCGGTGATCCTGCCCGACATCTCGGGCGCGCTCGACGGCACGATCCCCGAGCGCTGGATCCCGACCACCTACGGCGGCACACCCCCCGAGGCCATCCGCGATCTCGGAACGGCCGCCTACACGATCGCCATCGGCGAGCACATGCGCAAACCGGCGCGGGTGCTGGCGGAGCGCTGCGGCACGCCGTTCATGGTCTTCGATACGCTGACCGGATTGAAGCCCGTCGACCGGCTGATGACGCTGCTCGCCGAACTGTCCGGCAGCCCGGTTCCCGCCCGTATCCGCCGACGCCGCAACCAGCTGACCGATGCCATGCTCGACGGCCACTTCCATTTCGGGGGGAAGCGCATCGCAATCGGCGCCGAGCCAGACCAGCTATTCGCACTGTCCGGCCTCTTCGCCGGGCTCGGCGCCGATGTCGTCGCCGCCGTCACCACGACGGGGCACTCGGCCGTCCTCGAGCGCTTATCGGCACCGGTCGTCAAGGTCGGCGATCTCGGCGACCTGGAGGACATGGCCGCCGCGTCCGCCACCGACCTCATAGTCACGCACAGTCACGGCCGGCAGGCGGCCGAGCGGCTCGGCATCCCGCTGATGCGCGTCGGCTTTCCCATCTTCGATCGGCTCGGCAGCCAGCACCGCCGCACCATTCTCTACGAGGGCACGCGCGATCTCATCTTCGAGGTCGCAAACATCTTCCAGTCGCAATCCCACGCGCCGAAGCCGGAGGACCCCGATCCGTTCCGTCGCCGCGAAGCCGAGGAGGGACGCCATGACGGTTCGTCAATTGCGGCTCATTGACAGCGAGGCGACGAGCGCCGCGCCGGCGCCCGCCCTGCGCATCGCCATCGCGACGCAGGACATGAAGGGGCTCAACGCCCATTTCGGATCGGCGCGCAAGTTTGCCATCTACGACGTGACACCGACATCTGCGAGCTTCGTCTCGGCCGTCGGCTTCGATCACGTATCGGAGGAGACCGGCCAGCACAAGGACGACGGCGACGACCGCATCGGCCCCAAGGTCGATGCACTCGCCGGCGTGCATCTGCTGTTCGTTCGCGCCATTGGCGGGCCGGCCGCAGCCAAGGTCGTGCGCGCCGGCATCCATCCGGTGAAGATCGCCGAGCCGCAGCCCATCGACACGGTCATCGCGCGCGTGCAGGGCATGCTCGCCGGCTCGCCGCCGCCGTGGCTGAGGAAGATCCTTGGCCAGGCTGGATTTGCGCCAAAGCCGTCGTTCGCGGAGGAGACACCATGATGCCGAGCGCCCCTGTACTGCCTGCCGCCGCCGACAGCGACGCCATGACCGAAGCCATGGCAACGCCCTTTGTCACGACGCTGGTGCGACTGATCCGCGCCCAGGATTCCTATGGCGCCTGGGAGGGCAAGCCCGACGGCGAGCTCATCGCGCCCTTCATCCTGACCAAGGAGCAGCGCCGCAATCTGCCGCTGATGGCCGACCCCGACCCCGATGTGCTGGCGCGCCTGGAACTCTTCTACAACGCGATTTCGCTCGCCATCGAGCGCGAGACCGGTCTCGTCGCCAGCCCGATGATGAGGATGCATCACGAAGGCTTCGGTCGCGTGTTGCTGACGATGGGCAAGCTCGTGGTGCTGTCGCGCCACCTGCGCGACGTGCATCGCTTCGGCTTCGAAAGCGTTGCCAAGCTGGCGGCGGAGGGCGGCAAGCTCGTCGCGCAGGCCGTCGAGACCATCAACACCTATCCGGACGTCGCCAAGGCCTGAGCCAGGTCGTCACTAAAAGGAGGAACGAATACATGTCCGACATCGATGCGCTGAAGGCCGAGCTGAAGAAGCTGTCGGCGCGCGCGACAACCGCCAAGATGAACCTGCACGACCTGTCGGAGGAGCTGCCCGTCAACTGGCAGTCGATCATGGCGACGGCGCAGGCGACGCACGATGCTTTCAAGGCGCTCGACGAGGCGCGCGCCAGGCTGAGGGCGCTGGAGACTGCATAACTGCTCGATACTGTCCACGGTATCCCATCCATCTCCGGCTCGGAGACCACCATGACCACATTCTCTTCCCGCGACGGCAAGGCCTGGGTGCCGACCTACATCACCGCCATCGATCCCAAGGCCTGCATCGGATGCGGTCGCTGCTTCAAGGTCTGCTCGCGCGACGTCATGCACCTCTATGGTCTCGACGAGGCTGGCGAGGTGCTGGGCAAGGTCACCGAAGACGATGACGACGATTTCGACGGCGAGCTGAACCGCAAGATCATGGTGCTCGACAACGCCGGCGCCTGCATCGGCTGCGGCGCCTGCAACCGCGTCTGCCCCAAGAATTGCCAGACGCACGTCTCGGCTGCCGATCTCGTCTCGGCGTGATCAAATCGCCACCGGCCCCAGTGAAGGAGAAGCGCCATGTCGGACCTGTCACGCAGCGCGAGCACGGAACGTAACGCCAGCGGCGCACCCAATGCGGCACCGGCGGCCGACGACGCAGCTTTAGACAGCCTCGTTGCAAGATGCCTCGTGCACAAGGCGCTGGCGGAGCGTGGCGACGACGCCGGCTCCCTCGCGCGCCGCATCGGCATCGGTGGCAGCGCGCTGTGCACCCTGCTGCTCACCGTGGCGCCAGACCATCCGCTGCTCGTCGCCGAGGACTATGTTCCCTCAGACACGAGCGAGGAACAGACCTGGGTGCGCAATCTCCTGCTGCACAACGTCTCGACGGACCTCGAGCTGTCGCGCTGGCTGGCTGCCATCTTGGCACGGCGTGCGATGGAAGCGAACCATCTCTGGGAGGATCTCGGGCTGCCGAACCGCGGTGCGCTGTCGCGCATGCTGCAAAGGCACTTCGCGCCGCTCGTTATCCGCAACGTCAACGACATGCGCTGGAAGCGGTTCTTCTTTCGCGTGCTGTGCGAGGACGAAGGGCTCGTCCACTGCAGTTCGCCGACCTGCAGCGCCTGCGTCGACGTCGATCGCTGCTTCGAGCCCGGCTCAGCCGAGGCGATGATCGCCCGCGCAAAGCAGGCGCCGGCCTGATCGCGGCTCCACGCCGTTTGCGCTTCCACATCATCCTCGCGGTTCCTCAAGGATCGCGGGGATTTTTCTTCCCCGCGTCGGGCCGCCGTTGCTGCGGTGAACCATGTCGCAAACCCGACCATGTCGCTGTCGCGACACGCGACGGCGCCAATAAAGACGCGGAATATCATGCGCTTGGCGAATGGCACGCGGCTTGCGAACCGACCTCCAGAGCCATCCCGCGTCGAAGGAGGTCACCAGATGATCGCACTCACCGACAACGCCGTCACCGCCGTCAAGAAAGCCATAGCCAAGTCCGGCAAGGACGGCGCCGGCTTTCGCATCATGGTCGAGACCGGCGGCTGCGCCGGGTTCAAATACAAGATCGGCCTCGATACCGCGCCGCGCCAGGATGACGAGGTCGTCGACGTCGGCGAGGGCATCCGCATCTTCGTCGATCCGCAGTCCGCGCCCATGCTCAGCGGCGTGAAAATCGATTTCGTCGAGGAGATCGGTCGCGCCGGCTTCTCGTTCGACAATCCGAATGCCGCCAAGAAGTGCAACTGCGGCAAGTCGTTCTGCTGAAGGGAGGGCGGCGGTCATGTGGGACTATACGGACAAGGTCAAGGACTACTTCTTCAATCCGAAGAATGCCGGCGTCCTGGAAGGCGCCAATGCGGTCGGGGAAGTCGGTGCCATCGCCTGCGGCGACGCGCTGAAGCTGATGCTCAAGGTCGAGCCGGAGACCGAGCGCATAACCGAGGCGCGCTTCCAGACCTTCGGCTGCGGCTCGGCCATCGCCTCGTCGTCAGCCTTGACCGAGCTCGTCATCGGTAAAACGCTGGACGAGGCACTGAAGCTGACCAATGCAAACATCGCCGAGTTCCTGGGTGGCTTGCCGCCGGAGAAGATGCACTGCTCGGTGATGGGCTACGAGGCGCTGCAGGCGGCCGTCGCCAACTACCGCGGCGAGGAGTGGAAGGATGACCACGAGGAAGGCGCGCTCATCTGCAAGTGCTTCGGCGTCGACGCCGGCGTGCTGGAGACGGCGATCCGCGTCAACAAGCTGACAACAATGGAAATGGTCACCTTCTACACCAAGGCCGGCGGTAGCTGCGCCACCTGCGCCGAGGGCATCGAGGCCGTGCTGGCCGAGACCAACGCGCGGATGGTCGAGGAAGGGCTGCTGGCCGCCGACCTGGCATTCAAGGTCGGCACGGCGGAGGCCGACGGCGTCAAGCGGAAACCGCAGCTCGGCAAGGCCGCGATGAAGCCAACGGTCGAGTTGCCCGATGATTTCGTGCCGCTGGAAGTATTCAACGACGAGCTGAGGGCACCGCCTCCGAAGCCGCGCCTGACCATGGTGCAGAAGATCCGCCTGATCGAGGAATCACTGGCCGAGATCCGGCCCTACCTCAAGCAGGACGGGGGCGACTGCGAGCTCGTCGACGTCGACGGCGACAAGGTGACGATCAAGTTAAGCGGCGCCTGCGTGAGCTGCCAAATGGCCTCCGTCACCGTCGCCGGAGTGCAGGAGAAGCTGATCAAGAAGACCGGCTTGCCGCTACGCGTTATCCCCGTGCAGGCGGCCACTGCCCACTAGACCCGGCCGCCGCCCCGCGCCACCGCCAACCGCTCTCGGGCGGTGGCGCTCCCATCCGCCGCAACTCCGATCGCGAGGCCCAGCCCAATGACCACCCAGAGCGCCCCGGCGCCGCGTCCGGTCTATCTCGACAACAACGCCACCACCCGCGTCGATGAGCGCGTCGTTGCGGCGATGCTCCCGTTCTTCACCGAGCAGTTCGGCAATCCGTCGTCGATGCACGCCTTCGGCGCCCACGTCGGCGGCGCCGTCAAGCAGGCGCGCGAACAGGTCCAGGCGCTGCTCGGTGCCGCGCACGACCACGAGATCGTTTTCACATCGGGCGGTACTGAGAGCGACAACGCAGCGCTCGCCTCCGCACTCGAGGCCAATTCTGGCCGCACCGAGATCGTCACAAGCATCGTCGAGCACCCAGCCATCCTGGCGAAGTGCGAGCACCTGGAAAAGACGCGCGGCGCCAAGGTGCATGTCATCCCGGTCGACAAGCAAGGGCGGCTCGACCTCGACGCCTATCGCAAGGCGCTCTCCGACAAGACCGCCATCGTCTCCATCATGTGGGCCAACAACGAGACCGGCACCATCAATCCGGTCGCCGAGCTGGCCGAGATGGCAAAGGACGTCGGTGCCCTGTTCCATACCGACGCCGTGCAGGCGGTCGGCAAGGTGCCTATCGACCTGAAGTCGACGGCGATCGATATGCTGTCGCTGTCCGGTCACAAGCTGCATGGCCCGAAGGGCATCGGCGCGCTCTATATCCGTCGCGGCGTGCGCTTCAAGTCGCAGTCGAAGGGCGGCCATCAGGAGCGCGGCCGCCGCGCCGGCACCGAGAACGTGCCCGGCATCGTTGGCCTGGGCTGCGCCGCCGAGTTGGCGCGCACCACGCTCGGCGCCGACATGGCGCGCATCGCCGCATTACGCGATCGGCTGGAGAAAGGCCTGCTGCAGCGCATCGGCAGCTGCTTCATCACCGGCGATCCGATGAGCCGGCTGCCCAACACCTGCAATATCGCCTTCGAGTACATCGAGGGCGAGGCCATCCTGCTGCTGCTCAATCGCGAAGGCATCGCCGCATCGTCGGGCTCGGCCTGTACCAGCGGCTCGTTGGAGCCCAGCCATGTCATGCGTGCCTTGGGCGTCCCCTACACCGCGGCGCACGGCGCGACGCGCTTCTCGTTCAGCCGCGACAGCACGGACGCCGACGTCGACCAGGTGATCGCGGTCATGCCCGGCATCATCGCCCGCCTGCGCGAGCTGTCGCCGTTCTGGAGCAACGGCGCGGCCGACACCCAGTCGTTCCAACCCACCTATGCCTGACCTGGAGGCCTCGACAATGGCCACGCAGCAATTGCCCGGCCGGCTGATCCTCAACGACACCACACTGCGCGACGGCGAGCAGGCACCCGGCGTTGCGTTCACCGTCGACGAGAAGCTGGCGATCGCACGGGCGCTCGCCGCCGCCGGCGTGCCGGAGATCGAGGTCGGCACCCCGGCAATGGGCGCGGCCGAGATCGCTTCGATCCGCGCCGTCGTCGCCGAGCGCCTGCCGGTGCGCGCCATCGCCTGGGGCCGCATGTGCGAGAAGGACGTCGATGCCGCGATAGCGAGCGGCGTCGACAGCATCAATCTGTCGGTGCCGGTGTCCGACATCCAGCTGAGGGCAAAGCTCGGCGCCGATCGCGACTGGGCACTGCGCACCGTCACCCGCGTCGTGCGCTACGCTCGCGACAGCGGGCTCGCCGTTGCGGTCGGCGGCGAGGACACTTCGCGCGCCGATGTCGACTTCGTCACGCGCGTGATCGAGGCTGCCGAGCGCGTCGGCGCCCACCGCTTCCGAATCGCCGACACACTCGGCGTGCTCGATCCCTTCGGCACCTACGCACTCGTCGAGCGCCTCGTGCAACGGACATTGATCGACATCGAAATCCATGCCCACGACGACCTCGGCCTGGCGACCGCCAACACGCTCGCAGCGTTGCGCGCCGGTGCGACCCACGCCAGCGTCACTGTCGCGGGGCTCGGCGAGCGCGCAGGCAACGCGCCGCTCGAAGAGGTCGTCGTCGCCGCGCGTACGCTTCATGGCCGCGAGACCGGCGTCGAGCCCGCCGCGCTCAAGGGCATCGCCGATATCGTCGCCGCGGCCTCCGGACGCCGCATTCCGGAAGGCAAGGCCATCGTCGGAGACGCCATCTTCACGCACGAATCCGGCATTCACGTCGACGGCCTGCTGAAGGACCGCAGCTCCTATCAGGCGCTCGATCCGGCGCTGGTCGGCCGCGAGCACACCATCGTGCTCGGCAAGCATTCCGGCCTCAGCGCCATCCGCAATGCGTTGCGCTCGCGCGGCCTCGATGCCGGAAGCGATGAGCTGTCGGCGCTGCTCGATGCCGTCAAGGCCGAGGCCATGCGCACCAAGCGCGCGGTGCCGGCGTACGCCCTCGATACGCTGCTGGCCGACATCAGAAACGACACGCGCGAGCGCGACATGCGCATGCTGGCGTGAGCGTATACCGACAGACATCAGACATCAGACATCAGACATCAGCGAAGCATGGAGGCACGACCATGGATGATCACTCCGCCTGCTCGGTCGGCCCCGTCATCCCGCTGGCCAGCGAGAAGAACGTCTTGGCCAAGCTGAAGCAGATGTCGGCGGCAGAGGACTTCTTCGCCGGTCTGGGCGTGCCTTACGACCCGGCCCGGCTGTCGGTCGTCAGGCTGCACATCCTGAAGCGCATGGGCGAGTATCTCGCGACAGACGACCTGGAAGGCCTGCCGGATCGTGTGGTCATCGCGCGCTGCCGCAGCTACCTGGAGCGCGCCTGGTCGGACTTCAAGGCGTCCGGCCCTCTCGATCAGCGCGTCTTCAAGGTGCTGAAGGACGCCGTGGCGCCGCCATCCAACTTCGTCTCCCTCGATGAGCTGGAATGATCCGAGCCGTCTTTGCCGCTCCGACGCCGCCGATGCCCGCCATCGGCGGCGCCTTCGTTTGGGCACCGCGCACCGGCAAGCGGCCGATGTCGGCTTTACGACAGACACACACACGTGTGCGGGATCGGACGAGGGTATGGGCGGCCAGTCTCGCGCCAAATGCCAATAAAAGCAGGCGTTCTCCCGCGTCTGCGGAACTGGCACGCAGCTTGCCATTCCCATCACGCAGAGGCCCATGGAGGATCGGATGCACATCGTCGTCTGCATCAAGCAGGTTCCTGATTCGGCGCAGATCCGCGTCCACCCGGTCACGAACACCATCATGCGCCAGGGTGTGCCGACCATCATCAACCCGTACGATCTGTTCGCGCTGGAGCAGGCGCTGCGTCTGCGCGACCAGCACGGCGGCGAGGTCACGGTTCTCACCATGGGGCCGCCGATGGCCGAGGACAGCCTGCGCAAGGCGTTGACCTTCGGCGCCGATCGCGCGGTGCTGCTGACCGACCGCTTCTTCGCCGGCTCCGATACGCTTGCCACCTCGTTCGCGCTCGCATCGGCCGTCGAGAAGATCGGCGCCACCTGGGGCAGCCCGGAGATCGTTTTCACCGGCAAGCAGACCATCGACGGCGACACGGCACAGGTCGGCCCCGGCATCGCCAAGCGCCTCGATCTGCAGCAGCTGACCTACGTCGCCAAGGTCGCGGACCTCGATCTGAAGGCCTGCCGCATCAAGGTCGAGCGTCGCGCCGAGGGCGGCGTGCAAGTACTCGAGACCAAGCTGCCGTGCCTCGTCACCATGCTCGAAGGCACCTGCGATATCCGCCGCGGATCGATGCCCGACGCCCTGCGCGCCGCCCGCGCGGACATCGTCAAGTGGAGCGCCAAGGATGCCGGCATCACCGACTTGAGCAAGTGCGGCCTCAAGGGCTCGCCGACGGTGGTGAAGCGCGTCTTCGCGCCGCCCCCGCGCGCCGACAAGGCACGGATCATCGACATTTCCAACATGAGCCTGGAGATCTCCGGCAACACGCTGGTCGATGAGATCTTCAAGGCGCAGCCGAAGCTGGAGGACCAGCTAGTCAAGGCGCAGCAGGGCTACTGAACCGGTCAGACCAGCTACCAACCTCGCCCAACGCGAGGCAATCAATGAGCAACGCGGAGCCAGACGCCATGAGCACGACACCCGCAAAGCCGGCCACGCCCGCGCCGGCCGGCCGCGCCGGCATGAAGGCAGAGCTGTCCGACCACTTCAAGCAGTACAAGCACGTCTGGGTTTTCATCGAGCTGGAGCGCGGCGAGGTGCATCCGGTATCCTGGGAGCTGCTCGGAGAGGGGCGCAAGCTTGCCGACAAACTCGGCGTCGAGCTGGCCGGTGTTGTGCTCGGCGCGCCCGGCCCGGCGATCAAGGCCGCCGCCAGCGAGTGCTTCGCGTACGGCGCCGATGTCGCCTATCAGGTCTTGCACCCGGCACTGGCCGACTACCGCAACGATCCCTACACCAGGGTCTTCACCGAGCTGGTCAACACCTACAAGCCGGAGATCCTGCTGCTCGGCGCCACAACACTCGGACGCGATCTCGCCGGATCCGTGGCGACGACGCTGAAGACCGGCCTCACCGCCGATTCCACCGAGCTCGCCGTCGATGCCGACAAGTCGCTGGCCGCCACGCGCCCGACCTTCGGCGGCTCGCTCCTGTGCACGATCTATACCTTGAACTTCCGGCCGCAGATGGCGACGGTGCGGCCGCGCGTCATGGCCATGCCGGTGCGGCAAGCCGGGAAGACGGGACGCATCGTCACCGTTGCGCCGAACCTCGCCGAGGACGACATCGTCACCAAGGTGCTGTCGTTCATACCGGACCGTGCAACCAACAAGGCCAATCTGGCCTACGCCGACATTGTCGTCGCCGGTGGCATCGGCCTGCAGTCGCCCGAGAATTATCAGCTGATCCGCACGCTCGCAACGACACTCAATGCCGAATACGGCGGCTCGCGGCCGCTGGTGCAGAAGGGCTGGATCAGCGCCGATCGCCAGATCGGCCAGACGGGCAAGACCATCCGCCCGAAGCTCTACATCACCGCCGGCATCTCGGGCGCCATCCAGCATCGTGTCGGGGTCGAGGGCGCGGACCTCATCGTCGCCATCAACACCGACAGGAACGCGCCGATCTTCGACTTCGCCCATATAGGTGTCGTCGCTGACGCCATGAAGGTGCTGCCGGCGCTCAATGCCGCCTTCACGCGTCGCCTGTCCGTGCATCGCCACGACCTGCTTGCCAGCTGAAGCAAAAGGAGCCACGAGCCATGATCGAGG
>WBZS01000536.1_pt3 | contig 32601 bp, 32 predicted proteins | sample 5204201 | NCBI WGS metagenome assembly WBZS01 (sample SAMN12344357, study PRJNA552823) | activated sludge metagenome | biome: Activated sludge suspended growth; feature: Nitrification reactor; material: Wastewater; isolation source: activated sludge from nitrification reactor of wastewater... | reverse complement strand
TGGCCTCCGCGGCCGGCGGCGCCGGGTCGATGGCCGGCAGGTCGAAACTCGTGTTCACCGTCTTGTTCAGAGCGGCGTTCTCACTCAGTGTCAGCTGCAGCGAGGTGCTGTCCGGCTGGACCGGCCCCTGGAACACCAGGGTGACCTCCGCCCGGCCCTTGAAGGACACGTCGCCACTGCTGGGCGGAACGAAGAAGTGCCGGAGACCGGATGACTCCGAAAGCGTGAATTCGCTCGGGCTGGCGGTGAACGTGTTGACCGGGTACCCCTTCTTGCCGGCCTGGATCACGGCCCGCACCTGCACCCGGTCCCGCAGGACGTCGACCTGGCTGATGCTGAAGGTGGCGCCGGTCTTCTTCAGGGTGAGCTTGCGCGCCGGCTTCAGCACGACCGCCGGACGTTCGCCGCTGCCGGCGACCGCCTGCGCCGGCGAATCGGCGTGCGAAGGCAGGGTCAGCGGAATCGGGTCGAACGCGGCACTTCCGCCGATGAACAGCTGCAGATCGGTGGTCGTCGGCTTGAGTTCGCCGGCGAAGCGGAGGACGCCGGTCCCCCGGCCGTACGCCTCCTTCTCCTCCGGTCCGTGGCCGACCAGCGGGTGCTCGGTGCCGTCGGATTCGACCAGGCGGCAGTTGTCCCAGGTGAAGTTGTAGCCGCAGAGCTCGGCGCCGACCCAGCCGGGCTGGTTCATCCAGGAGTTCGCGGTGACCTCGGTGATCATGCCCTCGCTGCGGATGGTGTCCACCGTGGCGAGCACCTTTTCCGTGACCTGGACGGCCGCGGGCAGCCCGGCCTGCCGCAGCGCGGCGGGCCGCCACACGACTGTGCCGTCGTCGGCCTGCAACGGGATCGCCAGTGTCGCGTCCGACCAGGTCAGGGTCAGCCCGGTGGCGGTGGAGTTCTCCGGGAGTTGGGTCTCCAGGCTGAGCGCCGCCTGTGAGTTGATGTCGAGCTTGCGCTCCTCGCCGGACGGCATGGCGAGACTCTGGCCGTCGTTGGTGCTCAGTTTCAGGCCGGACAGCCACACGCCCGACGCCGCCTGGGTGGTGATCACCGTCAGCTCGATCCGCACCGTCCGGCCGGCGCGGCGCACGGCGTCCGCACGGATGGCGAGCTTGCGGGCGGTCGCCGCGGGCGCCGGATCGGGCGAAGCCTGCACGCCCGGAGGAAGCGGCGTCGCCGCGCCGCCCCCGCCGGTCGCCGGATCGGACGGGGCCGGGCCTGCGGTGCACCCGGCCAGCGCGATGAGCAGAACGGACAGGGCAACGGCCAGACGTGAGCGCACCGAGGATTTCCTTTCAGCCGGGGTTACGACTCCCCCGGACCGCCGCCACCCTACCGGCGCTCAGGACCCTCAGAAGTTGATCATGTGGCCGGCGATGCCCTCCACGGACTCCTTCAGGGTCTCGGACAGCGTCGGGTGCGCGTGGATGTTGCGGCCCACCTCGTCGGCGGTCAGATCCCACATCTGTGCCAGGGTCAGCTCGGGCAGCAGCTCGGTCACGTCGGGGCCGATCATGTGCGCGCCGAGGATCTCGTTGTGCTCGGCGTCGGCGACCACCTTGACGAAGCCGGTGGCGTCGCCCAGGCCGTGCGCCTTGCCGTTGGCGGTGAACGGGAACTTGGCGACCTTCACGTTGTAGCCACGCTGCTTGGCCTGCTCTTCGGTGTAGCCGAACGAGCCGATCTGCGGCTGGCAGTAGGTGGCCCGCGGGATCATGTCGTAGTTGATCGGCATCGTCTCAACACCGGCGATGGTCTCGGCGGCCACCACGCCCTGCGCCTCGGCGGTGTGCGCCAGCGCGAGCTTCATGGTGACGTCGCCGATCGCGTAGATGCCGGGCACGTTGGTGCGCATGTAGTCGTCGATCGCGATGGCGCCCCGCTCGGTGAGCTCGACGCCGAGCTTCTCCAGGCCGTAGCCCTGGGTGCGCGGGGCGAACCCGATGGACTGCAGCACCCGGTCGGCCTCGAGCACCTTCGACGCGCCGCCGTTGGCGGGGCTGACGGTGACCTTCACCCCGGAGCCGGTGTCTTCGATCGCCTCGACCTTGGTGGAGGTGAGCACCTCGATGCCCATCTTCTTGTAGGCCTTGGCCAGCTCGCGGGAGATCTCCGGGTCTTCCAGCGGCACCATCCGATCGAGGAACTCGACGATGGTGACCTTGACGCCGTAGTTGGCGAGCACATAGGCGAACTCGGTGCCGATGGCGCCCGAGCCGCAGATGATGATCGAGTCGGGCAGGTTGTCGGCGAGGATCTGCTCCTCGTAGGTGAAGACGCGAGCGCTGCGCGAGGTGCCGGGGATCATCCGGGTGGTCGAGCCGGTGGCGATGATGCAGTTGTCGAAGGTGACCGTCTCGGCGCCCTTGTCGGTCTGCACCTCGATGGTCTTGGCGTCGACGAAGGTGCCCCAGCCGTTGAACTCGGTGATCTTGTTCTTCTTCATCAGGTAGTGGATGCCGCCGACCATGCGGTTCGACACCTCGCGGCTGCGCGAGAACGCCTTGCCGAAGTTGAAGGTGACCTCGCCCTCGATGCCGAAGAGATCCTTCTCATGATTGAAGATGTGCGCCAACTCGGCGTTGCGCAGCAGCGACTTGGTCGGGATGCAGCCGACGTTGAGGCAGACGCCGCCCCACCACTGCTTCTCGATGATGGCCACTTTCTGGCCAAGCTGCGCGGCGCGAATGGCGGCCACATACCCACCCGGGCCCGCTCCCAGGACAACGACGTCGAAGTGTGCGCTCATGGGCAGCACCCTAGTGGACCGCTTCCCCAGTTTTCAGCCCACTGGACGCCGTGGCGATCACCCCTTGTCGATCAGCGGTCGCGATCGGGGCCCGATCGGATGGCTTATGCTGCCCGGGTGGCAGAGCTCTCCCCCACCAGCATCGGGTACCTGATCCGGGACGCCCGCCGGCAACGCGGACTCTCCCAACAGGAGTTGGCCGACGAGCTGGGCACCTCACGCGAGATCGTCGACGACCTGGAAGCCGGTCAGCGCGAGCTCTCCGTCGACCTGGTCAACCGGATCGCCGAGGCCCTCGAACAGCCCCAGCCCACCAGCGGCGCGCTGCACCTGCGGATCCGCGGCGAGACGAAATTGTCCGGCTCGATCGAGGTCCGGTCGTCCAAGAACGCCGCGGTCGCCCTGCTCTGCGCATCGCTGTTGAACCGCGGCCGCACCGTGCTGCGGGGCATCGCGCAGATCGAGGAGGTCAACCGGATCCTCGAGGTGCTGACCAGCATCGGCGTGCGCGCCACCTGGTCGCAGGACCGCACCGAACTCGAGCTGATCCGCCCTGACCGGCTGGAGCTCGCCCGCATGGACGTCGAGGCGGCCCGCCGGACCCGCTCGATCATCATGTTCCTGGGCCCGCTGCTGCACGACGAGCAGGCGTTCGAGCTGCCGTACGCCGGCGGCTGCAACCTCGGCACCCGGACGGTCACCCCGCACCTGCAGGCGTTGCGGCACTTCGGGCTGGGCATCAAGGCCACCGAGGGCGCCTACCACGCCCGGGTCGAGATGATCGACGGCCAGCTGACCCGCTCGATCACACTGACCGAGCGCGGCGACACCGTCACCGAGAACGTGCTGATGGCGGCCGCCCGGCATCCCGGCATCACCGTGATCCGCAACGCCAGCAGCAACTACATGGTGCAGGACGTCTGCTTCTTCCTGCAGCAGCTCGGCGTCCGTATCGAGGGCATCGGCTCGACCACGCTGCGGGTGCGCGGTCTGTCGGTGATCGACACCGACATCGCCTTCGCGCCCTCGGAGGATCCGATCGAGGCGATGAGCCTGCTGACCGCGGCGATCGTGACCGGGTCCGAGCTGACCGTGCAGCGCTGCCCGATCGAGTTCCTGGAGATCGAGCTGGCCATCCTGGCCGAGATGGGTCAGTCCTTCGACCTGTCGCCGGAGTATCCGGCCGAGAACGGCAACACCCGGCTGGTCGACATCACCGTCCATCCCTCCGAGCTGCGCGCCGGGTCTGACAAGATCCATCCGATGCCGTTCCCGGGCCTGAACATCGACAACCTGCCGTTCTTCGCGGTGATCGCGGCGGTGGCGCAGGGCCGCACGCTGATCCACGACTGGGTCTACGAGAACCGGGCCATCCACCTGGTCGAGCTGACCAAGCTGGGCGCCAACGTCCAGCTGCTCGACCCGCACCGGATCATCGTCACCGGCCCGACCCGCTGGCGTGGCCAGGAGGTCATCTCTCCCCCGGCGCTGCGCCCCGCGGTCTGCCTGCTGCTCGCCGCGCTCGCGGCCCGCGGCACCAGCGTGCTGCGCGACGTCTACGTGATCAACCGCGGCTACGAGGATCTGCCCAACCGGCTGAACCAGCTAGGCGCGCAGATCGAGGTCTTCCGCGACTGACCGCGCCGCAAACGGACCGTCGGGGACGGTTCTTTTCGGACCGCTGGCGACTTCCAGGTGGACCGAAAAGAACCGTCCCCGCGTACCAGGTGAGTGTCTCGACGAGCTCGACCAGCAGTGGTCAACAAGCCGCAGTGGACCGAGGGGGACGGTTCTTTTCGTACCACTGGATGACTCCGGGTGGACCGAAAAGAACCGTCCCCGCGTACCGGACGAGGGTCTCGACGAGCCAGCGGGGCTCAGCGCACCTGATGGACGTCGAAGTGGTAGGTCGGCGTGACGATCTCGTCCTGCGCCGCCACGAGTTGCAGTTCGGGCAGACCCGAATCGGTGGTCTGCTTGAGCACCGAGTAGACGATGTCGGCGGTGGCGCCCACCGCCTGCGCGGCCGACTGGGTGCGCAGCCAGTGCGCCAGGAACATGGCGGCAGTCAGGTCACCCGAGCCGGTGAAGGTCCGGTCGAGGCGCGGCGTGGTCACCTGCCAGGCGCCCTCCCCGGTCACGGCCAGCATGGTCAGGGAATCGTCCTCGGTCGTGTCGGTCACCACGGACGTCACCAGTACCGTCTCGGGGCCTACCGCGCGCAGGGCATGCGCGGCCTCGATCACCTCGTCCAGGGTGTGCGTCTCGCGGCCGGTCAGGAAGTCGAGCTCGAAGTGATTCGGGGTGACGATCTGGGCCTTCGGCACCACCTGGTCGCGCATGAATTCCGGGATGCCGGGCCGCACGAAGAAGCCGCGGCCGACGTCGCCCATCACCGGGTCGCAGCAGTAGATCGCCCGCGGGCTGCGTTCCTTGACCAGCTCCACCGCCTCGAGCACGACGGCGCCGACCGCCTCCGCGCCCTGGTAGCCGGACAGCACGGCGTCCACCCGCGGCAGCACGCCGCGATCGTCGATGCCCTTGATCACCTCGGCGACGTCCTCGGCGGCCAGCAGCGGGCCGCGCCATTCGCCGTACCCGGTGTGGTTGGAGAAGTGCACGGTGAGCACGGGCCAGACCTCGACACCGGAGCGCATCAGCGGGAAGGTCGCGGCGCTGTTGCCCACGTGGCCGTACGCGACCGAGGACTGGATCGACAGGATTGTTGTCACGAGGCCCTATTGTGTCGCACACCGTCGCGCGGCGGAAACGCTCTCAGCCGTTCAGCACAGGAAGGCGTCCAGCGCCGCCGCCTCCGCCTCCAGCTCGGCCGCCCGGTCGTGCTGGCCTCGAGCCCGGTACTCGGCGGCCGTCGCCAGCCGCTCGTCCCGCTCGGCGCTGACGATCTCGAGCGTGTGGTCCTCGTCGAGTTCGCGCCGCTCGGCCTCGGCCACGCCGACCCCGACGGCGCTGCCCGCGACGTGCTCGCTGGTCACGACCAGGCCGTCGGCGGCCGGCTCCGCGGGGACGGCCTCGGCGTTCTCAATGGCGGCCAGCGCCGACCTGATCGCATTGCGCGCGGGTGTGTCGCGCGCCTTCATCGCGCCCGGCAGGGCGTCCCGCAGAGCCTGGCGAATGGGTGCAGAAGTCTCCGACATGCCCCGATTATGGCCCCGATCACCGTCGCTCACCCATACTGAGCCCGTGCAAGCCGGCGACTACCGCTACTTCGACACACGGTTCGCCGCGATGGCGCACCGGGGCGGCTTCCTGTCGGAGGCCGACCGCACCCGCGAGAACACCATGTACGCGTTCACCCGTGCGGCCGGACGCGGCTACCGCTACCTCGAGACCGACGCCCACGTCTCCGCCGACGGGGTGTTGTTCTCCTTCCACGACGACACCCTCGACCGGGTCACGGACGCCACCGGCGTCCCCGAGCGGCTGCCGTGGAGCGAGCTGGCCACGGCACGGGTGGCCGGAATCGACCCGATCCCCACCTTCGACGAGCTGCTCGAGACGCTGCCCGAGGCCCGGTTCAACATCGACCTGAAGGTGCCCCAGGCGATCGAACCCCTGGTCCGGGCGATCGATGCCCACGGCGCCCACGACCGGGTCTGCGTCGGCTCCTTCTCGTCGGCGCGGATCCGTGCCTTCCGCGCCCGCACCCGCGGACGCGTCGCCACCGCGGTCGGTCCGGCCGGCGTCGCCTGGCAGGCCTACGCGCCGCTGGGACGCCGGATCGTCCGCTCCCGCGGGGTCGCCCTGCAGGTCCCGGCGCGGGCCTGGGCCGACCGGGTGCCGGTGCTCACCCCCGGCCTGATCCGGACGGCGCACGCGGCCGGCCGCGCCGTCCACGTCTGGACGGTCAACGAGCGGGCCGAGATGGAACGCCTGATCGACCTGGGCGTGGATGGCCTGGTCAGCGACCGAATCGACGTGCTCGCCGAGGTCCTGGCCGAGCGTGATCTGTGGGAGGGCACCTGATGGCGGGAACCAAACGACGCAGCACCGGGCAACAGCGCGCCTGGTACTGGTACGACTGGGCCAACTCGGCCTACGTGACGACGACCGCGACCGTCATCCTGGGTCCGTACCTGACCAGCCTGGCCACCAACGCGGCCTGCCCCGACCTCGCCCCGGGCGCGGTCTGCGACACCCCGGTGTCGCTGCTCGGCATCGGGGTGCTGCCGGGCGCCGTGCACCCCTTCCTGGTCACCATCTCGACCATCCTGACCACGATCGCGCTGCTGCTCATCGGCGTCATCGCCGACCGCTCCCCGCACCCGCAGTGGTGGCTGGGCGGGCTGGCCTGGGTGGGCGCGGCGGCGGCGTCCGCAATGTTCCTGCTGAGCGGCACCAACTGGCAGCTGGGCGCCGTGCTGATGATCATCGCCAACCTCTGCATCGGGTCGTCCCAGGTGATCTACGACGGCATCCTGGTGCGGATCGCCACACCCGACGACCGCGACCGGGTCTCCAGCCGCGGCTGGGCCTGGGGCTACCTGGGCGGCGGGCTGCTGCTGGCGGTGAACCTGGTCACGATGACCGCCTACTCCTCGTTCGGCATCAGCTACGGCCTGGCGATCCGGCTCAGCCTGCTGTCGGCCGGGCTGTGGTGGGGGCTGTTCACCGTCATCCCGGTGCTCGGCCTGCGCTCCCTGCCACCGCGCGCCCTGGAGGAGGTGGCGCACTCCCCCGCCGAGCGGCGCAACCCGCTGCGGCAGCTGGCCGACACCTTCGTCGACCTGCGCCGCTACCCGCAGACACTGCTCTTCCTGGTCGCCTACCTGTTCTTCAACGACGGCATCCAGACCGTGATCGGACAGTCCAGCCTGTACGCCCAGCTCGAGCTGGGCATGAACACCTCGAACGTGATGATCACCTTCCTGCTCACCCAGTTCGTGGCGTTCGGCGGAGCCCTGCTGTTCGGACGCGTCGCCGCGCGACTGGGCGCCAAGCGCACCGTGCTGATCGGGATCGCGATCTGGTTCGGGGTGGTCTCGGTCGCCTTCTTCCTGCCGGCCGGCGTCTTCGGTGCGCTGCTCGCCCTGGGTGCGGCGATCGGCCTGGTGATGGGCGGCACCCAGGCGCTGAGCCGGTCGATGTACTCCCAGCTCGTCCCCAAGGGCCGCGAGTCGGAGTACTTCAGCTTCTATCAGGCGATGGAACGCGGCACGAGCTGGCTCGGCACGCTGAGCTTCGCCCTGGTCTTCCAGTTCAGCCAATCCTACCGCCTGGCGATCCTCACCCTGGTGCTGTTCTTCCTAGTCGGGGGCCTGTTGCTCAGCCGGGTCGACATGCGCCGGGGCATTCTGGACGCCGGGAACGCCCTGCCCAAAGTCTTGTGAAGCGCTTGGGGTCACCCGGTAGCGTGGAACCGGCCGGGTCGATCGCTGGATCGTCCGGCCGGAGGGAGAGGTAATGGCTGAGCGATCATTGCGCGGGTCGGGCTTGGGCTCGAAGAGCTTCGCCGACGGCGCCGGTGTCGAATTCGCGGCCCGTCAGGACGTCGGCTTCGACTGCCCCAAGGGTCACCACTTCAGCGTCACCTTCGCCGAAGAGGCCGACCTGCCCACCGAGTGGGAGTGCCCCCGTTGCGGTGCCGTCGCGCGACGTTCGGACGGCGTCGAACCCGTGGCCAAAGAGGTTAAGCCGCCGCGCACCCATTGGGACATGCTGCGCGAGCGGCGCTCCATCGAAGAGCTGGAGGAGTTGCTCGCCGAGCGGCTGGACGAGATCCGCGGCAACTGACCGTCGGCGCTACGGCTCGATCTCGCCCTTGATCACGGTCGGGTCGGACGCCGGCGGCCGCGGCGCGTCGCCGGCCGGTTCGTCGGGCACCGTTTCGCCCCGGATCACCGTGTCGGGCTGCACCCGGACCCGCATCAGGTTCAGGTCGATGCCGGACCGGGCCGCGCGGCGGGCGATGAACAGCTGCAGCAGACCCCTGGCCAGCGGCCGGGTGAACGGCAGCAGGAAGACCAGTCCGAAGATGTCGGTGAAGAAGCCGGGCAGCATCACCAGGACGCCGCCGACCATGATCAGCACCGGGTCGAGCAGTTCGCCGCCGGGCAGGCGTCCCGAACTGACCGACTCGTTGAGCGCCCGCCAGGCCTTGGCCCCCTCGCGGCGCATCAGCCAGCCGCCGAGGATCGCCTGCAGGACCAGGATGGCGAGGGTCGCCAGCGCGCCGATGCGCTGCCCGACGCTGACCAGCAGCCACACCTCGATGACCGGGACGGTGAGGAAGAACAGCAGCATCAGCGGGGCCAGCCAGGGACGCCGTCCGCGCACCGGCTGCTGCGGGATGGTCATTCGCCTGCCCGACGCTTGCTGAATCCGAGATAGCTCTTCACCTGGCCGGTCCGCTTGACGAACCCCCAGCGGGTGGTCAGCAGCGCCGCCTCGATGGCGATGCCGCCGCTCATCTTGGAATCGCCCCGCTCGCGTTCGATGAACTCGATCGGCACCTCGGCCACCCGGAAGCCGCGTTCGACGGCGCGGCGGGCCAGGTCGATCTGGAACGCGTAGCCGGCCGACTCGATGGTGTCGAGGTCGATGCCGCGCAGCGTGTCGGCACGGAACGCGGTGAAGCCGCCGGTGACGTCCCGGATCGGCACGCCCAGCATCAGCCGCGACCAGAGCGAGCCGCCCACCGAGATCACCTTGCGGTGCCAGGGCCAGTTCTTCACCGAACCGCCCTTGACCCAGCGCGAGCCCTTCACCATGTCGGCGCCCAGCAGCGCCCGCAGCATGCTGGGCAACTGCTCGGGCTGGTGCGAACCGTCGGCGTCGTGCTCGACCAGGACGCCGTACCCACGCTCGAGCCCCCAGGCGAAGCTGGCCAGATAGGTGGCCCCGAGTCCCTCCTTGGCCTTCCGGTGCAGCACGTGCACGTGGTCGTCGGCGGCCGCCAGGTCGTCGGCGATCCGTCCCGTGCCGTCGGGCGAGTTGTCGTCGGCGATCAGGACGTCGGCATCCGGGACGGCGGCACGCAGGCGTTGCACGATCGGGATGATGTTGTCGGCCTCGTTGTAGGTCGGGATGATGACGAGCACCTTGCCCAGCTCAGCCCATTCCGGGTTGGTGGTGGCGTTGCTCGCGGTTTCGGTCACGGGGTCTCCTGGGTCGATGCAGAGCTTCCATTCTGCCGTACCCGATGCCGCCACCAGGTGAACCCGAGGCTGAGCACGGTCAGCGCCAGCCCGAGCAGCTCCAGCGTCTGCGAATACTCCACCGCCGGCGTGGCGCCGGTGCGCAACGGCAGGTCTGCCACCCCGGAGGCGGGCTGGAACTCGGGCAGGGTGAACGCGACGCTGCCGTCGGGACGGATTAGCCCCGACGTCCCAGTGGTGGTGACCACCAGGATCTCGCGGCGCAGCTCGGCGGCCCGCACCCGGGTGATCGCGAACTGCTGGGCCACCTGACGGGTGCCGACGTACATCGCGTTGCTGCTCTGCACCACGTTGACCTGGCTGCCGCCCCGCACCGTGTCGTGGACGGTGCCGTCGAAGGCCACCTCGTAGCAGATCAGGTCGCCGACCTGGATCGTCCGGCCGGGCAGGTTCACCGGCAGCACGCCGGGCCCCACACCCGGAATGGACTGGGCGCCCACGTAGCGCACCACCGGGAACAGCGGCTCCAGGATGCTGCGCAGCGGCACCCATTCGCCGAACGGCACCAGGTTGCGCTTGTCGTAGCGGGCGCCCGGTCCCGTGTCCGGGTACCACATGATCGCCGCCGTCTGCCGCTCGTAGGCGACCGGATCCTCGGTGATGGTGCCGACCAGGATGGGGACGCCGACGGCGGCCACCGCCGCCCCCACGGCCGCGCCGGTCTGGACGTCCCGGAACGGGTCGAGGTCGGTGCCGTTCTCGGGCCACACCACGAAATCCGGTTTCGGCAGCTCGCCGGCGTCCACCTTGGCGGCCAGCCGCTTGGTCTCGGCCAGATGGTTGTAGGTGATGGTCCGGGGCGCGCCGAGGCCGAAGATGCCGCCGCCGGGCGCGTTGCCCTGCACGTAGCCCACCTTCACCGAGCCCTGCTCGGCGCCCGCCGGCACCAGGGCACCGAACAGGCCGCTGAGCAGCACCGCCAGAGCGGCCAGGGCCCCGAGCAGCCGGCGGCGTCCACCCGGGGTCAGCACGACCCAGGCCAGCAGCTGGGCCACCAGGGCCAGCGCGAACCCGGCACCCGGGACGCCGACCAGCGGCAGCAGCCCGGCCAGCGGCGAATCGATCGTGGTGTAGCCGAGCCGCAGCCAGGGGAAGCCGCCGAACGGGAAGTTGCTGATCGCGTACTCGACCAGCATCCAGCTGCCGGCCGCCAGCAGCGGCCACGCCCGGGAGCGTCCGGCCAGCCGCAGCAGCAGGCCGAGCACCGCCAGGTAGCAGGCCTCGAGCACCGCCAGGGCCACCATGTCCTCGACGAAGATCACGCTGAGCCAGGTGATCCCGGTCAGATACCAGGCCAACCCGAAGCAGAATCCGGTGATCGCCGCCTGCCACCGGCTCGGCGCGGGAAGCGCCAACAGGGTCAGACAGGCGATGGCAAGGATGAGCATCGGCCACCAGCCGGTCGGGGCGAAACCGAGGGTGGCCGCGCCGCCGGCCAGTGCGGCCAGCGAACTGCGCATCCACCAGGGCAGGGCGCGCAGGCGGTCGATCACGCTGCGCATGCTACCCAGCGCCGCGAAGCCGGATCAGAGGACGGCGCGCTCCCGGAACGGCACGGACAGCACCAGCGTGGTGTGGGTGGAGGCTCCGGAGGCGAGCCGGATCTGGGTCAGCAGGGTCTCCAGGGCGGCCGGGCTCTCCACCTGCACGATCAGGATGTAGCTGGCATCGCCGGCCACCGAGTAGCAGGACACCACGTGAGGCAGGTGGGACAACCGCTCGGGGATCTGGTCGTCGGTCACCGGATCGGTGCCCTTGAGCGCGATGAACGCGGTCAGGGCCAGGCCGAGCGCCTCGGCGCTGAGCACGGCCCGGTAGCCGGTGATCAGGCCGCGCTGCTCCAGCCTGCGGACCCGCTGCTGCGCCGCCGACGTCGACAACCCGGTCTCGCGGCCGATGTCGGTGTAGGACATGCGGCCGTCCTTGGCCAGCAGCGTGAGTATCTGGCGGTCCGTGCTCTCCATGGGTCAATCGTGACACCATGTGCGGATGCACCCGGAATATTTGCAACTTTATGACACGGCATCGCTGTATTTCCGGGCTTTCTTCGGTCTGCCGACCTCCCTGCGGGCACCGGACGGGCAGCCGGTCAACGCCGTCCGCGGGCTGCTGGACTTCCTGGCGCGGTTCATCACCGAGTACCGGCCCACCCACGCGGCGGCCTGCTGGGACAACTCCTGGCGTCCGGCCTGGCGGGTCGAACTGGTGCCGAGCTATAAAGCGCACCGCGTCCTGGCGGGCGAACTCGAGGTGGTGCCGGACGAGCTCAGCCCGCAGGTGCCGCTGATCCGGGCCGTGCTGGACGCCCTCGGCATCGCCGTCGTCGGCGCCGACGATCACGAGGCGGACGACGTGATCGGCACCCTGGCGTCGACGGCGTCCGTGCCGGTGGACGTGATCACCGGCGACCGGGACCTGTTCCAGCTGGTCGACGACGCCCGCGGCGTCCGGGTGCTGTCGGTGGTGAAGGGCGTCCGCAACCACGAGCAGGTCACCGACGAGGTGCTGCGGGCCAAGTACGGCATCGGCGGCTCCGGCTACGCCGACTTCGCGACGCTGCGCGGGGACGCCTCGGACGGCCTCCCGGGGGTCGCCGGGATCGGCGAGAAGACCGCCGCCCGGCTGATCGCCGACCACGGCGACCTGGAGGGAGTGCTGGCGGCGGCGTCCGCGAAACGGCTCTCCCCCGCGCTGACCGCCCGGCTGGCCGCCGGCATCGACTATCTGGCCGGTGCCCGCGAGGTCGTCCGGGTCCGCCGCGACCTGCCCCTGGGCGTCACCCTGGACGACCTGCGCCTCCCGACCGCCCCCGCCAAGCCCGAGGTGTTCGCCGAACTCGCCGACCTGCTCAACCTGGGCGGCCCCGCCGACCGCATCCTCGCCGCCCTGGCGCTCAACGCCTGACCCCAGCGCTCGCCTAACTATTTAGGGCTCGCCCACCTGCGCGAGCCCTAAATAGTTAGGCGAGCGCGCGGGAAGCGGGCTTCTCCTCGTGTCGTCGCCTGATCGCGGGGCCGCGGGCTACTCTTGGACCGTCCTCGGCCTAGGAGTCATCGATGAGCAGCCTGAGCGTTCCACTCGCGCGGCTCGTCGGCGTGCGGATAGGGAGTGTGTCCGAGAACCCTCTACCAGTTCCTGCAGTCAGCACCGTCCCGCGCCCGCGCGGGGCGGTTTCTTTTTGCCCGCAGCCAGCGGGAAGGAGTCTGTGAATGGCCGTCCTCGTTCTCAACACCGACAACACCGCGCTCCACACGGTCTCGCTGCAGCACGCCGTCGGCATGCTGCTGCGCAAGGTGGCGGTGGTCGAATCCGCCCATCCCGACCTGGTCTTCGGACCGTACCCGCAGCCGGAGGTGCTGCGGCTGGTGCGGTACGTGAAGACCACCTTCCTGTACGGGCGAGCCCCGGGCTGGACCAAGCGTGGGGTGTTGAAGCGGGACGCGCACACCTGCGGCTACTGCGGCGAGCGGGCGGCCACGGTCGACCACATCGTGCCGATCTCCAAGGGCGGCCGGAACACCTGGACGAACACCGTCGCGGCCTGCCACCGGTGCAACGCGCGGAAGGCGAACCGCACCCCCGGTGAGGCCGGCATGCCGCTGCGGACGAAGGCCTACGCGCCCACCCGCATCCAGTTGATGGCGGCCTGAGCCGGACGCCGACCCGGCCCCTATGCTGACGCCCGAAATCCGCACCGGGCATCTCAAGGGGAGACATGCGTCGTCCAGAAGCGCGCACAGCGACGCTGCCACCCGACCCTGAGCCGCGCGACATCGCCGCTCTGGTGGCGTCCACCCCACCCAGCGGAAAGCGGCGTCCGATCGGGCTGCTAGTCGGCGTCGCCACCCTCGGCTCCCTGCTGTTCGGGTTCGACACGGGCGTGATCGCGGGCGCACTGCCCTACCTCTACCTGCCGCACGCGGGCGGCGGCCTGGCCCTCACCCCGCTGGACGAGGGCCTGGTCGGCGGCTGCCTCGCCATCGGCGCGGCGGTCGGCGCGATCGTCGGCGGACGCCTCGCCGACCGGCACGGACGCCGGCACAACATCCTGCTGCTGGCCCTGATCTTCATCGTCGGCACGGTCGGCTCGGCGCTGTCCGGCAGCGTCCTGATCCTGTCGCTGTTCCGGTTCGTGCTCGGCTTCGCGGTCGGCGGGGCGTCCTCGAGCGTGCCGATGTACCTGTCCGAATCGGCACCGCAGCGGATCCGCGGCCCGCTGGTCGCCGTCGACCAGTTCATGATCGTCTTCGGCCAACTGCTGGCCTACTCGACCAACGCGGTGCTGTCCGCCTCCCGGGGCGGGCCGCAGGTGCAGGTGGCGTCCGACCCCACCGGCCAGTTCGCGCCCGGCGCCTGGATCCCGTGGGACCTCGGGCAACACATTCAGGGGCTGGCGATCGCGGCCGGCAACGGCGACATCTGGCGCTACATGCTGGTGCTCGGCACACTGCCCGCGATCGGCCTGTGGATCGGCATGCGGCTGATGCCCGAGTCCAGTCGCTGGTACGCCTCGAAACACCGCTACCAGGAGGCCATCGGCGCGCTGAAACGGATCCGGGACGAGCGCCGCGACGACGTCGCCGCCGAGGTGGCCGAGATGGTCGAGGTGCAGCGGATCGAGGGCCGGCAGGCCCGCTGGACGCTGCGCCAGGCCTGGTCGGCGCGCTGGACGCGGCGGATCCTGCTGATCGGCTGCTTCCTGGGCATCTTCGACCAGCTGACCGGCATCAACACCGCCATGTACTACCTGCCCAAGGTGCTGGTCGCCGCCGGGTTCTCGTCGGCCGACGCGATCACCCTCAACGTGGTGACCGGGCTGGCCTCCACGATCGGCGCCGGCATCGGCATCTACCTGGTCGGCCGGCTGGCCCGCCGGCACGTGGGCATCTACCAGGAGACCGGCATCGTGATCGCGCTGTTCTCCCTGGCGCTGGTCTTCGGCTTCGGGATCGGGCCACACATCGACGCCAGCGGAGCGATCGGCGCCTCGGTGCCGGCGTACCTGCCCTGGATGGTGCTGGGTCTGGTCACCCTGTTCGTGTTCTTCAAGCAGTCCGGCACGGTGAACTGGGTGCTGGTCTCGGAGATCTTCCCGGCCCGGATCCGGGGCACGGCGCAGGGCGTCGCGGTCGGTGCCGGCTGGATCATGAATGCCGTTGTCACCTTTGCGTTCCCGGTGATGATCGCCTACCTCGGACCGGCCTGGACGTTCGCGGCCTTCGGCACGTTCAACGTGTTCGCGCTGCTGTTCTACCTGTTCATCGTGCCCGAGACCAAGCACCTCAGCCTGGAGCAGGTGGAGCAGCAGCTCCGCGCCCGCTTCGGCTGAGCGGGCCCCGGCGGCCGGCTCCGGTGGGGCGTCCGGTCAGCCCCGGCCGAGCACGTAGACCGCGGCCCCGGCGCGCAGGTTGGCGGCCCGGAAGCCCTTCCCCAGCGGCTCGCCGGCCAGCGACAGGTTGATCCGCTGCTCGATCTCGAGGCCGAGCCGGGCGAACAGGTCCTCCAGGTCGACCAGGGTGGTGAACCGCAGGTTGGGCGTGTCGTACCACGAGTAGGGCAGCTCGCGCGAGATCGGCATCCGGCCGCGCAACAGCATCAGCCGGTGCTGCAGCAGGCCGAAGTTGGGCGCCGAGACGATCAGCCGGCGGCCGATCCGGGCCATCTCACGCAACACCACCTCGGGACGCCGGATGGTCTGGATGGTGCGCGACAGCACCACCGTGTCGTAGGACGCCGCGGCGAACAGACCCAGATCGGCGTCCAGGTCGAGTTCCATCACCGGGACGCCGGAGCCGATGGCGGTGAGCACCTTGTCGGGGTCGATCTCGACGCCGGTGCCGGTGCAGCCGTGTTCGGTGATCAGGTGCCGCAGCAGCGCGCCGTCGCCGCAGCCGAGGTCGAGGACGCGCGAGGCGCCCGGCACCAGATGGGCAATCAGGTCGAGGTCGGGGCGCAGGGTCATCGCAAACCCTCCCGCAGCGTCCGGTCGAACCAGGCGCGCATGGTGTCGTGGTAGCGCTCGACCGGCAGCAGGAACGAGTCGTGGCCCCAGCGCGACGGTATGTCGCGGAAGCTGACCGGCTGCCGGGCGTGCTCGAGGTGCTTGACGATCCGCCGGGAGTGATCGGTGCTGAACCGCCAATCGGAGTCGAAGGACAGCACCAGGAACTTCACCGGGTCGGCGGCGACGGCGTCCATCGCGTTCGGGCGGCTGAACGGATCGAAGTAGTCCATCACCCGCGACAGGTACAGGTACGACAGGGCGTCGAATCGTTCGATGAACGCCCGCCCCTGATGGTCGAGGTAACTCTCCACCGCGAAGTCGATGCCGAAGCCCGGCTTGTCCCGCTCGGGGTGCGGGGTGCGGCCGAATTTCTCGCTGAAGGCGTCCTCGCTGAGGTAGGTGATGTGGGCCATCATCCGTGCCGTGCGCAGGCCGAGCCGGGGCACCACCCCGGCCTCCGAGTAGCGGCCCTCGTTGAAGTCGGGGTCGTCCATGATCGCCCGGCGGGCGACCGCCGAGAACGCGATGTTCTGCGCGTTCAGCCGCGACGACGCGGCGATGATCGCCGCGTTGGCGACCTGCTCGGGATGCCGCAGCGACCATTCCAGCACCTGCATGCCGCCCAGTGAGCCGCCGAGGGCGATCAACAGCCGCTCGACGCCCAGATGGGCGAGCAGCGCGCGGTGCACGGTGACGAAGTCGGCCATGTCGAGCAGCGGGAAGCCGAGGCCGTAGACGGCGCCCGTCGCCGGGTCGACCGACGCCGGCCCGGTGGTGCCCTGACAGCCGCCCAGCAGGTTCGCGCAGATCACGAAGAACCGGTTGGTGTCCAGCGGCTTGCCGGGGCCGATCAGGTTGTCCCACCAGCCCGGCCGCTTGGCTCCGGGATGGTAGCCGGCGGCGTGGGCGTCGCCGGTCAGCGCATGGCAGATGAAGACCGCGTTGTCGCGGCCGGGCGCGAGCGTGCCGTAGGTCTCGTACGCCACGTCGACCGGCCCGAGCACCGATCCGCTGGCCAACACCAGCGGATCGGCCCGGGTGAACAACCGGACGACGTGGGTCTCGACGAGGCCGAGCGAACCGTTGTCGGTCATGCAGGGTTCAGAACTGGGCCAGGGCCTGGTCGAGGTCGGCGATCAGGTCATCGACGTTCTCGATGCCGATCGACAGCCGGACCATCTCGGGCGCGACGCCGGCGGCCACCAGCTCGTCCTCGGTGAGCTGCGAATGGGTGGTCGAGGCGCTGTGGATGACCAGCGACTTGGCGTCGCCGATGTTGGCCAGGTGGCTGAACAGGTTCAGCGACTCGACGAACGTCGATCCGCCCTCGCGGCCGGCCTTGAGGCCGAACGACACGATCCCGGACGCCCCGCGCGGGAGCAGCCGCTGGCCCGCCTCGTACCAGGGGGACGATTCCAGGCCCGGGTAGTTCACCCAGGCGACCGCCGGGTGCGCCTCGAGGTGCTTCGCCACCGCCAGCGCGTTGCTGCTGTGCCGCTCCATCCGCAGGTGCAGCGTCTCCAGGCCCTGCAGGAACAGCCAGGCGTTCAGCGGTGCCACCGCGGCGCCGGTGTTGCGCAGCAGCACCGTGCGGGCCCGGATGATGTAGGCCAGGTTGCCGGCGGCCTCGGTCCAGACCACCTCGTGGTAGGCGTGGTCGGGCTGGGTGAGGCCCGGGAACCGGTCGGCGTGCGCCGCCCAGTCGAAGTTGCCCGAATCGACGATCACGCCGCCGATCGAGGTGCCGTGGCCGCCGATGTACTTGGTGGCGGCGTGCACCGCGATGTCAGCGCCGTGCTCGAACACCCGGCACAAGTACGGGGTGGGCACGGTGTTGTCGACGATGAACGGCAGGCCGAGGGCGTGCGCGGCGTCGGCCCAGGCGTCCAGGTCGACCACGTTGACCTGCGGGTTGCCGATCGTCTCGCCGAACACCAGCTTGGTCTTTTCGTCCACGTGCCGGGCGAGTTCCTCGGGCTTCTCGGGGTCGACGAAGCGGACCTCGATGCCGAACTGCGGCAGGGTGTGGGCGAACAGCGCGTAGGTGCCGCCGTACAGCGTGGACAGCGCGACGATGTTGTCGCCGGCGTAGGTCAGGTTCAGCACCGCATAGGTGATCGCCGAGGCACCGGACGCCGTGGCGAGCGCCCCGACGCCGCCCTCGAGGGCCGCCATCCGGGTCTCGAAGACGTTCTGGGTGGGGTTCATGATGCGGGTGTAGATGTTGCCCGGGACCTTGAGCGCGAACAGGTTGGCGGCGTGCTCGGTGTCGTCGAAGACGTACGACGTGGTCTGGTAGATCGGCACGGCGCGGGCGTTGGTCGCCGGGTCGGCGTCCTCCTGGCCGGCGTGCACGGCCAGCGTCTCGGGCTGATAGGTCATCGTGGGCTCATCCTTCCTTGGACAACCCGGCCAGCCTACCGACGCGACGATGGCGTGAGGTGCTCACTCGGAGTCCGGACGGCGTCCCAGGGCGAGGGTCTCGAGCACGCTGTAGTGGGCGCCCGAGGGGCGCAGTTCGGAGCGCACCAGCTGGAACGAGGTCACCTCGAACGAGGTCGGCGGAAAGCTGTCCACCACCCGCAGCCAGCGGCTCAGCTCACCCGGACGCCGGCGCCGCGCCAGGGTCAGGTGCGGGCGGTGTTTGGCGTTGTCGGACGGCACTCCGACGCGATCGGCCGCCGTCCGGACCCGGCGGCCGAGCGCACTCAGCTCCGCGGATCCGTCGGTCACGGCGTGGAACAGGACGCGCCCGGCGGCCGGGTTGGGAAAGGCTCCGGCGCCGTCCAGGACGATGCGGAACGGCTGCCCGCTCACGGCGTCCAGCGCGCCGGTGAGCGGCTCGAGCCGGTCGTCGCCGACGTCCCCGAAGAAGGCCAGGGTGAGGTGCCAGTTCTCGCGGCCGACCCAGCGCAGGTCGGAATCGGCGTATCGTCGAGGCTCCACGAACACCTCCAGCGCATCGAGCACCGATGCGGGTGGAACCACGGCGGCGAACAATCGCATCGTCATCGGGGGGATTCTAGTGTCGGGTGACACAATGAACCCGGCAGCGCCGGGGGAAAGGACCGTACGTCATGGCAGCGAGCAAGGACCGCCTGAAGCAGGAACTGGTGGTGGCGCTGAAGGCGCACGACGAGGCCCGGAAGTCGACCGTCCGGATGGCCCTGGCGGCGATCGCCAACGAAGAGGTGGCCGGCAAGGTGGCCCGCGAGCTCAGCGACGCCGAGGAGCAGGCCGTGCTGGCCCGCGAGGTGTCCAAGCGCAAGGACTCCGCCGAGGCCTACACCGCCGGCAACCGGCCGGAACTGGCCGACAAGGAGCTCGCCGAGGCCGCGATCCTGGCCGAGTTCCTGCCGCAGCAGCTCACCGAGGCCGAACTGGCCGCCATCGTCTCCGAGGAGGTCGCCGCGGTGGCGGCCGCGCTCGGCGCGGCACCGACCATCCGGCAGATGGGCCAGGTGATGAAGGGCGTCACCCCGCGGATCACCGGCCGGGGTGACGGCAAGACCGCCGCGGCGCTGGTGAAAGCCGCTCTGTCGTGACTCAGCGGTCCCCCGGCCCGCGTCGCTGGCCCTGGGGCGTACGGCTGGCCAGCCTGCTGGTGGTGCTCGGGCTGGCCCTGGCCGTCGTCCACTACGCCGGCACCCGGAACACGGCGACCGCCCGCTCCGGCGCCGTGGGCAGCCGCGGAACCACGCGCGTCCACGAGCCGGACGGACAGGGCAAGGGCGAGTCGGCGCCCGGCAACCCGGCCAAACCGCCCAAGACCGGCCAGCCGGGCAAGGGCTCCACGGGAACCAAGCCTCCGGCCCGGCCGCCGCATCGCGGGAAGGGGTACTGGTACGGCACCGGTCCCAACCGCACCGCGCGGGTGGCGCTCACCTTCGACGACTGCCCCCGCTCGCTCGCCGAGGAGCGGCAGGTCCTGCAGGGCGCCGCCCAGCTGGGCATCGGGCTGATGCTCTTCCCCACCGGCAACTGCATCCGCTCCGGGCACTTCGACGCCGCCTACGCGCGATCGCACGGCCACTACGTCTTCAACCACTCGAACACGCATCCGCAGCTGAGCAAGCTGAGCTACGCCGGCGTCCTGGCCCAGTTGAGTCCGCCCGGGGTGCAGGCCCGCTACGGCCGTCCGCCGTTCGGCGACTGGAACGCCATGGTCGCGCGGGCCTACAGCGCCAAGGGGATGCGGATCTGGCTGTGGACGGTGGACACCCTGGACTGGCGCGGCCACACCCGGGCCCAAGTCGTGAAGACCGTCGTCCAGTCCGCTCGTGCCGGCGGCACCGTGCTGATGCACATGCAGTGGAACGGCTTCTCGGTCGACGCCCTGCGGCAGATGCAGGCCGGACTGGCCGCGCGCGGCCTGCAGGTCTGCCGCAACTCCGGAAAGACCACCCCGGTGCGTTCCTGGAAGGTGTACTGCTGACCTCCCCCGACCATTCACCACTCGAACGACCGATCGCCTGGCGCCTCGACAACGGCGGCTAGGGGTACCCGCGAGCCGCCTGGTGGCCGTAGGGTTCGGCCCATGAAACGCCTGCTGACGCTGCTGTCGCTGATGGTCCTGAGTGCCTGCACGATCGGGCAGCCCGCGGCGTCGACGACTCCGACTGCCTCGGATTCACCCAGCGTCACCGAGTCGGCATCCCCCTCCCCCAGCGGCTCGCCCGCGACACCCGACGACTCGCTCTCACCGTCGCCCGACCCCAGCCTGGGTGGCAGCCCGACGCCGAGCGACTCGTCATCGCCCGACCCGAGCGCCAGCACGCCACCGCCGACGGGCTCGTCCGGCGCCTTCCGCGCCCCCGGTGAGATTCTCGACCTGGGCGGCGAGGTGACGATCACCGTGCTGGACAGCAAGCGGGCCAAGGTCGCCGGGCATCGCGGCAACCAGGTGCTCACCATGGTGAAGACCTGCAACGTGGCGGCGGCGGCCGGCATCGAGTTGACCTGGGACACCTGGGTCCTGCTCGGCCCGGACAGCGAGGAGTACCCGGCCAGCACCACCCACGGCAACGCCGAGCCGGCACCGGTGTACCCCAACGGCGAGGGACGCCTGTACAAGCCCGGCCAGTGCGCCAAGGGCTGGATCGTGTTCGACGTCCCTAACGGGGCCAAGCTGTCGGGCGTCCGCTACATGAACAGCAACGGCGACTCCGGGCAGTGGCGGCTGAACGCCAACATCTGACCGGACGCTGATCGAGCCTGTCGAGATCCCAACAACGAGGGGTCTCGACAGGCTCGACCAGCGAAAAGGAGCGACTGCGCGTCAGCGGGCGGTGAGTTCCTCCAGGAGGCAGTTCATCAGCTGCCAGGACGACTGCGAACCGGGGTCGCGGTGACCGACGGACCGCTCCCCCAGGCGCATCGCGCGGCCCTTCTTCGCGATCAGCGGAATGGTGTCGTCCGAACCCTGCCGCATCCGGGCCACGAAGGCCTCGAGGGCGGCCTTCGGGTCGGCGGCGTCCGCGGCCTCCAGGACGTCGAGACCGGGCAGGTAGCTGTCCAGCATGGTCTTGTCGCCCAGCTCGGCCTTGCCGCGCTGCTGGATCGAGGTGACGCCCGCCCGCAGCATCCGGCGCAGGTCGTCGAAGGACACCTCCGACTGCCCGGCCACCTCGGCACCCGCCTTCATGAAGAAGCTGCCGTACAGCGGCCCGGACGCCCCGCCCACCTTGCGCAGCAGGGTCATGCCGACCAGCTTGAACAGACCACCGACATCGGTCGCATCGGGCAGCGCGTCGAGCTGCTTGCTCACCTCGCGGAAGCCGATGCTCATGTTGATGCCGTGGTCGCCGTCGCCGATGTCGCCGTCGAGCTTGGTCCACTCGTCCCGGTTGACCTCGGCGGCCTCCGCCATCCGGCGGAAGGCGCCGACGAAATAGTCCCGATCGAACTCAGCCACGAATCCCCCTCACTGCCTCAGGTAGGGGGCGTCGAACGGCGCGTTCAGCCAGCCCTTGAGCTCGTCGTCCAGGCGGACCAGGGTGACACCCATGCCGATCATGTCCATGCTGGTGGCGTAGTTGCCGACCATCGACTTGGCGATCGTGACACCCTTGGCGCTGAGCACGTCGTGCACCCGGCGGTAGCAGATGTACTGGTCCATCAGCGGCAGGCCGCCGAGGCCGTTGACCATCACCGCCACCTCTTCGCCGGCCTCGAGTGCCATGTCGGGCAGCACGATGCCGAGGATCTCGTCCATCACGGCGTCGGCCGGCTCGAGCTTCTTGCGCTCGATGCCGGGCTCGCCGTGGATGCCCATGCCGACCTCCATGTCGTCGGGGCCGATGTCGAAGATCGGCTTCCCGGTGACCGGCAGCGTCGACGACGACAGCGCGACACCCATCGAATAGGTGTTGTCGTTGGCCTTCTCGGCGGCGGCCTTGACGGCGTCCAGGTCGGCGCCGGTGTTGGCCACCGCGCAGGCGGCCATCAGCACGATCACGTCGCCGGCGACGCCGCGCCGGTCGGCCTTGTCCTTGGCCGAGTAGACGTCGTCGGTGATCAGCACCGTCTCGACCCGGATGCCGTCGTCGGCGGCCATCTCGGCGCCCATGTCGAAGTTCAGGACGTCGCCCTGGTAGTTGCCGTACAGGAACAGGCAGCCCTTGCCCTGGTCGACCGCGGTGACCGCGTCGTAGCAGGCCATCGGGTCGGGCGAGGTGTTCACATTGCCGATCACCGCGGCGTCGGCCACGCCCTCGCCGACATAGCCGAGAAAGAGCGGCTCATGGCCGCTGCCGCCACCGAAGATGATGCCCACCTTCGGCTCGGCGCTCAGCTCCGTCCGGACGACCACGCGCTCGTTGTCGGCCAGCTTGACCACGTCGCCGTGGGCCTTCACATAGCCGTCCAGCAGCTCCTCGACCGCGTCGTAGCCATCGTTGAGTAGGCGTTTCATCGATTGGTCCTCTCGCTCGGTGATGCGTTCGCCCGGGCACTGCGTCGGGCCGGTGAACCTGGTGGATGCCCCGCTGACAACGGCTTCTGTGCCGTGCGGAGCACCCATCCAGTATCGCATGGTCGTCACGCAACCGACGAGGGGTTGCCCGACAAATCCACAACAGAACCTCACAACGCAACATTTTCGGAGGCACCCTCCGAACCCACACCACTAGCATCCGTGCATGACCGCTCTCACCCTCGGCCCGGTCCGCCCCTGGGGCGGCGCGCCGGCCGACATCGTCGTCCGCGACGGCCTGATCGAGGCCGTCCTGCCGGCCGGCAGCGCGCCCGCCGAGGGCGAGCGGCTGGACGGCCGCGGGCTGCTCGCGCTGCCCGGCTTCATCAACGCCCACGCCCACATCGACAAGAGCTGGTGGGGCAAGCCCTGGGTCTCCTACGGCGGCGAGCCGACCACGCAGGGCCGGATCGCCCACGAGCGAGCCGAACGCGACCGCTACGGCATTCCCGACGAGGACGCCACCGTCGCGGTGCTGCGGGAGTTCCTCCGGCACGGCACCACCGCCACCCGCAGCCACGTGGACGTCGATCTGGGCGTCGGCCTGCGCGGGCTGGACACCGTCCGCTCGGCGGCGGCCCGGCTGGGCGGCACGGTCGAGGTCGAGCTGGTCGCCTTCCCCCAGGACGGCGTGATCCGGCGTCCGGGGGTGCTGGACCTGCTCGAGCGGGCCGCGGCCGAGGGCGCCGCCCACGTCGGCGGCATCGATCCGTGCACCATCGACTTCGACCCGGTCGCCCAGCTGGACGGCCTGTTCGGCATCGCCGAGCGGCACGGCGTGGGCATCGACATCCACCTGCACGACGGCGGCGACCTGGGCGCCTGGCAGTACCGGCTGCTGATCGACCGGACCCGCGCCACCGGCCTGCGCGGCCGGGTGAACGTCTCGCACGGCTTCGCCCTCGGCGACCTGGACGTCGAACGCTCGCGACGGATGGTCGACGACCTGGCCGAGGCCGGCATCTCGTGGACGACGGTCGCTCCGCCGCGCACCGCCCCGCTGCCGTGGCGGGCGATGCGCGCCGCGGGGGTGCCGCTGGGCCTGGGCACCGACGGCATCCGCGACCTCTGGTCGCCGTACGGCGACGGCGACCTCCTCCGGGTGGCACAGGGCTTCGCGCGGCTGCACGGCCTGCGCCTCGACGAGGACCTGAGTTACGCCGTCGAGCTGGCCACCAGGGCGGCGGCCGGTTTCGTCCATCGCGACGTGCACGACCTGGCCCCCGGGGCCCGCGCGGACATCGTGCTGATCGATGCGGAGAACGTGCCCGACGCGCTGGTCCGCGCCCCCCGGCGCGAGGTCGTCGTGGCCGGCGGGCGGGTGGTCGTCCGGGAGGGTGAGTTGCTAGTCGCGTGTCGCTACTAGTGTCCTAGCGGGACGCCGAGGATCAGCCAGGCCGAGCCGAGCACGGCCAGCAGCAGGATGCCGCCACGGATCAGCGCGCTGGGGCGCAGGGTAACCATCATGGCGTGAGCTCCTCTGCTCGGGTCGTTCATCCGCAGGAGTCCGCGCCCGCGCCGGGTGATACCCGCCGTCCATTTACGCAAACCGAGACGCACACAATCCCCTTGGCGGGCCCGTAGGCTGAGCGTCGAAGGAGGAACGGTCATGTCGGGGCACACCCACCACCACGGCCACACCGGCGCCACGCACCGCTGGCGGCTGCGGGCCGCGCTGGCGCTGACCGGCGCCTTCTTCGTCGTCGAATTGGCGGCCGGCATCTGGTCGGGCGCGCTGACCGTGCTCTCGGACGCCGGCCACATGGCCGCCGACACGGTCGGGCTCGCGGTGGCGCTGACCGCGTCGCACTGGGCGACCCGCCCGGACACCACCGGACGCCGCACCTACGGCCGCTACCGGGCCGAGATCTTCGCCGCCGGGCTCAGCGTGCTGCTGATGATCGCCGTCTGCGGCTACGTGCTGGTCAGCGCCGTGCAGCGCTTCGGCTCGCCGGTCGAGGTGCCGGCCGGGGTGCTGATGGTGGTCGGCGTGGTCGGGCTGGTGGTGAACCTGATCTCGCTGGCGCTGCTGCGCGGCGGATCGGCCGAGAACCTGAACGTCAAGGGCGCCTATCTCGAGGTGCTGGCGGACGCCCTCGGCTCGGTCGGCGTCCTGGTCGCCGGCTTCGCCACCTGGTTGACCGGCTCGCCGCTGTGGGACCCGATCCTGGCGCTCGCCCTGGCGGCGTTCGTCGGCGTCCGGGCGGTGCGGCTGGGGCGCGAGGTGATCGGGGTGCTCGGCCAGTCGGCGCCGGCCGGAATCGACCCGGACCGGGCGCGGAGCCGGCTGGCCGGCGTGGCGGGCGTGGTCGAGGTGCACGACCTGCACCTGTGGACGCTGACCTCGGGCATGAACGTCGCCACCGCCCACCTGGTCAGCACCGAGGGTGCCGACACGACCGCCGTCCTGGTCGCCGCCAGCGCGGTGCTGCGCGACGAGTTCGGCATCGACCACGCCACCCTGCAGGTGGAACCCTCCGGTTCGGACGCCTGCCAGGGCACCGCCTGGTGAGGGCGGTGCCCGGCCGGGTGGTCAGACCTTCTTCGACTGGGTCAGCCAGCCGGCGAGCTGGTCCATCAGCTTCGCCTGCGAGGCGTAGTCCATCGAGGTGTAGGCGTTGGGGAACACCTGACCGGCCTGCAGCGCCGGATGCTTGGCGAAGGTGGCCTGCTTCTTCAGGTCGTCGACCTGGTAGCCCTCGGCGGACAGCAGGATGATGTCGCCGGACATCACCTTGCCGGCGTTCTCCCAGCTGTAGATGTCCCAGTAGTAGGGGCCGTCCGGCTTCAACTCGGTCAGCTTCACGCCCAGGCTCTTGTAGAGCTGGGTCTGCGGCTCGTCCTCGGGCTTGACCAGGTAGATGCCGTCGGCGTCGGCGTACATCACGGTCACCTCGAGGCCGGAGTCCTTGGCGGCCGCGGTGAGCTTGGTGGCGGCGGCGTCGAAGGCGGCCTTGTCGGCGTCCACCTTGGCCTGGTCGGCACCCAGGGCGACGGCCAGCTTGGCGTTGCTCTGAATCACGTCGAGACCCTTGCCGCCCACCTTCAGGGCGGCTACCGGCGCGATCGCGACCACCTTCTTCTGCTGCTTGAGGTCCTTCAGCCCGTAGTAGGGCGACTTGGCGTCGATGGTGCCCTTCCGATCGGAGGGGTACACGGCGGTGACGATCAGGTCGGGCTGGGCCTCGGCCAGCGCCTCCAGGTCGATCTCGCCGTAGGCGTTGCCGACGATCTTCACCTGCGACAGGTCGTAGCCGGCGAAGCGGGGGTCGCTCTTGACGTCGACCCGGCCGAAGACGGCGACCGGCTGGACGCCGTAGGACAGCAGCGACAGGATCTGGTCGGCGTAGCCGGCGACCCGCTCGGGCTTGTGATCGAGGGTGATCGTGGCGCCGGTGTCGTCGGTGTAGCTCCAGCTGGACGAGGCCGGCGACGCGGCGGCCGAGGAGGCCGGCGCGCCCGCGCCCGAACCGCAGGCGGCGAGCGCCGCGATCGCCAGCAAGGCGCCCAGGAGAAGGCTCAACTTCTTGGTCAGGTTCATGGAAGGTTAGCCTAACCTAAGCGGCTCGGTCGTCGCCTCCGGCACCGGTTCCAGGGGCACCACCAGCGGACGCCCCGAGGCCGGGTCGGGGATCACCAGCGCGTCCAGGCCGAAGGCCGTCGCGAGCACCTCCGGCGTGATCACGTCCCAGGGCGCACCGTCGGCGAGCACCCCGCCCTCGTGCAGCACGATCAGCCGGTCGGAGAACCGGGCCGCCAGCGTCAGGTCGTGCAGCACCATCACGATCGTGCTGCCCCGCTCGGCGTTGATCTGCCGGACCAGCCGCAGCACGTCCAGCTGGTGGCTGAGGTCCAGGAAGGTGGTCGGCTCGTCGAGCAGGATCACCGGCGCGTCCTGGGCGAGCACCAGGGCGATCCAGGCCCGCTGCAGCTGACCGCCGGACAGCGCGCCCACGTCGCGGTCGGCCAACTCGGTCATACCGGTGGACGCGATCGCCTCGGCCACCTTCGCGGCGTCCTCGGCGCTCCACGGGCGCAGCAGCGTCTGGTGCGGGTGGCGGCCCCGCATCACCAGGTCGCGCACCGTGGTGGCGGCCGGGGTGAGCGGCTTCTGCGGCAGGATGGCCAGCCGCCGGGCGACCGCCCGCGCCGACAACTGCCGGACCGGCGTGCCCTCCAGCCGTACCACCCCGGACGACGGCGCCAGGAGGCGTCCGAAGGCCTTCAACAGGGTCGACTTGCCGCAGCCGTTCGCACCGATCAGCGTGGTCACGGTGCCGGGCTCGATCTGCACGGTGAGGTCGGTGAACACGACGTGGCCGTCGTAGCCGAGGGTGACCCGGTCGGCCAGCAGGGCAGGCATGGTCATCGGCGCTCCTTGCGGTTGTGACGGGTGATCAGCCAGATCAGGTAGGGCGCGCCGATGATCGCGGTGACGATCCCGACCGGGATCTCGGTGCCGAAGGCCACCCGTGCGCCGACGTCCGCGGTCACGACCAGCACGGCCCCGACCAGGGCGGAGGCGATCAGCGGCGGACGTGGCGTCCGGGTCAGCCGGCGGGCCACCTGGGGTGCGACGAAGGCAACGAACTCGACCGGGCCGGCGGCCGAGACCGCGGCGCTGGTCAGCACGACGGCGACCACGATCACCAGCAGCCGGTGCCGCTGCACGGCGACCCCCAGGCCGGTGGAGAAGTCGTCGCCGAGCTGGCCCAGGTCGAGCGGTGCCGTCTGGCTGAGCGCGAACGGCACCGCGACGGCGAGGACGACGAGCATCGGCCACACGCTCGCCCAGGACACCCCCGACAGGCTGCCCACCATCCACTGGGTCGCGGCGGTGGCCTGGGTGAGCTGGGCGCGGACCAGCAGGAAATTAGTCAGCCCGCCCAGGATCGCGGTGACGCCGATGCCGATCAGGATCAGCCGGAAGCTGTCCACGCCCTGCCGCCAGGACAGGCCGTAGACGACCGCAGCGGCGAGCAGGCCGCCGATGGTGGCGACCGCGGGAATGCCGAGGCCGAGCAGCGAGGCGCCGACCGAGTAGCCGCCGCCCCCGATCACGATCGCGACGACGGCGCCGGCGGCCGCGCCGGAGGTGACGCCGAGGATGTCCGGGGTGGCCAGCGGGTTGCGGGAGAAGGTCTGGGTCAGCGCGCCGGCCAGCCCCAGGCACAGCCCGACCGCGACACCGGCGGCGACCCGGGGCAGCCGCAGCTCGAAGACGATGAACGTGAAGGTGCGGCTGCCGGCGCCGAGCAGCGTCGTCCAGACGTCGCCGACGCCCATCCGCGCCGACCCGGCGGCGATGCCGAAGGTGAACACGCCCAGCACCAGCACGGCGCAGCCGAGGGTGATCCAGAGCACCCGGGCCCGCCAGGGCAGCGCGATGACGCCGAGGTCGATCCCCTGCCGGCGGCTCACAGCGCGGCCAGCTTCGTCCGGCGCACGATGGCGATGAAGGCGACCCCGCCCAGGGTGGCCAGCACCACGCCCACCGGCACCTCGGCCTGACCGCCGCCGATGACGCGTCCGACCGTGTCGCAGACCAGCAGGGTCACCGCACCGACCAGCCCGGACGCCGGCAGCAGCCGGAAGTGGTTGCCGCCGACCAGGGCCCGGGCGGCGTGCGGCGCGGTCAGGCCGATGAACCCGATCGGGCCGGCCAGCGCGACCGCGGCCGCGGTGGTCAGCGTGATCGCGGCCAGCCCGACCAGCCGGGCCCGCCACAGCGTCTCCCCCAGTCCCTGGGCCAGTTCGGTGCCCAGCGTCAGGCTGTTCAGCGAGCGGGCGTTGGCGAAGGCCAGCACCAGCCCGATCAGCGCCAGTGCAAGGGCGGGCGGGAGGGCGTCCAGGGCTCGGCCGCCGAGCGAGCCCACCACCCAGACCCGGAACACCTCGAGCGAGCTGGCGTTGGTCAGCACCAGGAACGAGATGACGGCGTTGAGCAGGGCGGTCACGGCGGTGCCGGCGATCGCCAGCGGGACGGGGTTGGCCAGGTCGCGGCTGAGCGTGGCGATGCCGAACACCAGCACGCTGGCGACCAGCGCGCCGCCCATCGCCAGGAACAGCGAGGCCGTCATCGAGTTGAAGCCGAGCAGGTAGGCGCCGAGCACCACCGCCAGGCTGGCTCCGCTGGACACGCCGAACAGCCCCGGGTCGGCGAGCGGGTTGCCGGTCTGGCCCTGCATCAGCGCCCCCGCCACGCCGAGGCAGCCGCCGACCAGCAGTCCGAGCAGGGTGCGCGGCACCCGCGAGCCCCAGATCACGGCGTCCGCGTCGGTGGACGGGTCGAGCAGGGCCTGCAGCACGGTGCCCGGCGCCACGAGGTTGCTGCCGAGGGTGAGGCTGCCGACGATCGCGAGCAGCATGGCCAGGCCCAGCAGGGTCCAGGCGTCCACCCGCACCCGCCGGGCGGCCACGGGCGCCGAGGACGACATATGGTTAGCCTAACCTAACCAATCGGAGGGATGTCACATGGCCACGTACCCGCGGCTGATGCCGGACGAGCCACGCATGTTCACCGCCGACGTGGTGCGCACCGAACGGATCTCGCCGTCGTTCCAGCGGGTGACGATCGCCTCCGCCGAGCTGGCCGAGTTCGACTGGCGGGGGCTCGACCACTGGTTCCGGTTGTTCTTCCCGCTCGCCCCGGACGCCGGCCTGCGGCTGCCCGAGGTCAAGGGCCGGCTGTGGTGGAAGTCCTACCTGGCGATCCCCGACGAGCAGCGCCCGCACTGCAGCAACTACACCGTCGCCGGCTACCGGCGCGTGGGCGACCACGCCGAGCTCGACATCGACGTGGTGCTGCACTGGCACGAAGGCCGGCTCAGCGGCGTGGCCGCCTGGTCGGTGGCCGCGCTCCCGGGCAGCCCGGTCGGCATCCTCGACCAGGGCGTGCTGTTCGACCCGCCGCGGGACACCTCCGACTACCTGCTGGTGGCCGACGAGAGCGGGCTGCCCGCCGTCCGGGGCATCCTGCGCGACCTGCCCGCCGACGCGGTCGGCACCGCGATCATCGAGGTGCCGGCCCGCGACGACGTCCACGAGGTCGAGGCGCCGTCCGGGGTCACCGTGCGGTGGGTGCCCCGCGAGGAATCCGGCGACCTGGTCGGCGCGGGGGCGCTCCGCGCGCTGCGGACCGTCGAGGTCGCCGGCGAGGCCTCCTACGCGTTCGTGGTCGGTGAATCCGGCCTGGCCACCGAGGGACGCCGGACGCTGCACCGCGCCGGCCTACCCAAGGACCGGATCACCTTCTCGGGCTTCTGGAAGGCCTGAGCCCGCTCAGCCGTTGGCCGCGATCCAGGCGGCGCCCACGATGCCGGCCCGGTTCTGCAGCTCGGCGGCCACGATCGGCGTCCGGAGCTTCAGCTTGGGCAGGAACTTGTACGCCTTCTTGCTGATGCCGCCGCCCACCACCAGCAGATCCGGGGTGAACAGGAACTCGACCGTCTCGTAGTAGCGCTGCAGGCGCGGCACGTACTCGTCGTAGCTGAGCCCCTCCTTGGTCTTGATGCTGGCGGCCGCCCGCTTCTCCGCGTCGTAGCCGTCGATCTCCAGGTGGCCCAGTTCGGAGTTGGGGATCAAAACGCCGTTGTAGACGATCGCGCTGCCGATCCCGGTGCCCAGGGTGGTGACGATGACCAGGCCCTCGGCGTCCTTGGCGGCGCCGTACTTCACCTCGGCCAGGCCGGCGGCGTCGGCGTCGTTGACCAGGACGACCGGGCGTCCGAGCTCCTCGGCCAGGATCTTCTCGGCCGGTGCGTTGATCCAGGAGTGGTCGACGTTGGCCGCCGAGAGGGTCGTCCCGTGCTGGACGACGGCCGGGAAGGTGACGCCCACCGGACCGTCCCCCAGGTCGTCGCCGAAGTGGTCGACGATCTGGGCGACGACCTTGGCCACATTGCCCGGAGTGGACTCCGCCGGAGTCTCGATCCGGAACCGGTCGGCGACCAGGTCGCCGGCGGCCAGGTCGACGATCGCCCCTTTGATCCCCGACCCGCCGATGTCAATTCCCAAGACGTGCTGTTGTGTCATGTGGCGCATGCTAGCCATACCCACCGGTCGGGGTCAGCACACCGCCGACGCGCACGTTCGGCGCCCGACCCACTACGGTCAGGGGGTGTCCACCACAGATTCCGCCGCAACCGAGCGGCCCACGCCCGGCTTCGCCGACCTCGGCCTGGACGACCGGCTGCTCCGCACGCTGCGCCAACTCGGCTACGAGAGCCCGACCCCGATCCAGGCGGCGACGATTCCGCTGCTGCTGAGCGGCCGCGACGTCGTCGGCCTCGCCCAGACCGGCACCGGCAAGACCGCCGCGTTCGCGCTGCCCGCCCTGCAGATGGTCGACCCGCGGGCCGGTCGGGCGCCCCAGGCGCTGGTGCTGGCACCGACCCGCGAGCTGGCCGTCCAGGTCTGCGAGGCCTTCCAGTCCTACGCGGCGGGAATGCCCGGCGTCCACGTGCTGCCCGTCTACGGCGGCCAGGGCTACGGCGTCCAGCTCAGCGCGCTGGCCCGCGGCGTCCAGGTCGTGGTCGGCACGCCGGGCCGGATCATGGACCACCTCGACAAGGGCACGCTCGACCTGTCCGAGCTGCGGCTGCTCGTGCTCGACGAGGCCGACGAGATGCTCAGCATGGGCTTCGCCGAAGACGTCGAGACGATCCTGTCGGCCGCCCCGGCCGAGAAGCAGGTGGCGCTGTTCTCGGCCACCATGCCGCCCGCCATCCGGCGGCTCTCCCGCACCTACCTGCGCGAGCCCGAGGAGGTCATGCTCCGCGGCCGCACCGCGACCGCGACCAACGTGCGGCACCGGCACCTGCTGGTCTCCTACCCGCAGAAGGTGGACGCCCTCAGCCGCATTCTGGAGACCGAGAACTTCGAGGGCATGATCGTCTTCGTCCGCACCAAGAACGAGACCGAGACGCTGGCCGAGAAGCTGCAGGCCCGCGGGTTCTCGGCGGCCGCGATCAACGGCGACATGGCGCAGCCGCAGCGCGAACGCACCATCGGGCAGCTGAAGTCGGGCAAGCTCGACATCCTGGTGGCCACCGACGTCGCGGCCCGCGGGCTGGACGTCGACCGGATCAGCCACGTGGTGAATTTCGACATCCCCACCGACACCGAGTCCTACGTCCACCGGATCGGACGGACCGGGCGCGCCGGGCGCAGCGGCGAGGCGATCTCGTTCGTGACGCCGCGGGAGCGGCATCTGCTGTCCAGCATCCAGCGGGCCACCGGGCAGACGCTCGAGCCGATGCCGATTCCGACGGCCGACGACGTGAACGCCACCCGGCTGAGCCGGTTCGACGAGGCGATCACCGCCGCGCTCGGCTCCGATCGGCTGGAGTTGTTCCGCGAGGTGGTCGCGCACTACGTCAACGAGTACGACGTCCCCGAGCTGGACGTGGCCGCCGCCCTGGCGCTGCAGGCCCAGGGCGAGGAGCCGCTGCTGCTCGATTCCGACCTGGAAGCCCCGCCGGAGCGCCGGCCGAGGGATCGCGAGGACGGCAGCGGCCCGCGGCCGCGGCGCGAGGGGCCGCCGCTGGCCACCTACCGGATCGCGGTCGGCAAGCGGCAGCGGATCACCCCGCGACACATCGTCGGCGCGCTGGCCAACGAGGGCGGGCTGCGGCGGGCCGACTTCGGTCACATCGACATCCGCGCCGACCACTCGCTGGTCGAGCTGCCGGCG
>WBZS01000779.1_pt1 | contig 32626 bp, 25 predicted proteins | sample 5204201 | NCBI WGS metagenome assembly WBZS01 (sample SAMN12344357, study PRJNA552823) | activated sludge metagenome | biome: Activated sludge suspended growth; feature: Nitrification reactor; material: Wastewater; isolation source: activated sludge from nitrification reactor of wastewater... | reverse complement strand
GGCGGCGGGTCAGGTGGGTCAGGCCGCGGGCGTCGAACTCGGCGGCGTACCCGATCATCACCTGTTCCGCCTGAACGGTTTGCGCCCCGGTGAGGTCGTCGCCCAACCGGGTCAGGACCCCGCTGATGGCGGTGGCCTGCTCGAACCCGACCCGCCCGGTCAGGGTGGCCTCCACCAGGGCCGGGTAGCGGCCCAACTCGTGCCCCTGCCGGACCAGGCGGAGGGCTTCGGCGCGGGTGGCCCGCTCCGTGACGGGCAGCCACGACGTGACGGGTACCCCGACCGCCCGTTCACCCGCCCCGACCTGGTCGGCTTCGGCGCACAGGGTGACCAGCAGTCCCTGGACCCGGCCGGCCACCCTGCGGGCGGCGACCACCCAGCCGAGCCGGTCGGTGTCCGACCCGCCCCCCCGATCCCGATCGACCCGGTCGAGCACGTCAGCCAGTTGGGTCAACGCCTCCCCGACCGGCAACAACTCCCTCGTGGTGTCCATACCCGAGACGCTAGACACCGCCTCCGACACTTTCCGCCCCCAGGAACAGCTCCCAGGCAAGCCCGCCCGTTCACTTATTCACTTACATGTTCGAATACAGGGCGAGTGTACTCCTGCGGCACTTGCGACGCCGGACACGTCCGCGGACCCAGCGACGCCAACCCACCCGCACCTGGTCAGCCACGGTGTCGCCCAACAGGGCCGATTCTCCGCTGGTGTGACGCGGTCGACGGGTTCTTGGCGCTCTGACCGGTCCGCGCACCCATTGGCGTGACGTGGACGGCGCCACCCTTCGCCCCTCCGGATCGTCGGTGGCATGCCACGTCACGAACCTCGGCTCGGTGTTCTTCAACGGCGGGAGGTGTCCCCTGGCTACGCGCCGATGGCGGCCAGAGCGGCGTCCATCTCGGGGCGGCTGAGCGCCCCCTCGGTGCGCTGCCGCAGGACGCCGTCGGCGCCGATGAAGAAGTGCACCGGGATGCCCCGCACCCCGTAGGCCGCCGCGGCGAGCGACTGCGGGTCGGGCACGTGGCGGTAGGTGAGCCCGAGCAGGGTGGCATACTCCTCGACGGCGGCCGCCTCCTGGGAGGTGTACACCGACAGCACCTCGAGCCCCGATCCCCGGTGGGCGGCGTAGGCGGCCTGCAGGTCGGGCGCCTCGGCCCGGCACGGCGCGCACCAGGTCGCGCCGAACGTCAGCCACACCGGCCGCCCCTTGAACTGGGCGACGCTGACGCTCGTGCCGTCGAGGGTGCGCGCGGTGAAGTCGGGCGCCGCTCGACCGACGACCGGCGCGACCGCCACTCCCGACACCTGCACCGGCGTGGCCGCCCCCGCCTCGGCCGGCTTGCGCGTGATCGCCCAGGAGGCGCCCATCACGAGCGCCACCACGACCCCGATGACGAGCCAGGTGCCCAGTCGCCCGGACGCCGTGGCGGAGCGTCCGCGATCAGGCATAGGCGTGCAGCCCCCCGAGGAACAGGTTGCCGGTGAAGGTGAAGACGACGGCGGCGAAGCCGAGGATCAGCAGCCACGCGGCCCGATTGCCCCGCCAGTCCCGCACCACGCGGGCATGCAGGTAGGCGCCGTAGATCAGCCAGGTGACGAGGGCGGCGGTCTCCTTGGGGTCCCAGCTCCAGTAGTGCCCCCACGCGATTTCGGCCCAGATGGCGCCCAGGACGATCATGATCGTCATCATCGGGAACGCGAAGACGACGGAGCGGTAGCCGATCTCGTCGAGCACCTCCGAACTGGGCAGCCCGCGCCAGTGCAGGTGCGGCCGGATCAGGTACAACGCGGCGGCCGCGAAGGCCACCGCGGCCGCACCGTAGGCGAGCACGGCGGTCAGTACGTGCAGGGTCAGCAGGGTGCGGTTCTGCAGCGCCGGAATCAGCGGGTCGATGGACGAGTCGACCGTGAGGGCATAGGCCAGCAGCGCGAGCGCGACGGGCATCACGATCAGCGCGAGCGCCTGCATCCGGTGCCGCCACTCGAAGTACCCGTACGCCGCCAGGACGCCCCACGCGAACGAAACGGCGAACTCGTGCTGGTTCGTGAACGGGCCGTGCCCGGTCGCGACACTGCGGGCGATCAGCGAGACCGTGAGGAAGAAGAGCCCCAGCCAGGCGAGGACGCGCCCGTAGAAGGCGAGCCCGCGGGCGGCCGGGCGGGCCGGCGCGTCGGCGTCCGGCGTGCGCGGGGCGTCCGGTGTGATGGCGGCCGTGCCGCCGGCCAGCGCGAACTCCGGGTCGGCGACGCGGACGGGCTTGCGGGCGACCAGCAGGCCCACCTGGGCGACGGCGGCGAGGGCGACGAGGATCGTCGCCACCCAGAGGGTGAACTGGGCGATGTCAGCCGGCATGGTGGGAATCCTTTCGGTGGGTGGTGTCGCGGGCCAGGTCGTTGACGAGCGCCCGGAACCGGCGCTCGAAGACGGTGTCGTTGCGTTCGGGGGCCGCCAGGGCGATCGTGGCCCCGGACGCCGCGGGTGCGACGCGCGCCCACACGCGGCGGTGCTTGAGGAACATCGTCAGGCACATGCCCACCACGGTGAGGAACGAGCCGACCCAGACCCAGGGTGCGCCGGGGTCGCGCTTGATCATCAGGCCGGTGAACGGGGCCTCCCGCTCGAAGGTGAGCGTGTCCCCGGCCACGGCCGCCGGCTTGCCCTGGTCGAGCAGTTGCGTGGCCAGCGGCGCCGACGCCTGGGCGTTCTCGTAGACCTCGACGAGTGCCTGTCCCGGCTTGATGCGGGACGCCGTTTGTCCGGACGCCGCCACGGCCGCGTAGATGACCCGCCCGGAGCCCGGCACGGTCACGCTGCCGTAGGCGTCCAGCCCGTCGGACGAGGTGTACTCCAACGGGACGCCCCCGGCGAACAGGGTGGCGCCGGCGGCGTCCTTGACGGTGAGGACCGCGGAGATGCCGAAGTACGCCTGGTGGAAACTCACGCCGTCGAACCGCAGCGGGTCGTTGACCCGGATCGTCTGGGCGGCGACTCGCCGGTCGCCCCGGTACAGCACCAGGTCGCTGCTGTAGTCCTGGGGGCGGCCGTCGGCGTAGTAGGTGTCCGAGAAGGACGTCGCCTCGACGACGAGCCCCGTGTCGTGGCCGACGGCGACCCGTTGGCCGACGGTGACGGGCAGCCCGGGCTCCTCGAAGCCGAACAGCGAACTGACCAGCACGCCGATCAGGATCACCACGAAGCCGGTGTGGGCCACCGAGGTGCCGAACGGGGCCCACCGGAACCGGTCGGCGTAGAGCGAGCCGGCGTCCGACGGATCGTCGAGGACCCGGTAGCCGCGGGCCCGCAGCGCTTCCGCGACCCGGGTGCGGGTGGCGTCGGCGTCCCCGGGGACGGCGAACCGCGACCGATAGCGGGCGTGGTCGAACAGCGAATCGGACACGTGCAGGTGCGGCTTCGTGGCGCGGGCGATCAGCTGCGGCAGGCGGTGCGTGGTGCAGGCGATGATGCTGAGCGCCAGCAGCACGGTGATGCCGCGGAACCACCAGCTCGAGAACACCTGGAACAGCCCCAGGAGCGCCAGGATGTCGGTCCACCCGCCGTAGCGGGGCCGCACCTGATCGAGCCACGCCGCGTAACTGGCGGGGTCGAGGCGGACCGAGTCCGGCACCTGCTGCAGCAGCGTCCCGAGCAGCGTGGCGAACGCCATGGCCAGGATGACCACGACGCCGACGTACTTGCTGTAGAGGAACGCGTACAGCTGGTGGAACAGGGCGGTCACCGGCGGGTCGACGGGCTCCTCGGGGGCCGGACGCGGCGGGTCGGCGACGGCGCTGCTGCGCTGGGTGTCGGTCACGGGTGCGGTTTCCTCTCAGCCGTTCGAGGGGGACGCCGAGGGCGCCGCGGCGGCGGACAGGGCGGACAGGTGGTTGGCGGCCGTCTCGGCGATGGCCGAGCCGGGGGCGATGTCGACGACCCGCTGCCACATCGTCCGGGCGCGGTCGGTCTGCGGCGGATCCTGGGCGAGATACAGGAACCCGAGGTCGTAGAAGGCCTCGGCCTTCACCGGATCCTGCCGCACCACCTCGAGCCACTCCTCCTCGGCGGCGGAGTAGTCGGAGTTGTTGAAGAGGTAGACCCCGAGGATCAGCCGGGCGTCGGTGTCGGTGGGGCTGAGGGCGACGAGCCGGCCCTGCCACGACGCCGCCTGCGCGTCCTGTCCGGCCTGGGCGTACAGGTCCGCCAGGGCCTTCAGCGAGGCGATGTCCTTGGGGTTGGCGTCCACCTTCGCCTTGAGGGCGGCGGCCTGCGCGGCGTCCACGGTCGGCGTGGGGGTGGGGGACGCGTTGGGCGACGCGGACACGGCGGGGTGACCCGCCGGCATCGTCGAGGACGCCGCGGGCTGCGGCAGCCCGCTCACGTACACGCCCATGATCACGCCGACGGTGAGGGCGCCGAGCCCGGCGAACTTCAGCCCGCGGGACAGGCCCTTACGGCCCTTGGACGCCCCGGGTCGCCGCCCGCGCACCGGGGCGTCGTGCTCGAAACCGTCGGGGGCGGGATCGGTCGGGGTGGCGCCGCGGCCGGAGTCCTCGCCGCGTGGCCGTCCTTGCTCGCTCATCGTCGCCCTTCTCAGCCCCCGAGGCGCCGCTGCCTTCGAGGGTCGAACCCATCCTGCGCGAGCCCGCGCGGCAGTGCGGCGCGGCAGGGGGACCTGTATCCCGATCCGCGGCGATCTATGCCCCTCTGTGCCGTTCGGCACAGTGTGGAACGGCGTGGGAGGTGGGGAACGAGCAGTGCCCCGCGCCGGGTGGCGCGGGGCACTGCGGCCGTTCGAGGCGGGTTACGGGGACGGGGCCGCCGAGGGAGCCTGCGAGTAGATCGGCTTGAGCGGCGTCGGGGCGGCGGGGGCGGCCGTCGTCGGGGCGGCGGTCGCGCCGGGGGTGGTGGCCGGAGCCGTGGTGGGCGCGGGGGTGGCGATCATCGGGGCGTTCTTGGTGGGGTCTGTGGTGACCGGCAGGGTGATGCCCCGCAGGGCGGCCTGGCCGCGACGCGCGGCGTCTGTGACCTCGTTGATGATCGTCAAGGAGTACTGCGGGGCGTGGAAGCCGCGCGAGTTCTCGCTGACCGTGTAGTCCTGGAAGAACTGGGCCTTGCGCTGCCACTGCTGGGCCGCCGTGATCCACTCGGGGTTCACGCCCGTCTGCTTGGCCGCCACGATGTCGCGGATCAACTGGTCGAGCGCGTCGAAGGAGATGTTCTGGGCGGACTTCCAGCGGCCCTGGATGGTCTCGACCCGACCCTTCATCTCGGCCTCGGTGTCGTGGTGGCACGTGAGGCAGGTGGCGTTGATCTGGGCCTCGCTCTTCAGGGGGCTGCCGATCTGGTGGTCGCTGACCTTGACGGCGCCCTCACGCTTGTACGGCATGTGGCAGTCGGCGCAGGTGACCCCGTTGGCGGCGTGGATGCCCTGGGACCAGGTCTCGAAGTCGGGGTGCTGGGCCTTGAGGGCCTTGGCTCCGGTCAGGGTGTGGGTGAAGTCCGTGAACCCGACCTGGTCGTAGTAGTCGAGCGCGTTGGTGACCGTCAGGCCCTTGTCCCACGGGAAGGTGAGGGTCTTGGCGTCGCCGGCGAAGTAGTACTCGACGTGGCACTGGGCGCAGACGAAGGCGCGCATCTCGTTGTTCGTGGCCTTCGAGATGTCCCAGTCCTTGATGCCCTGGCCGGCCTTGTACTCCTTCATACCCTCGAGGAACGCGGGCCGCGTGATGGTCAGGGCCATCGTCTGCGGGTTGTGGCAGTCGATGCACGTGACCGGGTGCGAGGCCCACTTGGTGGCGTCCGCGTACGGGGTCTTGTTCATCGTCGCCCAGGCCGCGGCGGGGTCGCCGCCGATGGCGTTGAGCACCTCGGGCACCGAGGCATGGCAGTTGAGGCAGGCGCCGGGCTGCTTGAACGGGGGTTGGGTGCGCTTCACCAACCGCTGGTCGTCCAGCATGTGGGCGTGCCCGCGGGGCTCGTTGTACTCCACGGCGAAGGCGTAGCCCTGCCACATGGTCACGAGGCGCGGATCCGCCGCCAGCTTGCTCGCCGTGACCATGCCGTCCCCGACGGTCGTCGCGGGCACCCGCGGGGTGACGGCGCCCTCGTTGATCGCCGTGTTCTTCCAGCCCTCGTACTGGGACGGGAAGTTCCGGCCCCACTCGGCGGGGTCGAAGCTCTTGTCCGTCAGCTGGACGACCTGGAAGTTCGGCTGGGCCGCCTCCTGCTTGCGCTGCGCGATGTTCATCAACAGCGCGAAGATGCCGGCCGTGATGAGGGCGCCCACCACGAAGAAGGCCGCCGGCAGCAGCCAGCGCTTCAACCCGGACGCGCGCGGGGTCTTGTCCCCGGAACTCGTACTCATGTCACCATCACCTCTTGTGGCCGACCTCGCTGTGGCAGCGGAGGCAGTCGATCTGCTGGTTGGAGTGGAGCGACGGCACCGAGACCTCGCTGATCAGGCTGCTGTGGCAACGCCGGCAGCTCGACAGGACGATCTCGCGGTTGTTGTCGCGGATCTTGATGTTGGTCGGGTACTGGCCCGTCGTGAACTTCAGCGAGTGCCAGAACCCGTTGTCGGCCTCGGCCAGCAGCCACTGCACGGGCTCGTGCGCCCGCTCGGGGATGTGGCATTCCTGGCAGGCGACGGTGTGGTGGCTGCCCTTCTCCCACGCGAAGAACTGCTTGTTCATCGAGTGGCACTGCTTGCACGTCTGCGGGTCCTCGCCGAAGTAGGCCAGGCCGTTGGCGTACACGAAGGTGAACAGCGCGATGCCGGCCAGGACGCCGACGAGCCCGGAGCCCACCACGAAGAGCAAACCCCGGAGTCCGCCGAGCCGACTGAGAATCGTTTGGACCGGAGACGACACTGTCAGCCCTCCTTCCCGACTCTGGGCGTGGATCCTTCCCAGCATCCTTGCCGGACGCCCCCGCCGCCGCTGGCAGATCGGGATACAACGCGGGTACAAAACGGCCCCGCTGTACCCTCGCCATTCGTTGCGCGGCTAGGCCCGCAGGGCCGGGCACGGGGCCGCGGGCAGCCCTGCCCGCCGGACTCAGGGGGCGACGAGGCCCTCGCGGATCACGTAAGCGGCGGCCTGGCTGCGGTTCTCCAGGTGCAGCTTGCGCAGCGCGTTGTGCACGTGGTTCTTGGCGGTGCCCTCGGTGATGAACAGCCGTTGGCCGATCGCGCGGTTGGTCAGGCCTTCGGCGACCAGCCGCAGGATCTGCAGCTCGCGCCCGCTGAGCTCCTCGGCGGCCCGCGGCGGCGGCACGGGCGCCTGCGGCGTCCGGAGCGCGTCGAGCAGGCGGCCCACGAGGGCCGGCGACACCGGCGTCTCTTGGCGGCGCACCGCGCGGAGCTGGTCGAAGAGTTCCTGCGGTCCGATGTCCTTGAGCAGGTAGCCGTGGACGCCGGACCGGATCGCGGCGAGGAGGTGATCGTCGTCGTCGGTGACCGTCAACATCACGACCTTCACCCCCGGCGCGCGCTGCAGCAGGACGGACGCCGCGGCCACCCCGTCCAGGCCGGGCATCTCGACGTCCATCAGCACCAGGTCGGGCCGCAGGTCGAGGGCCAGGTCGACGGCCGACCGGCCGTCGGCGGCCTGGCCGATCACGGTGAAGTCCGGTTGGGCGTCGAGCACCGCGGCGAGGGCCCCGCGGAACAGGGCCTGGTCGTCGACGAGCAGCACGCGGGTGGGGGCGTCCGTCGGGGTCATGACGGCACCACGCGGGCCGGGAGCGTCACCGCGACCCGGGTGCCCCCGCCGGGGCGGGCCATCACGGCCAGGTGACCGCCCGCCAACCCGGCCCGTTCGGCCATGACCTGGAGGCCGTAGCGCAGCCCGTCCGGGGACGGCGGGGCGCTGAATCCGCGACCGTCGTCCTCCACCGAGGCCACCACCTGGCTACCGCGGTGCTCCACGCGCACGCTCACGGACGCCGCGGCCGCATGCTTGCGCACGTTGGTCAGGGCCTCGGCCACGATCCGGGCGACGTGCACGACGGCGTCCGATCTCAGGGCCCGGGCTCCCGCCGGGTCGACGTGCAGGTCCACCGGCAGGCCGGTGCTCCGCGCGAAGCGCGTCGTCAGCAGGCCGAGCAGTTCGGGTAGGGGGCGGTCGTCGGTGCAGCAGTCGCGCAGCGCGCCGATCTCCTGCCGCAGGTCGCGCAGGGCGTCGGCGAAGGTGGCGGCGACGTCGGCCAACTCGGAGCGGACGCCGGGCAGTCCCGCCAGTTCGGGGTGAGCCTCGAGGGTGCGCAGCCTCAGGTGGGCGGCCGCCAGCACCTGCGCGGGGGCGTCGTGCAGTTCGCGGGCCAACCGCTCGCGTTCGGCGACCGTCGCGGCCACCCGCACCTGTTCCAGGCAGCGCTCGCGCTCGCCCGGTGGGCAGGGGAGCCCGCCGGGCGCCTCGCCCGCCCGGACGCCCGGGTCGGCTGCGGTGGTGGGGGGTGCCGTCCGGCCCACGGTGCCCAACCTTCCGGACCGCCCACGGGGAACGGCGGCCCTGCACGGCACCGTAACCCGGCGGGCGGACGATATGTGCCGCCTCGCGGAAAAACGGAGCCCTCAGCGCAGGGACGGAGCCCTCAGTGCAGGACGCCGGTGAGTTCCGCCTCGGCCTCGGCGACGTGCACCCGCTTGGCCTCGTTCTTGTGGGCCGTCGCCACCATGAGCTTGATCCGGTTGAGCTGGTTCACCTCGGACGCCCCCGGGTCGTAGTCGATGGAGGTGACGTTGGCCAGCGGGTAGAGGCGCCGCAGTTCCCGGAACACCCCCTTGCCGACCACGTGGTTGGGCAGGCAGGCGAAGGGTTGGGCGCAGACGATGTTCGGCGTCCCGGTCTCGATGAGGTCGATCATCTCGGCGACCAGCAGCCAGCCCTCGCCGGCGGTCGTGCCCAACGAGATCACGGACTCGGCCCGGCGGGCCATCGTGGCGATGTCGGCCGGCACGTGGAACTTGCCGTGCGAGGAGGCCAGGGCCTTGTGGGCCGGCTTCGTGTACTGCTCGATGAGCCAGAGCAGCGCCTTCTGGCCGCGGACGCCGCCGGTGGTGCCGATCCCCAGGGTGTCGAGCCGCCACTGGGACGTATACATGCTCATCAGGAAGAAGTCGAGCAGCCCCGGCAGGACGGCCTCGCAGCCCTCGCCCTCGATGACGTCGACCGCGTGGTTGTTGGCGTCCGGCTGGAACTTGACGAGGATCTCGCCGACCAGGCCCACCCGGGGGCGGCGCGGTTCGTCGGTGAGCGGCAGGGCGTCGAAGTCGGCGACCAGGTGATCGAGGATCCAGCTGTAGCCGACGCGGCGCTCCAGCGTGGGGGAGTAGCCCCCGTACGTGAAGAACTCGCCGACGAGGGCGTCCCACTTCTCGTAGAGCGCCTGGGCGCTGCACGGCACCTTCTCGTAGGGGCGGACGCGCAGCAGGCAGTTCTGGATGACGTCCCCGATGACCAGCGCCTGCAGGCCGCGGTGGATGAGCGCCGGGGAGATCTTGAAGCCGGGCGCCTCCTCCAGGCCCTGGGCGCTCATCGCGAGCACGGGCACCTGGCCGAAGCCGGCGTCCTTGAGGCCCTTGCGCAGCATGCCCGCGTAGTTGGTGGCGCGACACATGCCGCCGGTCTGCGTGATGATCACCGACGCGTTGTCGGGGTCGCCGCCGCCGGTCTCGAACTTGTTGATCAGCTGGCCGATCACCATGATCGCGGGGTAGCAGACGTCGTTGTTGACGTACTTCAGCCCGCACTCGGTGTCGTCCTTGCCCGCGTGTTCGAGCAGTTCGACCCGGTAGCCCAGCCGGTTGAACACCGGCAGCAACAGCCGGAAGTGGATCGGCGCCATCTGGGGCGCGTACAGCGTGTGCTGCTTGCGGGCCTGCTTCGTGAAGACGGGGAAGGGCTCGACGGGGGCCGCCGCGGCCGTGTCGACCTCGGCGGACGTCCGGCGCTCCGCGGTGGCGGCCTTCAGCGAGCGCAGCCGGATGGTGGCGGCGCCCAGGTTCGACACCTCGTCGATCTTGAGGACCGTGTAGACGTCGTCGGCGGCCTCGAGGATCTCCTGCACCTGGTCGGTGGTCACCGCGTCGATGCCGCAGCCGAAGCTGTTGAGTTGGACGAGTTGCAGCGCGGGCTCCGCCCGCACGTAGGCCGCCGCCTCGTAGAGGCGGGTGTGGTAGGCCCACTGGTCGCGGACGCGCAGGGGACGCTCCAGGCGCGGCACGTCGGTGATCGCGTCCTCGCTGAGCACGACCATGCCCAACTGGGTGATCATCTCGGGGATGCCGTGGTTGATCTCGGGGTCGACGTGGTAGGGCCGGCCCGCCAGGACGATGCCCTTGCAGTCGTGGTCGACCATGTACTGCAGCGCCCGGCGGCCCTCGGCCCGGATGTCGTCCTTGTACCGCTGGTCCTCTTCGTAGCCCAGCCGCACCGCCTCGCGGGCCTCGTCCGCGCTCACGTTCCAGTGCTCGAGGATCTCGACGAGGCGCTCGGCGAGCTTGTCGGGGTTGGCCAGGTTCACGAACGGATCGAGGTACCGGACGCCGGCCTCGCGGAGGGCGTCCACGTTCTTGGCCAGGACCTGCGGGTAGAAGGCGACGATCGGGCAGTTGAAGTTGTTGTCGGACGCCTCGAAGGGCTGCTGCTCGTTGGTCACGCACGGGTAGAAGATCGTGCGGATGCCCTTGTCGAGCAGGTGTTCCAGGTGGCCGTGGGCGAGCTTGGCCGGGTAGCAGACGTTCTCCGACGGGATCGACTCCATGCCGGCCTCGAACACCTCGTGCGAGGAGCGTCCGGACAGGACCACCTTGAAGCCCAGGGTGGTGAGCACGGTGAACCAGAACGGGTAGTTCTCGTACATGTTGAGCACCCGGGGGATGCCGATCGTGCCGCGGGTGGCCGCCGCGTCCGTGAGCCGCCGGTAGGCGAAGGTGCGCCGGTACTTGTAGTCGTACAGGTTCGGGACGGTGGAGCGGCGCGGCGCCGCCTCCTCGGAGGCCCCCCGTTCGCACCGGTTGCCGGAGATGTGCCGGCTGCCGTCGTTGAAGTTGCTGATGGTGAGGCCGCAGTGGTTGGCGCAGAGCTTGCAGATGCGCCGCTCGGTCGTCAGTGTGAAGTCGGCCAGCTCCTGGAGGTCCATGAGGGCGGTGCGCTGACCGGGCAGCCAGGCCCGATGCGCGGTCAGGGCGGCTCCGTAGGCGCCCATCAGGCCGGCGATGTCGGGCCGGACGACCTCGACCCCGGTGAGCAGTTCGAAGGCGCGCAGCACGGCGTCGTTGAGGAACGTGCCGCCCTGCACCACGACCTTGGAGCCCAGTTGCCCGGCGTCGCGCAGCTTGATGACCTTGTAGAGGGCGTTGCGGACCACCGAGTACGACAGCCCCGCGGAGATGTCGCCGACGCCGGCCCCCTCCTTCTGGGCCTGCTTGACGGACGAGTTCATGAACACCGTGCAGCGGGAGCCCAGGTCGACGGGGCGCGTCGACTGCAGGGCGGCGCGGGCGAAGGACGCCACGTCGTGGTTCATGGTCTGGGCGAACGTCTGCAGGAAGCTGCCGCAGCCGGAACTGCAGGCCTCGTTGACGGCGATGGAATCGACGGCGCCGCCGCGGATGCGCAGGTACTTCATGTCCTGCCCGCCGATGTCGATCACGCTGGTGACGCCGGGCGCGACCCGCTCGGCGGCGCGGTAGTGCGCCATGGTCTCGATCTCGCCGTCGTCGACGCGCAGCGCGGACTTGACGAGTCCTTCGCCGTAGCCGGTGACGCAGGCGCGGCCCAGGTAGGCGTCCGCCGGCAGGTGCTCGCGCACGCGCCGTACGATGTCCACGGCGGCGGTGACCGGGTCGCCCTGGTTCGAGGCGTAATGGCTGAACACGATCTGGTCGTCGGAGTTGAGCACGACGCACTTGATGGTCGTGGAGCCGGCGTCGATGCCCAGGAAGCAGGCCCCGGACGCCGCCGACAGGTCGCCCTGGGGCACGGTCGCCCGCGCGTGCCGGGCGTCAAACGCGGCGCGCTCGGCGTCGTCGGCGAACAGGGGCCGCATCACCGAACTGGCGAGGCTCATCTGCTGGCCGCCGGCGTCGAGGGCCGCCACCAGGTCGGCGCAGGCGAACGCGCGCCCCTGGCTCAGGAGCGCCGCGCCCAGCGCCACGTACAACTGCGCGTTCTTGGGCGTCGTGAAGGAGGTGGCCTGGGCGGCCAGGGCGCGCTCGTACGCCTTGCGCAGCTGGGGAAGGAAGTGCAGCGGCCCGCCGAGGAACACGATGTTCCCCTTGATCGGACGCCCGCACGCCAGTCCGGCGATCGTCTGGGTCGCGACCGCCTGGAAGACGGACGCCGCGAGGTCGGTGTGCTCGGCGCCCTGGTTGAGCAGGGGCTGCACGTCCGACTTCGCGAACACGCCGCACCGGGACGCGATGGGGTACAGGTGGGTGTACTCGGACGCCAGCGCGTCGAGCCCGGAGGCGTCCGTGTGGAGCAGGGTGGCCATCTGGTCGATGAACGCGCCGGTGCCGCCCGCGCAGGAGCCGTTCATGCGCTGTTCCGGGGTCGGCTTCAGGTAGGTGATCTTCGCGTCCTCGCCGCCCAGTTCGATGACGACGTCGGCGTCCGGGTGGCGCTGCTCGATCACCTCGGTGGCGGCGATGACCTCCTGGAAGAAGTCGACGCCCATCAACTCGGCCACGTGGAGGCCGCCCGAGCCGGTGACGCCCACCGTCATGGGGGCGGCGCCGAACGCCCGCTTCACGTCCTCGACGAGGTCGCGCAACTCTCCACGGACGTCGGCGTGGTGGCGCCGGTAGTCGGAGAAGACGACCTCCCCCTCGCGGAGGACGACGGCCTTGACCGTGGTCGAACCGACGTCGAGGCCGAGGGCCAACTGGCTGGACTCCATGAAACTACGCTCCCGTAACCGAATGATCGTTCTACTCCTAGAATAGGCGAGTTCGCGACGGAGGGGGTAGCGATGGCAGCGGGGCGCGGCAACAAGCGACACAGCATCCTGGAGGCGGCCGCCCACCTGATCCGCACCGAGGGCGTGCACGCGGCGTCCATCTCGGAGATCATCCGCGAGGCGCGGGCATCCGCCGGCACGATCTACCACCACTTCGGCAGCAAGGTCGACATCGTCCTCGCGGTCGCGCAGGCGGCGGTCGTCGACCCCCTCGAGCAGATCCTCGCCCGGGAGTCGGGGGAGGGCACCTCGCCGGGGGAGTTGCTGCGCGAGACCGTGCACGCGGTGATGGAGGGCGACGTGGAGTCGGCGCTCATCGTGCAGTTGTGGGCCGGGTCGTCGCGCGAGCCGCAGTTGCAGGAGGTGCTGCGCCGCCAGATGGCCCAGGTGCACGCCGGCATGGCCCGGGAGATCGCGCGCTGGCTGACGGCCCGCGGCGTCCCGGACGCCGAGGCCCGCTCCGTGCACCTCGCGCACGTCACGATGGGGCAGGCGATGGGGCTGCTGGCCGAACGGACCATCCTGACCGACCTGGACCGCGAGGCCTACCTGGACGAGGCGGCCGCGTTGTTGGACGCCGCCGCGTCCGTCCGCGCCGGCCGCGACGATCGGGCCGTCCGCGACGGGGCGGACGTCAGCGGCTGAGGGCGGAGACCCGCGGCGTCCGGCGGGCCACGAGCAGGTACAGGCCCAACGCCGCCACCCCCAGGCCGGCCCCCACGAGGAAGACGCCGCGGAACCCGACGAGCGGGGCGAAGCCGCCCAGCAGCGCCGGGCCCAGACCCGTGCCGGCGTCCACCACCAGGAAGAAGCTCGCCACGGCGATGCCGGCGCGTCCGCGCGGCACCCGGGCGATCGCGAACGCCTGGCCGGCCGAGATGAGGGTGCCGTAGCCGGCGCCCAGCAGCGCGGCCCCCAGCAGCAGGACGGCCCCGTGGCCCGCCAGGGCCGTGAGCGTCACCCCGGCGACGAGCGACACCAGCGCCGGCACCAGGACGACGTCGTCGCCCAGGCGATCCTGGACCAAGCCGGCGGCCGGCCGGGTGAGCAGCACCGCCGTCGCGTAGACGACGAAGAAGACGGACGCCGCCGGCGCCAGGTCGGTGCCCAGCGTGTAGGTGTTCAGGAAGGTCAGGATCGACCCGAACGCGACCGCCGTGAGGGCGACCACGAACCCGATGGGCAGGGCCGGCCGCTCCAGGATCGCCGGCCGACGGCGGGTCGCCGCCGGGACGTCGCGGGGCAGGCCGCGGGCGCCGAGGGCGACCAGCAGGAGCATCGCCGCCGCGAAGCCCCCGACCGCCGCGAACACCCCGGTCATGCCGGCCGGGCCGTTCAACAGCAGGAGTCCCAGGAAGGGGCCCAGCCCGGTACCGATGGCCACGCCCGCCCCGGACCAGCCGGCGCCCTCACCCTGGCGGGCGGGCGGCACCAGCGACATCACCGCGCCCGCGATCGCCGAGGCGGCCACCCCGAAGGCGACGCCGTGGGCCGTGCGGACCGCCAGCGTGGCGATCAGGGTGGGCGCGACGAAGTAGCCGAAACTCGCCAAGGAGTAGACCGCCGTCGACCCCAGCAGCACCCGGCGCAGCCCGAACCGTCCCAGCAGGAAGCCCGCCAGGGGGCGTCCGAACAACCCCCCGATCAGGAACACCGACGAGACCAACCCGGCCTCGGCGGGCCCGGCACCGAAGGCGGCGGCCGCGTGCGTCGCCAGGGTCGCCATCAGCAGGTAGAAGATCATCGTGGAGGCGAAGTTCGCCAGCGACAGCAGGACGAACGGAGGCGTCCACAAGGGCGCCCCCAGCCCGGCCGCAGGGCCGGTGCCGGGGGCGCCGTGGGGTTCGGACGCCGCGCTCAGGCCTGGTCCTCCGGAGCCACGGAGAGGGCCGGGAAGTCGCCGAGCGCGGTCGACAGGTAGCGGTCGCCCGAGTCGGGCAGCAGCACGACCACGCGCTTGCCCGCGTTCTCGGGGCGGGCCGCGACGTCGAGGGCGGCCTTGAGGGCGGCCCCGCCGGAGATCCCGATGAAGACGCCCTCGAGGAGGGGAAGCCGCTTGGCGGTGGCCACGGCGTCCGCGCTGGAGACCGTCAGCACCTCGTCGTAGACCGAGGTGTCGAGCACGTTCGGCACGAAGCCGGCGCCGATCCCCTGGATCTTGTGCGGGCTGTGCTGGCCGCCGTTGAGGATGGGCGACTCGGCGGGCTCGACGCCGACGAGCCGGACGTCCGGGTTGCGCTCCTTGAGGTACCGGCCGGCGCCGGTCAGCGTGCCGCCGGTGCCGATGCCCGCGACGAACACGTCGACGCGACCGTCGGCGTCCGCCCAGACCTCGGGGCCGGTGGTGTCGTGGTGCACCTGCGGGTTGGCCGGGTTGTCGAACTGGCCGAGGATGATCGCGCCCGGGATGGTGTCCCGCAGCGCCTCAGCCTTCGCGATGGCGCCGCGCATGCCCTTGGCGCCCGGCGTCAGGACGACCTGGGCGCCGTACACCTGCACCAGGACGCGACGCTCGACGCTCATGGTCTCGGGCATCGTGAGGATGACGCGGTAGCCCTTGGCGGCGCCGACGAGCGCCAGGCCGATGCCGGTGTTGCCCGAGGTCGGCTCGATGATCGTGCCGCCGGCGGTCAGTTCGCCGCGCTGCTCGGCGTCCTCGATCATGCTGAGGGCGATGCGCTCCTTGACGCAGCCGCCCGGGTTGAACGACTCGAGCTTGGCGACGAGTTCGGCGGCGACGCCGGCGTCCGCGGCGAACCGCGATAGGGCGACGAGCGGGGTGCGGCCGATGAGATCGGTGACGGAGGCGTGGATGGTCATGCGGTGAATCCTTCTGCTAGCGGAGTTTCGGACGCCCCTGGCGCGTCGTGCGCGGGCGTCCGGGTGAACGGTGGCGGGGCTGGCCCGGGTGGGCCGGCCGGAAGGGAACGCCGGGTCAGTGACACAACGCGCTGGCGACGTGGAGGTAATCCACGTGCCTGCGCAGGACCGGCCTCTGATTCATGTTTCAACCATAGGGGGCGGCTCGGTGGCTGTCGAGTCCGTCTCGGCCGCGCCGGGATAGCCGAGTTGCCGCCACGCCTCGTAGACGGCGATGGCGGCGGCGTTGGCGAGGTTGAGCGAGCGCATCCGGGGGAGCATCGGGATCCGGACGCGCGCCGTGATCCGGGGGTCGGCCAGGACCTCGGGGGGCAGTCCGGTCGGTTCGGGGCCGAACAGCAGGACGTCGCCGCCGCGGTAGCCGATGTCGGAGTGCGCCAGGGTGGCGTGCGCGGTGAACGCCCAGACACGGGCGGGCAGGAGGGCGCGGAAGGCGTCCTCGAGCGAGTCGTGGACGAAGGTCGCGGCCTGGTCGCGGTAGTCGACCCCGGCGCGGCGCAGCTTGGCGTCGTCCAGGTCGAAGCCGAGGGGACGCGCCAGGTGCAGTTCCGCGCCGGTCACGGCCGCGAGCCGCATCGTCGCGCCGGTGTTGTTGGGGATGCGCGGGGAGTGGAACAGCAGCCGCAGCGGGGCGGGGGACGCCGTCGGTGTCATCGGGCCTCCTCGGGCCAGCGCAGCGCAGAGCGGCTGGTGTAGACGCGCGCCGAGCCGTCCACCGGGTCGACGAAGGCCAGCCTCCGGGCCACCAGTTGCAGGGGGGCGCTGAAGTCGCCGTCGGCCACGTCCAGGACCCGCGGGTAGAGCGGATCGCCGACGATCGGCAGGCCCAGCGCGCTCATCTGCAGGCGCAACTGGTGCGTCTTGCCGGTCGTGGGCGTCAGGCGGTACCGGCCCCAGGCGCCGCGGGACTCGACGAGCTCGATCAGCGTCTCGGCGTTCGGCTCGCCGGGGACCGTCTCCGCCTGGAGGCTGCCCCGGCGCTTCACGATCCGCGCCAGGGCGCGGCGCGGAAAGTCCAGGCCAGGGTCGAGCGGCGCGAGGGCCTCGTAGGTCTTGCGCGCGGCACGGTCCTGGAACAGGCCCGCGTAGGCGGCCCGGTGCCGGCGTTCGGTCGTCAGCACCAGGACGCCGGCCGTCAGCCGGTCGAGGCGGTGGGCCGGCGCCAGGTCGGGCGCCTGCCGGGACTCGCGCAGGCGCGCCAGGACCGACTCGCGCACGTGGACGCCGCGCGGCGTCGTGGCCAGGAACGGCGGCTTGTCCACCACGACGATGCGCTCGTCGGCGTACAGGACCGTGAGCGGGAACGGCACCACGGGCTCGGGCGGCAGCGGCCGGTGGAACCACACGAAGGTGTGCGGACGGTAGGGCTCCGACCCCGCCCAGGGCCGGCCCGCGGCGTCCACGAAGGCGCCGGCGGCGAGCAGGTCGGCGACCGGGACGCCCGCGGCCAACCGGTGGACGAGGTACTCGCCCATGGTCGCCCAGGGGGCCGCGGCGTCCGGGCCGTTGTCGGGAGTGCGCACCCAGGAGGCGTCGAGCCCGTGCCGCTGCGGCAGCGGCGAGCGGGGCGGCATCAGGCGCTCCTGGGCGGGGTCACCCGGGCAGGATAGCGAGGGCCGCCGCGGGCTTCCGCGTTCGAGTAAAGTGACGCCGCCGGCCCCTTGACCTGCCGGCCGACGGGCCGCACGCCCCGGGTCGAGGGAGGCACTCCATGCAGCAACCCGGTGGGGGCGCCCGGACGGCCGGGGCCGGACGGCCGCGCCGGCGGCGCCACCCCGTGCGCTGGGTGCTCGCCGCGGTGCTCGTGCTGGCGGTCGGCCTGTCGGCCTGGGTGCTCGTCAGCGCCCAGCGCGCCGTCGATTCGGCCCTGGACGGCAAGGGTGGGGCGGCGATCGACATCCTGATCCCGCGGCCCCTCGACGGCGAGGAGACCGGGCGGGTGAACATCCTGCTGGTCGGCAACTCGTTCGACGACGTGGGGCACGACGGGGCGGCCCTGACCGACAGCATCATCGTCGCCAGCATGGACCTGACGAGCCACCGGGTCGTGCTCGCGAGCATCCCGCGCGACCTGTGGGTCGAGTACGCCGGCGACCAGATGAAGATCAACGCGGTGTACCCGGTGGCGTCGTCCGGCACGGCGGGGGCGTCCGGACTGGGCGACTCGGCGGCCGGGCTCGCGGCCCTCAGCGGGGTGGTGACGCGGGTGACGGGCCTGCGCATCGACCATCACGTCCTGGTCGGGTACACCGCCCTGAAAGAGATCGTGGACGCCGTCGGCGGCATCGACGTCGTCATCGACAGCCCGGATCCGCGGGGCATCTTCGACCCGTCCAGCAACGGCCTGCGGTTGGTCAACGGCCCGCAGCACCTGGACGGGCAGACGGCGCTCAACCTGTCCCGCGCGCGCAACCACGCGAAGGAGGGGGCGGAGGAGCCGTACGGCATCCCGGACGCCGGGTTCGGCCGGGAGCGCAACCAGCGGATGGTGCTGTCGGCCCTGATGGACAAGGTGCGGCACTCGCCGGCGCTGGCGAACCCGGCCACGATGGTGGCGATCTTCGACTCCGTGTCGGCCAATGTGCGCTCCAACCTGACCGTGAGCCAGGTGCGGCGGGTGTACGACCTGACCAGCCAGAGCGGGCCGCCCACGAGCGTGTCGCTGCTCGGCGACGGAAACGTCGTGCTGCTGCGTGACTTCGACGACCCGGACGTGGGGGCCTCGGACGCCCTCGTGCCCCGCGCGGGCGTCTTCGACTACACCGAACTGCAGGCCCACGTGGCCCGCGCCATCGCCGGCTGACCCCGGGGCGTCAGGAGCGCAGGTCGAGCGAACGCTCGGCGGCCGAGCGCTTCGGCCCGTCGCGGCGGGCCGGGACGCGGCGCGACGCGGCGAGGATGGCCGCGTGGCGGGCGTCCTCGGCGGCCTTCGTGAGCCCGCCGACGCGCACCCGGTCGTAGTCGGCGATGGGCTGCGGGCCCGCCAGGACGCGGCGCACGACCAGCAGGTGCCCCTTGTGGTCCGCCTCGACCCGCCACCCGACGAGCACGATCCGGTCGTCGACGATCTCCAGCCCGGTGATGTAGCCGTTGAAGGTGCAGCAGCCGGTGTTGAAGTACGGCGCCTCGTCGGGGCGCGGGAACCGCTCGCGGTGCGTGTGGCCGCAGATGAGGGCGAGGTGGCTCTGGCGGATCCAGCGGCGGTAGTTGCGCTCGACCTTGTGCCGCTTGTAGCTGTTGCGGATCGGGCTCGACGGGCTCGCGATGCCGAAGGCGTGCAGCCACTTCCAGAAGCCGCGGAACGTCAGCATGGTGAAGCGCCAGTTCTGGTCGTTGGCGAAGTCCCCCTGATGGCCGTGGACGACCACGATCTCCTGGCCCGACCCGGTGTGCCGCAGGCGCAACGCCTCGTCGACCCGGAGCCCGGGGAGCAGGGGCACCATCTCGCCCGAGAGCGGATCGGGGGCCTGGGACAGGTTCTGCCGCACGTAGCGCGGATCGGCGAGTTGGGCATCGTGGTTGCCGTAGAGGCGGTAATAGCGGCCGGCCTCGTGGAACTTCTTGATCCGGGAGTAGACCATGCCGTTGGCCTTGACGATGTGGCGCACGTGGGGGAACTCCCAGAGGTCTTCGCTGTCGCCGAGTTCGACGAGGGTGAAGCCCTCTTCGAGATAGTGGGTGAGCGCCCGGGTGAAGATCACCTTGTTCTTCGAGAACTCGTCGGCGCGGCTGCCGTCCCCCCGGTGCTGGTCGGACAGGAACACCAGCCGCGAGGTGGAGTCGATCTCGACCACGCGGGCCCGGTCGTAGGCCCCGGTCAGGCGATCCATCGTCCGCATGGGTGTCCCCTCGTCGTTCTCTGACGCAGCCTAGGTCACCCGTCGCACGGCTGAAAGGGGGCCGGCGGGGGCTAGGGTGACCAAGAACGACCCGAGGAGACGCGATGCCCGAGCCCGACGATGTGCTGGAGATCCACCTGCTCGCCGACTCCACGGGCGAGTCCGCCGCGCGCATCGCCCGCGCGGCGATCGCCCAGTTCCCGAGCCGCGAATTCCGCATGGTCCGGCACCGCCGGACCAACACCACGGCGGCCCTCATGACGGCCCTGGAGGCCGTCCGCGCCCGGGCGGGTCACCCGACGGCCGTGCTCTTCACCCTGGTCAACGAGGAACTGGCCGACCTGGTGAAGACGGCCTGCCGCGAACTCGACGTGCCGTTCGCCGACCTGATGACGGACACCGTCCGCGCGCTGGCGCGGATCAGCGGCACCGAACCGGACCGGACGCCGCTGCGTCCGGTCGGCGTCGAGGCCGACTACTTCGTCCGGATCGCGGCGATCGACTTCGCGGTGCGCAACGACGACGGCGCCGCGCCGGCGTCCCTGACCGACTGCGACATCTGCCTGGTGGGGCCGTCGCGGTCCGGCAAGACCCCGCTGTCGATCTTCCTGGGCTACCTGGGCTACAAGGCGGTCAACGTGCCGATCGTGGTGGGCGTGGCGCCGCCGAAGGAACTCTTCGACGTGGACCCGTGGCGGATCGTCGGCCTCACGATGAGCCCGGAGCGCCTGCAGCAGATCCGCAGCCGTCGCGTCCAGGGCCTCGGGGTGACCACGATGAAGGACGGCTACGACGACCTCGGGCGCATCTTCGACGAGTTGGACACCCTGCAGACGCTCTACCGCAAGCTGGGCTGCCGGGTCGTCAACACGACCGACATGGCGCTGGAGGAGTCGGCGGCCCGCATCGTCGACATCGTCGAGCAGCGGGCGAGGCGCGCCGGCGCGCAGTTGCGGCGTCCGGCCAACGTGACCAGCAGCCTGCCCGCCCACCACTGACGGTCCGCCGCTTCGGAGGCAACGGGCGGGGCGATGCGGGCCCGGCCGGGCCCGCACGATAGCCTCGTCGGCGACGACCGGCCCTCAGCCGGGCGCGCGACGACAGGAGTGACGGCAGTGAACACCGCCGACGGGGCGACCGGGGACGACGCAGAACTGACCCAGTACGACGCCATCATCGTGGGGGCCGGGTTCGCGGGCGCCACCGTGGCCCGGGAACTCGCGGAACGGGGGGGACGCCGGGTCGTCATCCTCGAGAGCCGCGACCACATCGGCGGCAACGCGTACGACCGCTACGACGAGGCCGGGGTGCTGATCCACCAGTACGGGCCGCACATCTTCCACACGACCGACGACCGGGTCTTCGACTACCTGTCGAGGTTCACCGCCTGGAACGGCTACAGCCACGAGGTGATCGCCGACGTGTACGGCCAGTACCTGCCGGTGCCCTTCAACAAGCGGTCGCTGCGGATCGCGTTCGGCGCCGAGCGCGGCGAACAGTTGATCGGCAAGCTGATCGCCCGGTTCGGCGACGAGAAGAAGGTGCCGATCAGCGAGTTGCGGCGCGAGTCCGACCCCGACCTCGTCGAGATCGCCGACTACGTGTGGGAGAACGTGTTCCTGCACTACACCACCAAGCAGTGGGGCAAGAACGCCGACGAGATCGACGTGTCGGTGACCGCTCGGGTGCCGGTGTTCGTCTCCGAGGACTCCCGGTACTTCACCGACCCCCACCAGGGGCTGCCCACCGACGGCTATACGCGCGTCTTCGACCGACTGCTCGACCACCCGGGCATCACGGTGCGCACGGGCGTCGACGCCCGCGGCGTCCTCGACGTCTCGACGCCCGGGCAGGTGCTGGTGGGGGGGCGTCCGTACGACGGGACGATCGTCTACACCGGCCCGCTCGACGAGTTGTTCGGCAACCGGTTCGGACGCCTGCCCTACCGTTCGCTCGACTTCGTCTTCGAGACCCACCCGGTCGACCGGTTCCAGCCGAAGGGCACCATCAACTACACGGTGTCCGAGGACTACACCCGCATCACCGAGTTCAAGCACCTGACCCGCCAGGAACTGCCCGGGCGGACGACCATCGTGCGCGAGTACAGCCGCCCGTACGACCCGGACGCCGGCATGGACCCGTACTACCCCGAGGTCAACGACGAGGTGCAGGCGATGCACGCGCGCTACAAGGCCCTGGCGGCCTCGCTGCCGTCCTTCCACCCCCTCGGCCGCCTCGCCGAATATCGCTACTACAACATGGACGCGACGGTCGCCAACGCGCTGGCCCTCGCCGACGAACTCCTGAAGGGAAGCAAGTGAGCATCGAACGGCCGAAGACGATCACCTTCGTCATCCCCTGCTACAACTCGGCGGCGTACATGGACGCCTGCGTCGAGTCGATCCTCGGTGGGGGCCGCGACATCGAGATCATCATCGTCGACGACGGCTCGACGAAGGACGACACCGCCGAGAAGGCCGACGAGTGGGCCGCCGCCCACCCGGACATCATCAAGGTCATCCACCAGGAGAACGCCGGCCACGGCGGCGCGGTGATGGCGGGCCTGCGGGCGGCGTCCGGAATCTACTTCAAGGTCGTCGACTCCGACGACTGGCTCGACCGCACCGCCCGCGACCTGCTGCTGGCCAAGCTGCGCGGCTTCATCGCGGGCGAGAACCTGGTCGACCTGGTCGTCACCAACTACGTGTACGAGCACGTCCAGACCGGCTCGCAGAAGGTCATCCGCTACCGGGGCGCCCTGCCGACGAACAAGATCGTCGGTTGGGACGAGATCGGCGTCTTCGGCCCCGGGCAGAACATCCTGATGCACGCCGCCACGTTCCGCACCCAGGTGCTGCGTGACTCGGGCATCGACTTGCCGAAGCACACGTTCTACGTCGACAACATCTTCGTCTACGTGCCGCTGCCCTTCGTGAAGACCCTGCACTACCTGCCGGTCAACCTGTACCGCTACTTCATCGGCCGCGAGGATCAGTCCGTCAACGAGTCGGTCATGATCGGACGCCTCGACCAGCAGATGCGGATCACCAAGATCATGGTGGACGCCTACGTGCTGCCCGACGACATCGAATCCAAGCGGCTCGCCCGCTACATGGAGGGCTACCTGGCCCTGATCATCGCGGCCTCGTCGATGTTCGCGATCATCCGCGGGGACGCCGAGGCCCTGCAGATGCGCCGGGACATGTGGGCGAACCTCTACGCCAAGAGCGCCACGATGGCTAGGCGCCTGGGCCGGCACCCCATCGTGCTGGGCTCCAATCTCACCTCCGAACTCGGCCGCAAGACGTCGATCGCCGGCTACCGGGTGGCGCAACGCATCTACCGCTTCAACTGACGGTTCGACTGACGAGCAGGACGCCCCCGCTCGCCCGCCCTCCCGGCGGCGAGCGGGGGCGTCCGTCGTCAGATGGCGCCGGCCTCGTCGGGGATCTCGTCCTCGAAGGAGGGGTGGAGTTGGGTGAGTTTGATCACCCCGGCCACGGCGACGCAGCCCAGGACCGCCATCATGATGGTCGATCCGCCGTTCATGTTGGCGCCCTCGCCGAGCACCGCGATGCCGAACAGGACGGCCACGACGGGCGACGTGATCGTCATGGACGCCACGACGATCTCGGCGGGGCCACTGCCGTAGCCCTGCTGCACCATCCAGCCCGCGGTGGCGCTGCCGAGCAGCAGCGCGAGCAGGATCGACCAGAAGGCCGGGTCGCTCGCCCAGCCCGCGTGGGCCCTGGCGAACTCGATCAGCGACTTGGCGAGCGCGGCCTCCAGGCCGTAGAAGAAGGCGCCGCCGGACGCCCAGAACAGGCAGCGCCACTTGAACGGCCCCTTCGCGCCCAGCAGGCCCAACCCGATGGCGCACAGGTAGATCACGAGCGCCCCGAGGAACACGCGGGTCTGGTCGAGGTCGCTCTCGGGGGCCGCGAACACCGAACTGATCAGGACGAACCCGAGCGTGGCGCCCACGGTGAAGCCCACCGCGGTCAACACCGCGTTCGAGGGCCGCTTCTTGTGGGCGTAGGCGGCGATCATGATCGACCAGGGGAAGGCGAGGATGCCGACCGGCTGGACGACCGAGACGGGCGCCATCGTCAGGGCCAGCACCTGCAGACCGAGCGACACGCCCATCAACAGCAGCCCCAGCAGCCACCGGGGCCGCTTGAAGGTCTCGATCAGGATGCCGAAGCCGAGGCGTTGCCGGCTCGCGTTGCCGGCTGTCTCCTGACCCACGGCGTGGTGCTGCAGGTAGGCCGACAGGGCGAAGCAGAACGACCCGATCGCCTGCAGCACGATCGCCAGGGGGATGATCTGCACGAGGTTCCTTGTCGAGTGTCGGTCGTCGCCTCCGCAAGGATGCGGCCCCAAAACGGTACCGCAGCCACCCCCGGGCGCCTACCGCTGCCGGGCGGGGTGTCGCTCCCGTGATGGCGACCGGACGCCGCACCGCCGCCGCGGGGAGGCGGCGGCGGAGCGGCGTGGGTTTCTCGGGTTCTCTGCGGGTCAGGCGCCGATGCTGGCCAGATCCTGGCGGGCCGTGGTGGTCGGCCGCAGGCCGAAGTTCGCCACCAGCACGTCGAGCACCTCGGGGGACACGAACGCCGGCAGCGTGGGGCCGAGGAAGATGTTCTTCACGCCCAGGCTGAGCAGCGACAGCAGCACGCAGACGGCCTTCTGCTCGTACCACGACAGCACCAGGGTCAGCGGCAGGTCGTTGATGCCGACGCCGAAGGCGTCCGCCAGCGCCGAGGCGACCTTCACGGCCGAGTACGCGTCGTTGCACTGGCCCATGTCGAGGATGCGCGGCAGGCCGCCCAGGGTGCCCAGGTCGAGGTCGTTGAACCGGAACTTGCCGCAGGCCAGCGTCAGCACCAGGGTGTCCGGGGCGGTCTTCTCGACGAACTTGGTGTAGTAGTTGCGCCCGTGCAGGGCGCCGTCGCACCCGCCCACGAGGTAGATGTGCTTGAGGTCGCCGGCCTTGACCGCGTTGATGACGATGTCCGCCGCACCCAGCACCGCGTGGTGCCCGAAACCGGTCGTGACCGACGAGCCGCCGTTGACGCCGTGGAACTCGTGCGTCTTGTGCCAGCCGCCCAATTCCTGGGCGCGCCGGATGACGGGCGTGAAGTCCTTGTGACCGGAGGCGTCCGCCGGGATGTTCTTCAGACCGGGGAAGGCGACGACGGACGTGGTGAACACGTTGTCGGCGTAGCTCGACCGGGGCGGCATCAGGCAGTTCGTCGTGAACAGGAACGCCCCGGGCGCGTGCTTGAACTCCTTCTGCTGGTTCTGCCAGGCGGTGCCGAAGTTGCCCTTCAGGCAGGAGTACTTCTTCAGGCCCGGGTAGGCGTGGCCCGGCAGCATCTCGCCGTGCGTGTAGACCGACACGCCGGTGCCCTCGCACTGCTCGAGCAGCATCTGCATGTCGTGCAGGTCGTGGCCGCTGATGACGATGAACGGGCCGGGCTCGACGTGCATGGAGACGGTCGTCGGCTCGGGGTGGCCGTAGCTGCCCGTGTTGGCCTCGTCGAGGATCTCCATGCAGCGGAAGTTCGCCAGGCCGAAGTCCTGGATCAGCGCGAGCCACTCCTCGACGCTGTGGTGCCGGGAGGCGTCCGCCATGCCGTTGATCAGCCAGGCGTCCACGGTGTCGTCGCGGCGTCCCAGCATGTAGGCGTGGTGGGCGTAGGCGCCCATGCCGCGCAGGCCGAGGATCAGCAGCGAACGGCAGGACGCCTCGACGCCCGTCGCGCCGAAGATGTCGGAGGGGGTGGGCACGGCCTCGAGGTCGGCGTCGACGCCACCGGTGAGGGCGAGGCGCCGGGCCGCGATGTCGTCGGCGAGCCGGTTGCAGGCGTCGGCGTCGAAGCTGACGTTGGTGATCGTGGTGAACAGGCCCTCCATGAACAGGACCGCCATCGCGGGGTCGACGGGCCGATCCTGGACGGCGACCGCGAGTTTCATCAGTTCGAAGGTGATCCGGTCCTGCGCGTCGGAGGTGCCCTCGTTCTTGCCGCAGATGCCGAAGTCGACGCAGCCGGTGCCCCGTGCGGTCTGCTCGCACTGGAAGCAGAACATGCCCATCGTGATTCTCCTTCTCGCCGGGGGACTCGTGGAGCCGGCGGTGGGTGGTTGACCGGTTCGGTCGGGGCCACGCTAGGCGTCCGGAGCGGCGGCGTCCGAGGTGTCGCGAAGTTGTCCCACTGAGAGGGACAGCCGTCCGGCACGGGCGGCCGGGGCTGTCGGAGGGGCCGATTAGGCTGCTCACGTCCCCGACGGGCCCCACCCCGGCAGAAGGAGCAGTCACCGTGAGCGATCCCCGAACCCCGACCGGCCCGGACCGGCCGCGCTACGAGTACGGCCCTCCGCCCGGTGGCGCGCCGATGCCGCCGGCGGGCGGGCCCCCCTCCTGGACGCCGCCGGCGTCCGGTCCCGCCGGTGCCCCGTCGCCCTATGGGACGCCCCCGCAGTTCGGCCGGCCCGCCGGCCAGACGCCCTACGGCGTCCCGGATCAGGCGCCGTACGGCGTCCCGCAGGGGGCGCCGCAGTACGGCGTCCCGCCCGTGGCGCAGCCGCCGAGGAAGCGGCGTCCGGTGGTCGTCGGGGTCGCGGTCGTGGCGGCGCTCGCGCTGGTGGGGGCCGGGGTGGCGTTCCTGCCCCGGCTGTTGGGCGGCGCGGCCGCAGGCCCGCAACCGGCGGTGGCGCTGCCGTCGACGACGGTCGCCTACCTGAGCGTCGACCTCAACCCCGGGCTGGGGCAGAAGGCCGCGGCGGTGCAGTTCCTCACCAAGTTCCCGGCGTTCAAGGGCCAACTGACCGAGTCCAGCGACCTGCGCCGGAGCGTCTTCGAGCAACTGCAGCGCAACGACCCCACCCTGTTCGGCGACGTCGACTTCGAGGCGGACATCAAGCCGTGGCTGGGCGACCGGTTCGCGGTCGCGGCGGTCCCGGGCGAGGGCGGCGCCACCCTCAGCGCGGTGGTGTTGGCGGCCACCGACGAGGCGAAGGCCAAAACGGCCCTCGACCGGATCACCGCCAAGGACGGCACCACCGAGTGCGCCGTCGGCGGCGGCTTCGCGGTGTGCGCCGAGCGCGGCACGCTGGCGCAGGTCAGGGCGACCGACCGGGCGCGGTCGTTGGACGCCGGCGCCGCGTTCGCCGGCGACGTCGCCGCCGTGCCGGGCGACTCGATCGGCACCGTGTGGGCCGACCTCGGGGCCGCGGCCCGGCTGGCGGGGGAGTCCCTCGGCGGCGCCGACCCCACGATGGTGACCGGCCGGCTGGCGGGCAAGCTGCGGTTCGACGGCGGCACGGCCCTGGAGTTCGAGGGCGTCACCCGCGGGGCGTCCGCGTCCGCCGCCCAGACGGTGGCCGCCGGCACGACCATCGGCAACCTGCCCGCCGACACGATCGCCGCGGTCAGCGTCAACGGGCTCGGCGACCAGGTGCAGGCGGGGTGGTCGGAGATCGCCCGTCAGGTGGGACCGTCCACGATCGCCGACCTCGAGCGCTCCCTGGGCATCGTGCTCCCGGCCGACCTGGTGTCCCTGCTGGGCCGGCACACGTCCCTGGCCCTGGGGGGGACGGGACTCATGGGTCTCCCGGAGGTGGCCCTCGTCACCGACGGCGACGCCGCCCCGGCCCGGCGCGTGGCCGCGCAGGCCGGCGGTCTCCTGACGGTGCGCGAGAGCGGGGGAGCGACGGTCGTGGCCACCACGCCCGGCTACGCCGAGAAGGTGACCGGGGGCGGACTCGGCGACCTGCCGGCCTTCCGGGCGGCGGTCCCCCGCGCCGGTGCGGCCGACGCCGTCGCCTACGGCGACGTGGCGGGGCTGATGCGCTTCGCGAGCCCCGCGGGGAGCCTGCAGGCGGAGGACCGCGCGAACCTCGACGTGCTCCAGGCGGTCGGCATGACCGCCAGCCAGCGGGGCGGCGACGGCTCCCTGACCGTCCGGCTGACCGCCCGCTGACGCCGGGCCTCCTCGGCGTGGGCTCGCCGCCCACCCGCGGTGGCCTGGCAAGCTGGACGCCGCTTCCCACGAAAGGTTCCCTCGCATGCCGTCCGCCGTCTTGGACCTCCTCCTGCTGGCTCTCTTTTTCGGCCGGCTGGTCAGGGGGTTGCGCGCCGGCTTCATCGTCACGGTGTTCGACCTGGCCGGGCTGCTGGCGGGGGCGCTGACGGCGTTGTGGGTGGGCCCGCAGGTGCTGGCGATGGTGCCGCAGCTGGCCGGGCAGACCCAGGTCCAGGCGCTGGCCCTGATCGTGCTGGTCGTCCTGGCCGGCCTGGCCGGGGACGCCGCCTTCGGCGTCCTCGGGCGGCGGCTCCGGGCGGCGGCCACCGCGGCGCCCCTGCGGGCGCTCGACCGACTGGCCGGCGGTGCGGCGTCCCTGATCATCGTCGCGCTGACCGGGTGGTTCGTGGGCACGGCCGTCCAGCCGATCGTCCCGCCGGTGGTGGCACAGGCGATCGAGGGCTCCCGCATCCTGCGGGCGGTGGACGCCGTGGCCCCGGCCGAGGTGGGCCGGCTCGCGGGCCAGGCCACGCGGGTGCTGGACGACGCCGGCTTCCCGCGGGTGTTCGAAGGGCTGCGGCCCGAGCCGTCCCTGCCGGCCGGCACCCCCGATGCGGGCATCGTCGCCGCGGCCGAGGTACGCGCGGCCGCCCAGTCGGTGGTCAAGGTGAACGCGGTCGCCACCCAGTGCAACCGCGCCCAGGAGGGCAGCGGCTGGGTGGTCGCGCGCGAGCGCATCGTGACCAACGCGCACGTCGTCGCCGGGTCCGACACGGTCACCGTCCAGGTGCGGGGCAGCGGTCAGCGGCTCGCCGGCACGGTGGTCATCTTCGACGCCGACCTGGACCTCGCCGTCGTGAAGGTCCCCGGGCTGGACGCCGAGCCGCTCGCCCGGGTCGGCGCCCAGCGCGCCGGCACCACGGTGGCCGCGGCCGGCTTCCCGCTGGACGGACCCTACGAGGTCATCCCGATGACGATCCGGGGCACGCTGCGCGCCGAGGGCGAGGACATCTACGGGCGCGCCGGCGTGACGCGCGAGATCTACTCGCTCTACGGGGACGTCCAGCCGGGCAACTCGGGCGGCCCGCTGCTGACCGCCGACGGCCGCGTCGCGGGCACGGTGTTCGCCAAGTCGGTGGCGGATCCGACCACGGGCTACGCCCTCACCGACGCCGCCTCCGACGCGCGACTCGACGCGGCGGCGTCCGACAACACCGCCGAACCGACCGGCCCCTGCGTCACCGGGTAGCGACCGGGCCGGGAGGCGACCCGCGGCCGCTATGATCCGCAGGGCGACGGAGAGGCTGGTTGATGCAGCGCATCGGGTTTGATCGTGACAAGTACCTGGCGATGCAGTCGGAGCACATCGAGGCCCGGCGGGCGGCGTTCGGCGGCAAGCTCTACCTGGAGTTCGGCGGCAAACTCTTCGACGACCTGCACGCATCGCGGGTGCTGCCCGGTTTCACGCCCGACAACAAGATCGTGATGCTCGAGCGGATGAAGGACGAAGTCGAGGTCGTCGTCGTCGTCAGCGCCCGCGATCTGGCCCGCCACAAGGTGCGCGCCGACCTGGGCATCGCCTACGACGCCGACGTGCTGCGCCTGATCGACGCGTTCCGGTCGTACGGCCTGTACGTGGGCAGCGTGGTCATCTCGCACGTGACGGAGGACAACCGGCAGGCCCGGACGTTCAAGCGCAAGCTCGAGAAGCTGGGCCTCAAGGTGTTCCGGCACTTCCCGATCAAGGGCTACCCGCACGACGTGGCGCACATCGTCAGCGACCACGGGTACGGCCGCAACGAGTACGTCGAGACCGAACGCGACCTGGTGGTCGTCACCGCGCCGGGCCCGGGTAGCGGCAAGATGGCCACCTGCCTGTCGCAGCTGTACCACGACCACCAGCGCGGCATCAGTTCGGGGTACGCGAAGTTCGAGACGTTCCCGATCTGGAACCTGCCGCTCGACCACCCCGTCAACGTGGCCTACGAGGCGGCCACCGCCGACCTCGACGACGTCAACATGATCGACCCGTTCCACCTGGCCGCCTACGGCGAGCAGGTCGTGAACTACAACCGCGACGTCGAGATCTTCCCGGTGCTCAGCCTGCTGTTCGAACAGCTGACCGGCTCGTCGCCCTACAAGTCGCCCACCGACATGGGCGTCAACATGGCCGGGTACTGCATCAGCGACGACGAGGCGTGCCGGGCGGCGTCCAAGCAAGAGGTCATCCGGCGCTACTACAAGGCGCTCGTCCACGAGCGCAAGGAGGCCCTCGACTCGGCGACCTCGGACCGCATCGCGCTGCTCATGGGGCAGTTGTGCGTGTCGACGGACGACCGGCCGGTGGTGGGCCCGGCGTTGGAGGTCGAGCGGCGCACCAAGGCGCCGGCGGCGTCCCTGGAGTTGCCGGACGGGCGGATCGTCACCGGCAAGACGTCGGCCCTGCTCGGCAGCAGTTCGGCGGTGCTGCTCAACGCGCTCAAGGCCCTCGCCGGCATTCCGCACAGCCTGAAGCTGCTGGCCCCCGAGACGATCGCGCCGATCCAGACCCTCAAGACCCAGCACCTCGGCAGCCGCAACCCGCGCCTGCACACCGACGAGGTGCTGATCGCCCTGTCGGTGAGCGCCAACGCCAACCCGGCGGCGCGGGCCGTCCTCGACGAACTGCAGCACCTGCGCGGCTGCGACGTGCACACCACGGTGATCCTCGGCTCGGTCGACGAGGGCATCTTCCGCAGCCTCGGCATCAACGTCACCAGCGAGCCCGTCTACCAGCACCGGAACCTGTACCGGAAGCACTGAGCCTCCCGGCGGCTCGCGCCTGCGGCGTCCCGCTCCGGCGGCTCGCGGCGGGGCCGGCGGGCCTACGATCGGTGGATGAACCTTCCTGCTGCGGGTCCGACCCCGCCGGGGCCGTCGACGGTCGCGGCGCTGCGGCGCCTCCAGGGCGACGGCTTCCTCGAGGCCGTCGGCGCCTTCTGGTCCCGGTACGGCGACGTCTTCCAGGTCCGGCTGGGGCCGCGGCGGCTGGTCTTCGCCGTGCACCCGGACGCCGTCCGGCACGTCTGCGTCGAGCAGCGCGAGCGCTACGACAAGGTGGCCAGCTACCGCACGGTCCGGCAGTACCTGACCGGCGACGGGCTGGTCGGCAGCCGGGGCGCGCTGTGGCGGCGGCAGCGGCGGCTGATGGCCCCGTTCTTCACCCCGAAGGCGATCCGTAGCTACGCCGACACCATCGTCCGCGAGGGGGACGCCGCGCGCACGCGCTGGGCCGCGCACGCGGCGTCCGGACGGCCGGTCGAGATGGGCGCGGAGATGATGCGGATCACCGCCGCGATCATCCTGCGCACCCTGTTCAGCACCGAGTCGGACGAGGACGTGGTGCGGCTCAAGGACGACGTGGAGGTGATGATCCGGTTCGCGAACGACCGGGCGGGCCTGCCGGTGCCGGACTGGCTGCCCACCCCGCGGCGGCGCGCGTTCCTGGCCGCGCGCGGCCGGGTCGACGACACGATCGGCGACCTCATCGCGCACCGGCGCACGCTGCCCGAGGACGCCTGGCCGGCCGACCTGCTGACCCGCCTGATGCGGGCGCGGGACGACGCGGGGGAGTCCATGTCGGAGCGGCTGCTGGGCGACGAGTCGGTGACGCTGTTCTTCGCGGGCCACGAGACGACGGCCCGGGTGCTGTCGGCGGTGTGGTTCGTGCTGGCGACCGAGCCAGAGGTGGCGCGCCGGCTCCACGACGAACTGGACGCCGAACTGGCGCCTGAGGCGGTCCCCACCATGGCGGACCTGCCGCGGCTTCCGTTCACGCTGCAGGTCATCAAGGAGACGCTGCGGCTGTACCCGCCGGCGCCGTTCTACGTGCGGGACGCCGTCGTCGACGACGACCTGGGCGGCTTCGCGGTGGCGGCGGGCAGCGCGGTCATGCTGTCGCCCTACTTCACCCACCGCCACCCCGACTTCTGGCCCGACCCCGAGCGGTTCGATCCCGACCGTTGGACGCCGCAGGCGGAGGCCGGCCGCCACCCCGGCGCCTACCACCCGTTCGCGCTGGGGCCGCGGTTCTGCATCGGCAACAACTTCGCCCTCGTCGAGATGCACCTGCTGTTGGCCGGCCTGGCGCGCCGGTTCGAGGCGAAGGTCCCGGCCGGGTTCGACCCCGCCTGGACGATGGCGGGCCTGCTCGTCCTGGGCGACGGGCTGCCGGTGACGCTCACGGCCCGGTGACGCGCACCCCCGGTGAGCGTGTACGCCGCTCGGCTACGCTGCGCCGCAAGGACCGCCGAACAAGGGAGAACCGCCATGGATCCGAAGACCACCGCCGTCGTCCTCGTGGAGTTCCAGAACGACTTCACCTCCGAGGGGGGCGCCCTGCACGGCGCCGTCGCCGACGTCATGGCGTCGACCGACATGATGACCCACGCCCAGGACGTCGTGGAGGCCGCCCGGGCGCAGGGCGCGACGATCATCCACTCGCCGATCCAGTTCGCCAAGGGCTATGGCGAGATCACGTCGCACCCCTACGGCATCCTGGCCGGCGTGGTCGCCAGCACGGCGTTCGTGAAGGGGGAGTGGGGCGCCCAGATCGTCGACGCGATGGCGCCGGAAGAGGACGACATCGTGCTGGAGGGCAAGCGGGGCCTGGACGCCTTCGCCTCGACCAACCTCGACTTCATCCTGCGCAGCAAGGGCATCAAGACCGTCGCCCTGGCGGGCTTCCTGACGAACTGCTGCGTCGAGTCGACCATGCGGTCGGCATACGAGCGCGGCTTCGAGGTCGTCACGCTCACCGACTGCACCGCGGCCACCAGCCAGGAGGAGCACGCCAACGCCATCAAGTACGACTACCCGATGTTCTCCAAGCCGATGACGGGCGAGGAGTTCGCCGGGCAGCTCGCCGGGGACGCCGAGG
>WBZS01000776.1_pt1 | contig 32674 bp, 28 predicted proteins | sample 5204201 | NCBI WGS metagenome assembly WBZS01 (sample SAMN12344357, study PRJNA552823) | activated sludge metagenome | biome: Activated sludge suspended growth; feature: Nitrification reactor; material: Wastewater; isolation source: activated sludge from nitrification reactor of wastewater... | reverse complement strand
GCACCACGGGCGGCCCGCGAGGCTGCGGCCGCGGCGCTGGCCGACGGCCAGGTCATGGGGTACACGCCCGCGCTCGGCATCCCGACCTACCGGGAGGCGATCGCGCGCCACCTGGCCGACACCTACCCCCTCGCCGTCTCGCCGGGGAACATCGCCGTCACCACCGGCTCCTCGGCCGCCTTCACCGCGCTCTTCCTCGCCGCCTTCGACCCCGGCGACGTCGTGCTCATGACGCGTCCGGGCTACCCCGCCTACCGCAACACCCTGCAGGCGCTCGGCTGCCGGCCGGTCGAACTCGACTGCGGCCCGGAGGCGCGCTTCCAGCCGACGCTCGAACGGCTGCTGGAGTGGGTGGCCGACCAGGGCGAGCCACCGGCCGGGGTGATCATCGCCTCGCCGGCCAACCCCACCGGCACGGTCATCGACCCGGCCGAACTCGCGGCCATCGCCGCGTGGTGCGAGGAGCACGACGTGCTGCTGGTCAGCGACGAGATCTACCACGGGGTGACCTTCGGCGATCCCGCGACCTCGGCCTGGCAGACCTCGCGGGAGAGCGTGCTCGTGGGCTCGATGAGCAAGTACTTCTCGATGACCGGTTGGCGGGTGGGCTGGATGGTGCTGCCCGACCACCTGGTGCGCCCGATCGAGGTGCTCCTGGGCAACCTCAACATCTGCGCCCCCGCGATCTCGCAGATCGCCGCGACCGCCGCCCTCGGCCCGCAGGCGCGCCCGGAGCTCGAGGGCCACGTCGCGCGCTATCGGGTGAACCGCGACGTCGTCCTCGGCCGGCTGCCCGACCTCGGGATCACCACCTGGGCCCCGGCGGACGGCGCCTTCTATGCGTATGCCGACGTCTCGCACCTCACCCGCGACTCCCAGTTCTGGTGTGACGAGGTGCTGGCGGCGACGGGCGTGGCGATCACCCCCGGCGCCGATTTCGCGCCCGGCACCGGGCGGCACCGCGACCTCGACGGGTCCCGCTGGGTCCGCCTCTCGCTGGCCGGGGCGACCGGCGAGATGCACGAGGCGATGGACCGGCTGGTGGACTGGGTGCGCCGGGAGGGCGGGACGCGCTGAGCCGCGCTCACGGCATACCGAAGTCGTGGGAGACTGGACCACTGACGTCAGCCCCCACGGGCCACCCCACCGAACCCCGAGGTCACCGCTCCCCGTGTCTCCCCGTGCCAAGACCGTGCTGCAGCCGCACGCGACGCCGCCGGAGGCGATCCGCAACTTCTGCATCATCGCCCACATCGACCACGGCAAGTCCACCCTTGCCGACCGGATGCTCCAGATCACCGGGGTCGTCGACGACCGATCGATGCGGGCGCAGTACCTCGACCGGATGGACATCGAGCGCGAGCGCGGCATCACGATCAAGAGCCAGGCCGTCCGCCTGCCCTGGGAGGTCGACGGCACCCCGTACGTGCTCAACATGATCGACACCCCCGGGCACGTCGACTTCACCTACGAGGTGAGCCGGTCGCTGGCCGCCTGTGAGGGCGCCGTCCTGCTCGTCGACGCCGCGCAGGGGATCGAGGCGCAGACCCTCGCCAACCTCTACCTGGCGATGGAGAACGACCTGCACATCATCCCGGTCCTCAACAAGATCGACCTCCCGGCCGCCCAGCCGGAGAAGTATGCCGTCGAGCTCGCCGGCCTGATCGGCTGCGAGCCCGAGGACTGCCTCAAGGTCTCCGGCAAGACCGGCTTCGGGGTCGAACCGCTGCTCAACGAGATCGTCCGCCAGTTCCCGCACCCGGTCGGGGATCCCGCCGCGCCGGCCCGGGCGATGATCTTCGACTCGGTCTACGACACCTACCGCGGCGTCGTCACCTACGTGCGCGTCGTCGACGGCAACCTCAACCCGCGCGAGCGGATCGTCATGATGTCGACGAAGGCCCACCACGAGCTCCTCGAGATCGGGGTGATCAGCCCCGAGCCGATGCCGAGCAAGGGGCTGGGGGTCGGCGAGGTCGGCTACCTGATCACCGGGGTCAAGGACGTCCGCCAGAGCCGCGTCGGCGACACCGTGACCAACGCCGGCAAGCCGGCGAGCCAGGACCTCGGCGGCTACCGCGATCCCAAGCCGATGGTCTTCTCCGGGCTCTACCCGATCGACGGCTCGGACTATCCCGATCTGCGCGACGCCCTCGACAAGCTCAAACTCAACGATGCGGCGCTGGTCTACGAGCCGGAGACCTCGGCCGCCCTCGGGTTCGGGTTCCGCTGCGGCTTCCTCGGCCTGCTGCACCTCGAGATCGTCCGGGAGCGACTGGAGCGCGAGTTCAACCTCGACCTCATCTCCACCCAGCCCAACGTCGTCTACGACGTGACGATGGAGGACGGCAAACAGATCACCGTCACGAACCCGAGCGAGTTCCCCGGCGGCAAGGTGGCCGAGGTCCGCGAGCCGGTCGTGCGCGCGACGATCCTGGCGCCCAGCGAGTTCATCGGCGCGATCATGGAGCTCTGCCAGTCCAAGCGGGGGGCGCTGCGCGGCATGGACTACCTCTCCGAGGACCGGGTCGAGATGCGCTACACGCTGCCGCTGGCCGAGATCGTCTTCGACTTCTTCGACCAGCTCAAATCCCGCACCCGCGGCTATGCCTCACTCGACTACGAACCCGACGGCGACCAGCTCGCCGATCTCGTCAAGGTCGACATCCTGCTCCAGGGCGAGCCGGTCGACGCGTTCTCCTCGATCGTCCACAAGGACCGGGCCTACGGCTACGGGGTCATGATGGCCGGCAAGCTCAAGGAACTCATCCCGCGCCAGCAGTTCGAGGTGCCGATCCAGGCCGCCGTCGGTGCCCGGATCATCGCCCGCGAGAACATCCGCGCCATCCGCAAGGACGTCCTGGCCAAGTGTTACGGCGGGGACATCAGCCGCAAGCGCAAGCTGCTCGAGAAGCAGAAGGCCGGCAAGAAGCGGATGAAGAACATCGGGTCGGTCGAGGTGCCGCCGGAGGCGTTCATCGCGGCGCTGTCCTCCGACGAGCCCACCGGTAAGAAGAAGTAGGCCACCGGCCCGTGACCGCACGCCAGGCCGCGCGTATGCCGTGGGGCTGGCTCCCCGGACGCGCTCGGCTGCTCATGTCGGCCAGTGCGTTGCTCTGGGGATTCCAGTTCGCCTTTCTCGCCCCCTCGATCGGGATCATCCTCGTCGCCCTCTACGACGCGACGCCCGGCCAGGTGGGGTGGGCGCTCACGGCATACAACATCTCCGGGTTCGTCTCGACGCTCATCGTGCCCAGCCGGGCGGACCGGCGCGGGGACTACCTGCGGCCGCTGCTCTGGTGCGGCGGGCTGACGATCGCTCTGGCCAGCGCGCTCGCCCTGGTGACCTCGCTGCCCTGGGCGGTGCTCGCCCTGGTCGCCCTCGGTGGGCCGGCCGGGGTGGGCATCGGGCTGCTCTTCGCCCACCAGAAGCACATCGGCACGTCGGTGTCCGGGATCATGAAGACCCGCGCGATCTTCTCGTTCTCCTGGGTGGCCGGACCCCCGATCGCGACCTTCATGCTCGGCCTGCTCGGCAAACGGTCCGTGCTGTGGGCCATCGTCGCGATCGCCGCGGCGGGCATGGCGCTCATCGCCGCCCTGATGCGGGACCGGGCCGCCGCCGGGGGAGTGGGCCCCGTCGACGAGGCGTCCGAGTCGGCGCTGTCGGTCATCCGTCAGCCCCGGGTGCTCGTCCTGGTGCTCGCGTTTCTCCTGCTGATGGGCACGTCATCGGCGAGTGTTGCCACGATCGGGCTCTTCGTGACCCAGCGGCTCGGTCTCGACGTGCTGTGGGGTGGGGTGGCGTTAGGCACGTGTGCGGCGCTGGAGATCCCGATCCTGCTGCGGTTGGGGAGTCTCAAGCAGCGGTTCGGGGCCTCCCGGCTGCTCCTCGTGGGCGGGGTCGCGGGCGCGATCTACTACGCCTCGATGGTGTGGATCTCCTCACCGGTCGTCCTCGTCGCGGCCCAGCTGCTCAACGCGACCTTCATCGCGACGATCCAGGGCGTGGGGCTGACCCTGTTCCAGGAGGTCGTGCCGCGGCCCGGGCTGGCGTCCGGGATGTTCATGAACACCCAGCGGCTCGGTGCCGTCCTCTCCGGCCCGGTCATCGCACTCGGCGCGCTCCCGGGGCTCGGCTACGGGTGGGTGTTCGCCGCGTGCGGACCGCTGGTGCTGCTCGGCCTGGCGCTGCTCGCCCTCGCCCGCCGCGGCGCCTGGACGCAGAGGGCGCCAGGGGTCTCCGCCTGAGGCGTCTCGCGACCGGGGATCAGAGCGGGAGGGAGGACTCCTCGACGGGCGGCAGGTCGAGGCAGGCCACTGCGGCATCGGCTCGCATCCGCGCCGCGTGCCGACAGAGGGCGACGACGTCGGCGGGCCAGTGCGGCTCGCTCAGGGCCGCGATCTCGGCGGGCGAGAACCACCCGTGACCGACGAAGCACGCCAGCTCCTCCGCCGTCTGTTCGCTCGCATCGGGGTCGAACCGCTCGACCCACAGCGCGAAGAAGATCTCCTGCTGCGTCGTGATGTGGTCGGAGAACCCGTGCAGGACCTCCCTGGTCGCGACCGGACCGACCAGGTCGTCGACGGTCACGACGAGGCCCGTCTCCTCACGGAGCTCGCGCACGGCGGCCGCCTCATCGCTCTCGCCCGGATCGACACCCCCGCCCGGGGTGATCCACCAGTGCGGCACCGGGTCGAGGCCGAGGTCGCTGTCCCTGAACATCAGGAGGTGCCCGTCAGGGTCGAGGACGAGCACTCGACTCGCTCGACGCCGGTGATGGGGGCGGTCAGCCGGATCGAGGGGGGCGACGGGAGCGCTCACTTCGTGAAACCTAGGTGACCCCGACCACCGCTGCCAACTCCCCGGCATACCAGTCAGTAACATCGCCCCGTGACCCAGACCTACGCGCTCTACCGCAGGCTGAGCCGGATGCCGGGCGGCCAGCGGGCCTTCTCGATCGTCTTCGCGCGCAAGGCTCCCTATTTCCGCACGGTGCGGCCACGGGTGCGCGACCTGCGCCCCAACCATGCGGAGCTGACGATCGCCAACCGCAGTGCCGTGCACAACCACATCGGCACGCTCCACGCGATCGCGGTCTGCAACGGGCTCGAGGCCGCCATGGGCCTGTTGGCGGAGGCGACCATCCCGAACCACCGGCGCTGGCTGCCCAAGGGCCTCGAGGTGGCCTATCTGGCGAAGTCGACGACCGACCTGCTGTGCATCGCCGAGACCGATGCCAGCGACTGGGCCGACGACAAGGACGAGGTGCGCGTGCGCGTGCGGGCGGTCCGCACCGACGGAGTCGTCGTCGTCGAGGGCGTCATCCCCCTGCACGTGACGACCAAGCCGCCGCGCCGCTGAGGTCGACCCGCCCCTGACCTCGCCCTCTACCGCGGTGAGGCTCAGGCCAGGAGCTTCGCGCGCAGCCGGGCGAGGTCCTCGGGTCCCCATCCCTGGGCCCGGAGCCACTGGGCCCCGCCGCCGTGCTGCTCGTGCAGCATCGTGAGGATCGAGGCCATCGTCTCGGGGCGGGGGAGCTGGTCCTCGACCCGCTGGGTGCGCAGCGCCGGGGCGTAGGACTGCGAGGTCATCAGCCGCTCGATGATCCGCCCCAGTCGCTGGGCGGTCAGGGCGTAGTCCTCGACGATCGCCTCGTGCTCCACGCCGACCGCGTCGAGCGCCAGGGCGACGACCGTGCCGGTGCGGTCCTTCCCCGCCGCACAGTGCACCACCGTGGCACCCTCGCTGCGGGCGATGACGTCCAGGGCCGCCGACACCGAGTCGGCCCGCCGGGACAGGTAGCCCGCGTAGTGCTCGGACCAGAAGCTCGCGTCCCGGGTGGCGCCCCGGGCCACCGCCAACGCCTGCTCGCCGGCGGTCGCCGGGTCGCCGGTGAGCCGCTCGATGAGCGAGTGGTGGTGATGGGTCAGTGACTCGACCGCCCAGAGCGGTCCGCGTCCCTCGGCGTGCAGCTCGGTCTCGGTGCGCAGGTCGAGGATGTCGCGCACCCCGTGGTCCTCGACCAGGGCCCGGACGTCGCGGTCGGTGAGGTCCTGCAGGTTGTCCGAGCGGATCAACCGACCGTATGCCGTCCGGCCCCCCTCGCGGGTGGGCAGGCCGCCGAGGTCGCGCATGTTGACGACCCCGTCGAGGGCGATCCAGCGGTCGGTGGGGTCGTCGGCAGCCACGCGCGTCATCGTAGGTCGGAGCGCTGACAGCTCGGTGAACGCGACGGGTCTGGGAGGATTCAGACCATGCCGCACCAGCCCGAGGGGGAGCCCGCACCGACCTCGGGTGACCTGCCCGGCGCGGCGCTGCGGACGCTGGCCGAGCGGCCCTTCGCGGTCTACGTGCACGTGCCCTTCTGCCGGGTCCGGTGCGGCTACTGCGACTTCAACACCTACACCCTCGGCGAACTCGGGTCCGGGACCTCGCCGCAGGCCTTCGTCGACGCGGCCCTGCGTGAGCTCGACCTGGCCCGCCGCGTGCTCGGCCCCACCGTGCCGCCGGTCGACACCGTGTTCTTCGGGGGTGGCACGCCCACGATGCTCCCGGCGGCCGACCTCGGGCGGCTGCTGGCCGGCATACGGGATCGGTTCGGGCTGTCCCCGCAGGCCGAGGTGACGACCGAGGCCAACCCCGACTCGGTCGACGACGACGTGCTCCTCGAGCTCGCCGGGCACGGCGTCACCCGGGTGTCCTTCGGCATGCAGTCGGCGGTGCCGCACGTCCTGGCCACCCTCGATCGCACCCATGACCCGGCGAACGTCGCCCGCGCCGTCGCCGCCGCGCGCGGCGCCGGCCTCTCGGTCAGCCTCGACCTCATCTACGGCACGCCGGGAGAGTCGCTCGCGGACTGGGGTGCCAGTCTGGACGGCGCCCTCGCCCTGGCCCCCGACCACGTCTCGGCGTATGCGCTCACCGTCGAGGAGGGCACCAAGCTCGCCGCCCAGGTGCGCCGGGGCGTCCACCCGATGCCCGACCCGGACGACGAGGCCGAGAAGTACGCCCTGGCCGACGAGCGGCTCGCCGCGGCGGGATTCGGGTGGTACGAGATCAGCAACTGGGCTCGGACACCCACCGACGCCTGCCGCCACAACCTGCACTACTGGTCGGCGGCGAACTGGTGGGGAGTCGGCCCCGGCGCGCACGGGCACGTCGGCGGGGTCCGCTGGTGGAACGTCAAGCATCCCAGCGCGTATGCCGGCCGGCTGGCGGCCGGGCAGTCGCCCGCCGCCGGCCGCGAAGTGCTGACGGCGGATCAGCGCGAGGACGAGCGGATCCTGTTGGGGGTCCGGTTGGCCGCCGGACTGCCGATCGACGGCCTGTCGCCCGCCGGCCGGGCCGCGGTGGCCGGGCTGGTCGCCGATGGGCTCATCGAGGGAGCGGCCGCCGTCCGCGAGCGGGCGGTGGTGCTGACCCGGCGCGGCCGGTTGCTCGCCGACCTTGTCGTGCGTCACCTCCTCGGCTAGGGCTGTTGCGGCTCGTTCTAGGGTGGCGGCCATGACACGACTGACCGACCGCACCGCCATCGTCACCGGAGCCAGCCGGGGGATCGGCCTGGCCATCGCCGGGCGACTGGTCGCCGAGGGGGCCAGAGTCGTCATCACGGCCCGCAAGCCCGACGCCCTCGCCGCGGCGGCCGAGTCACTCGGTGGCCCGGAGCGCGTGCGCTGGGTGGCCGGTGCGGCCGCCGACGCGGCCCATCAGGATGAGGTGATCGCGACCGCGACCGAGGCGTTCGGGCCGGTCACCCTCATGGTCAACAACACCGGCATCAATCCGGTCTACGGCCCACTCGTCGACCTCGACCTCGACGCAGCCCGCAAGATCGTCGAGACCAACTGTCTGGCCGCGCTGTCCTGGGTGCAGAAACTGGCGTCCGACGGGCTGGCCGACCGGGGCGGGTCGATCGTCAACGTCGCCTCGGTCGCGGGGCTCAAGCCCGCACCCGGGATCGCGTTCTACGGCGCGAGCAAGGCGATGCTCATCCACCTCACCGAGGAACTGGCCGTCGAACTCGGGCCCCGGATCCGGGTCAATGCGGTGGCCCCGGCCGTGGTCAAGACCAAGTTCGCGTCCGCCCTCTACGAAGGGCGGGAGGAGGCGGTCGCCGCGCCCTACCCGATGAAGCGGCTGGGAGTCCCCGAGGACATCGCGGGGGCGGTCGCCTTCCTGCTCAGTGACGACGCGGCCTGGGTCACCGGCCAGACCCTCGTCGTCGACGGCGGCCTGCTGCTCACCGGCGGCGTGTGACGGCATACCGGAAAGGCCCCGGCAGCACACGCTGCCGGGGCCTTTCGTCGACGGGTCACTTCACGAAGTCGGGGGTGAACGGCGGCTTCCACCACTCACCGTTGAGCGCCTTCACGGCCCCGATAATGTGGACGACCACGCAGTAGGCGCCGGCGGCAAGAAGCAGGGGAACGCCGACGATCGCGCCGAGCAGCGTGACGATGAGCAACCACGCAATGACCGTGACGATGCCGGTCATGATTTGCACGTTGAGGGCGTTCGCCAGGTTCGCTCGCACGAACGGGCCCCGGTCACGGAACACGATGTACATCACGAGTGCAGCGACGAACCCGAGTGTCCCAGCAGAGAGGACGTACGCTCCTGCCCCCACCGCGTGGGCCAACGCGCCGACCTGCTTCTCGGCTTGCGGCGTGAGCGCGTCGGAGGCGGGCGCGCCGCCGAACAGCGGGGGAGTGCTCACGGGACCGGTCTGTGGGGCCGGGATCTGCCCGGACGCGGGGCCGGCCGTCGGGTATGCCGTGGGCTCGCCCGTCGGGTAGGGCGGCGGCGGGGGCATGGTGGGGTCGGTGGGCGGGTCGACGGGACGGTCCGGGGTGCTCATCGGTTCTCCTTGTGATCGAGCGGCTATCTCCATGGAACCACTTCGCACCCGGGGAGGGTGCCCTCAATCGCGGGTTTGGGGGTCAGGTCAGGGACCGGTCAGGGGTGGGCCGTGGTTCTCGGCCCGTCGACGTCGACGAACCTGGGGTCATGAATGGTGGGCGGGCTCGGCCTGGGCCGGGGATGTCGACGAACTTGGGGTCATGAATGGTGGGCGGGCTCGGCCTGCTCCGGGGGTGTCGACGAACCTGGGGTCATGAATTGTGGGCGCCGCTGGGAGCGGTCACGAAGTCGATGAGCTCTTCGACGCGCCCGAGCAGGTCCGGCTCGAGATCGGTGTACGAGCGCACCGTGCCCAGGATCCGCTTCCAGCCCAGGGCGACGTCGGTCTGCGTCGCGTGCGGCCAACCGAGCTCGGCGAGGACGCCGTGTTTCCACGACGTGCCCCGGGGGATGACCGGCCAGCGCTCCCAGCCGAGCCGCTCGGGCCGCACGGACTGCCAGACGTCGACATAGGGGTGGCCGACGATGCGGACGTGCTCGGCATACGGCCGGAGGGTCGAGGCGCGCGCGACCACCGCGGACTCCTTCGTGCCCGGCACCAGGTGGTCGACGAGCACGCCCATCCGCCGTCCCGGGCCCGGGGCGAAGTCGCGGATCGCGGCCTCGAGGTCGTCGACCCCGTCGAGGAGTTCGACGACGACGCCCTCGACCCGCAGATCGTGCCCCCACACCTTCTCGACGAGCTCGGCGTCGTGGCGGCCCTCGACGAAGATCCGCGACCCGAGTGCCACCCGGGCGGGGGCGCCGACCACGCTCCGGGACCCCGATGCGGTGCGGGCGGAGGCCGCTCGTGCCTGCTCCAGCCTGGCCCGGGCCGCGGCCTGTGGGGGAGTGAGGATCACCGGTGCGCCGTCGACCAGGAATCCGGGTCCGAGCGGGAAGGCGCGCACCCGTCCGTGGCGGTCCTGGAGGTGCACGACCTGCAGGCCACCGGCTTTCTCCACCCGCACGACCGCCCCGCACCAGCCCGTCTCGACCTCCTCGACGACGAGGCCGGGTTCGGCGGCCGTGGGCACCGAGCGGCCGCGCTTGGGCGCGCGCCAGTCCCCGGCGAGCACGTCGGGGCCGTAACGGTCGGTCACGAAGGGCCACGCTAGGTCCGTCCTCGGGGTCGTGGCGGGAACGGCGCGCCGACCCGACCCGTTAGGATTGGCACTCGGTTGACCCGAGTGCCAGTGGCTCGGACGGCCGACCCCGCCGCACGCACCGACGCCGGCCGAGTGCCGCATCCGGCGCCGACCCGACGTCTCGAGAGGAGGACCCCGTGAGCGACGACCGACGCCTCGCCGTCCTCCGCGCGATCGTCGAGGACTACGTCGAGACCAACGAACCGGTCGGCTCGCGCGCCCTGCTCGACCGGCACCGGCTCGGGGTCTCGGCCGCGACGATCCGCAACGACATGGCGGCCCTTGAGGACGAAGGCCTGATCGCGGCCCCTCATACGAGTGCCGGTCGGGTGCCCACGGATGCCGGCTATCGCCTGTTCGTCGACCGGCTCGCCTCGATCAAGCCGATGTCGGCGCCCGAGCGCCGGGCGATCGTGCAGTTCCTCGACGGCGCGATCGACCTCGATGACGTCGTCGACCGGACCGTCCGGCTGCTCTCCACGCTGACCCGTCAGGTCGCGCTCGTCCAGTACCCCTCCCTGACCCGATCCCAGGTCCGACACGTCGAACTCGTCCCGGTGAGCGCCGACCGGCTCCTCGTCGTGCTCATCACGACGACCGGGCGGGTCGAGCAGCGGGTGATCGCGACCACCGCCGATCTGCTCTCCGAGCACGGCGGCGAGGTGCTCGCGCGGATCCGGGCCGAGATCGGCTCGGTGGCCGCCGGCGCCTCCCTCTCGGACGCGGCCGCGGCCCTGGCCGGGCTGCCGGCCCGCTTCGGTGGGGAGTCCACCGACGCCGCCTCGCTCATGCAGCAGATCGCCGGCGCGCTCGCCGACGCCCTCGTCGAGGAGCGTGAGGAGCGGGTCGTGATCGCCGGGACCTCCCATCTGACGCGGCACGGCGGGGAGTTCCAGAGTTCGCTCGGGCCGGTGCTCGAGGCCCTCGAGGAGCACGTCGTGCTGCTCAAGCTGCTGAGCACGGTCGGCAGCCAGGGCGCCCTCGCCGTGCGGATCGGGCACGAGAACCCGTATGCCGGGCTGCACTCCACCTCGATGGTCACCTCCGGCTACGGCGCGGGGGGCGACCTGCTCGGCGGCCTGGGCGTGGTCGGCCCCACCCGGATGGACTACCCCTCGACGATGGCCGCCGTGCGCGCCGTCGCGAGCTACGTGAGCACGATCCTTGAGCACTGACCCGCCGGTGGCGCCACCGGACGCCGCTTCCCAGACCACGACCCAGCCACGAAGGACCTCCTCGCCGTGAATGACTACTACGCCGACCTCGGTGTCGCCCGCGACGCCACGGCGGAGGACATCAAGCGTGCCTATCGCCGCGCCGCCCGCAAGCTGCATCCGGACGTCAACCCCGGAGCGGAGGCCGAGGAGCAGTTCAAGAAGGTCTCGCAGGCCTACGACGTCCTCTCCGACCCGGCCAAGCGCCGCCAGTACGACATGGGCGCCGACCCGTACTCATCCGGGGCCGCCGGCTTCGGCCAGGGGTTCTCGTTCAGCGACATCATGGACGCGTTCTTCGCCGCCGGCGCCGGCGGCGCGGGCACCGGCCGGGGACCCCGACCCCGGCAGACCCGCGGCCAGGACGCCCTGGTGCCCCTCGACATCGACCTCGCCACCGCCACCTTCGGGGGCAACGCCGACCTGCTCATCGACACGGCCATCGGGTGCCCGAGCTGCCAGGGCAAGGGTTGCGCCCCGGGCACCTCGCCGCGCACCTGCGACATCTGCAAGGGGCGCGGGGAGATCCAGCAGGTCCAGCGCTCCTTCCTCGGGCAGGTCATGACGACCCGGCCCTGCATGACCTGCCAGGGTTTCGGCCAGGTCATCCCCGAACCGTGCCGGGAGTGCAGCGGGGACGGCCGGATCCGGCACCGGCGCACCCTGACGATCAAGGTGCCGCCCGGCGTCGACACCGGCACCCGGATCCAGCTCCCGGGTGAGGGCGAGGTGGGGCACGGCAACGGACCGGCCGGCGACCTCTACGTCGAGGTGGCGGTCCGTCGGCACCCGACCTTCCAGCGCCGAGGGGACGACCTGCACGCGACCCTCGAGGTGCCGATGACGGCGGCTGCGCTCGGCGCCACGTTGTCGCTGGACACCCTCGACGGCGAGAAGGAGGTCGAGGTCCGGCCCGGCGCCCAGGGCGGCGAGACGATCACGCTGCGCGGGCTCGGGGTCACCCACCTGCGGCAGAGCACCCGCGGCGACCTGCACGTCCACCTCGCCGTCGCAACACCCACCAAGCTGACCGCCGAGCAGGCCGACCTGCTCCGGCAGCTCGCCGCGCTGCGCGGCGAGGAGCGACCGGCCGGGCAGGTGGCGGCCACCGACGGCACCTTCTTCGGCAAGATGCGCGACGCCTTCAAGGCGCGCTGACACCGCCCCACGCCACCGACGACAGATCGGTATGCCGCCATGACGCTTCCGCTGTACCTCACCTCCCCGGGTGGGCTGGGTCGTGCCGGGGTCGGCGATCTTGTGCACGTGACCGGCTCGGAGGCCCGGCACGCGGTGACGGTGCGGCGCACCGCCGTCGGGGAGCGGGTACACGTCGCCGACGGCGAGGGGGCCCTCGTGACCGGCGTCGTGGAGTCGACATCACCGGGTGAGTTCGCGGTGCGGGTCGAGGCGGCCGAGACGATCGAGGTCGCGCAGCCGCGGTTCGTCCTCGTCCAGGCGCTGGCCAAGAACGACCGCGACGACCAGGCGATCGAGGCCGCGACCGAACTCGGCGTCGACGAGGTCGTGCCCTGGCAGGCCGAGCGGTGCATCGTCCAATGGCGCGGTGAGCGCGGGGACAAGGCGTGGCGGAAGTGGGACCAGGTCCTGCTCGCCGCGACCAAGCAGTCCCGGCGCCCTCGGCGCCCCGTCCTCGCCCCGGTGTTGACCACCCGCCAACTGGCCGCTCGGATCGCGGCCGGCGGGACGGCATACCTGCTGCACGAGGAGGCGAGGGACGCGTTGGCGAGCGTCACCCTGCCCACCAGTGGTGACGTCCTGGTCATCGTCGGACCCGAGGGCGGCATCCCGGCGCACGAGGTCGACACCCTGGTGGCGGCGGGGGCGATCCCGGTGCGGCTCGGGCGCACCGTGCTGCGCGCGAGCAGCGCCGGCCCCGCGGCGCTGGCCGTGCTCAACGCGCAGGGCCGCTGGCGCTGACGCCGCCGGGTCGACGCCCGAGGCGGCCGCTCAGCTGAGCACGCTGTCGCGGCCCTCCCAGTGCGGTGCCCGCAGGTCCCGCTTGAGGATCTTGCCGGAGGCGTTGCGCGGGAGGGCGTCGATCACCTCGAGGGTCTTCGGGCACTTGAAGTGGGCCAGGCGTGCGCGGGTGAAGGCGATCACCTCGTCCGGGTCGATCGTCTCCCCGGGCCGGGGGGCGACGACGGCGTGCACGGCCTCGACCCATTCCGGGTGCGGCACCCCGAAGACCGCGACCTCGGCGACCTGCGGGTGGGCGGAGATGACGGACTCGACCTCGGGGCTGTAGACGTTCTCCCCGCCCGTGACGATCATGTCCTTGATCCGGTCGAGCACGTAGACGAAGCCGCCGTCGTCGACCCGGCCCAGGTCGCCGGTGCGCAACCAGCCGTCGGCCACGATCGTCTCCGCCGTCGCCTCCGGATGGCCCAGGTAGCCCTTCATCGTCTGTTCGGTCCGGAACCACAACTCGCCGGTCTCGCCGGGCGCGACGTCCACGAGCCGCTCCGGGTCGACGATCCGCAGCTCCACGCCGGCCACCGGTGTCCCGGCCGACGTCAGCCGCTCGGGGTGAGCCGCATCGCGGTGCGCCTGCGGGCTCAGGGCGGTGACGACGCCACCGAACTCAGTCATCCCGTAGACCTGCGAGAACTCCAGGTCGGGCCAGGTCTCCAGGGCCCGTCGGAGCAGCGGCAGGGGCATCGGTGAGGCGCCGTAGCAGAAGGCCTTGAGCCCGGAGAAGGCCTTGACCGCGCCCTCCCCGCCGGCGAGCACCCCGGCCACGACCGCGGGCACCAGGAAGAGCCGATCGGCCCCCTGGGCGATCGCCGTGAACATCGCCATCGGCTCGACCTCGCGGAGCATGTGGGTCGAGGCGCCCCAGTGCATCCCGATCTGCACGTACGACGTGCCCCCGACATGGAAGAGGGGCATGGCGGCCAGGCTCTTCACGCCCGGTCCGAACCCGAAGTACTCGTTGTTGTTCTCGCTGTGGGCGTTCATGTTCCGGTGGGTCAGCTCGACGCCCTTGGGAAAGCCGGTCGTCCCGGAGGAATACATGACGATGACGGTGTCGTCCGGTTCGACGCCGGGGTCGGCCTCGATCGGAGCGCTGCTCGCGATCCAGTTCTGGTACTCGTCGGAGGCGCCACCGACGACGATGACCCGCTCGAGGCTGGGCACGCTCTCCCGCACGGCCTCGAGGGCGGGCAGGAAGTCGGCGCCGACGATGGCCACCTTGGGTGCGCTGTCGGCGAGCACGTAGGCCAGCTGGTCGCCGAAGAGCCGGAAGTTCACGATGGCGTTCGCCGCACCGAGCAACGAGGCGCCATTGGTCAGCTCGACGGTCGACAGGTTGTTCATGTCGAAGCTGGCGACCCGATCGCCGCGCTGCACGCCGAGCGCCCGCAGACCGCCGGCGACCCGGTGCACCCGGTCCGCCCACCTCGCCCAGGTGTAGGTCTGGTCCTGGTACGTCACGCAGTGGGCGTCGGGCTGCACCCGCGCCCAGTGCTCGAGGCGATCGGTCCAGACGCGGGTGGGGGGCAGCTCGGGCATGCTCGTCGCCTTTCAACGCGTCCTTGCGGTGAGGTGGAGCGGGCCGCTCAGGACGGAGTATGCCGTGTGCGCCCCGTTGTCGTCAGGGTCTCGTCGAGCATCCGGGCGTAATGGCGGAGCACCGCGGCGCGGCGACGTGAGTCATCGGTGAGCACGTCGGCCAGGCCGAGCCCCCGGGTGAGGTCGAGGGTGATCTGCACGGCCTCGCGGACGCCGGGCTGGGTGTCGTCGAGACCGAGCAGGTCGATCGTGGTCCGGTGCACCTCGCGGGCGAAGGTCGCCTCGAGGGGCCGCACCTGGGCGCGCAACTCCTCGTCGACGGCCGCGGCCGTCCACAGTTGAAGGGCGGCGCGGAACAGCGGACCCCGGTAGATCCCGCTGACCAGGTCGAGCACGGCGAGCGTCCGTTGCGGCCCGCCGGGGAGGGCGGCCACCTCGTGCCGGAAGTCGGCCAGGCGGGCCTCGGCGACGTGTTGGAGCGCCGCGGTGAACAGGTCCTCCCGGGTCCGGAAGTGGTGTTGTGCGGCGCCGCGGCTCACCCCCGCGCGTTCGGCGACCACGACGACGCTGCTACTGGCCCACCCGAGGTCGGCGAGGCACTCGATCGCGGTCTCCAGCAACCGTTGCCGGGTGGCCCGGCTGCGGACCTGCTGCGGAGGCCGAGCGGACGCGGTCACGGGGCCGGCTCGGCCCAGCGCGGGGGGCGTCGTTCGAGGAAGGCGGTCATCCCCTCGCGGGCCTCCTCGGAGCCGAAGAGGCGCGCCGACAGGTCGGTGAGCGGGACCCGACCCGCGGCGAGCGAGGCCCGAAGGGGGGCCGTGGCGAGTGCCTTGGATTCGCGCAGGCCCTGGGGGGAGCAGCGACGGAAGGCATCGAGGTAGGCCTCGACCACGGCGTCGACTCCGGCGTCCGCGCCGGCACCGGCCTCGCCCCCCGCCTCGCCCCCGGCGTCGTCCCCGGCCTGCGACACCGCGGGGGGTTCGGGCGGTGCCTGCGTGACCAGGCCGATCCGCTCGGCCTCGGCCGCGCCGAAGGTCTCGCCGGTCAGGAAGTAACGGCCGGCCGACCGGGGGGTGAGCCGCGGCAGCAGGGCGGCCGAGATGACCGCGGGCGCCAGCCCGATCCGCACCTCGGTGAGCGCAAAGGTCGCGCGTTCGCCGGCGACGACCACGTCGCAGGCCGCGACCAGGCCCATCCCGCCGGCCCGAACGTGACCGGTGACCCGGGCCAGCACCGGCTTGGGCGCGGTCGCGATCGCCTCGAGCAGACCGAAGAGGTCGTCAGCCCCCTGGGTCATCGAGCCGCCGCGGGCCTCGGAGAGGTCGGCGCCGGCGCAGAACGTGCCGCCGCTGTGGGTGAGGACGATCGCGCGCACCCGCTCGTCACCGGCGGCCTCGGCCAGGGCCTGCCCGAGCTGGTCGACGAGGGCCCGGGAGAGCGCGTTGCGGTTGTGCGGGGAGTCCAGCGTGATCGTGGCGACGCCCCGCTGGGTGTGGACACGCACCAGCGGCTCGGGGGCCCCGGGGGGGCTGGTCGACTCCATGGCGACTCCTGACGGTTTAGTACGACTTGGGTAGTCCGAGCGAGTGCTGGGCGACGAAGTTGAGCACCATCTCCCGGCTGACCGGTGCCACCCGCCCGATCCGCGCCCAGGCGAGCATCGAGGCCAAACCGTACTCCCGGGTGAGGCCGTTGCCGCCGTGGCTCTGGATCGCCTGGTCGAGAGCGCCGATGCTCGCCTCGGCCGCGGCATACTTCGCCATGTTCGCCGCCTCCCCGGCGGCCTGGTCCTGGCCTTCGTCCCACAAGGTGGCGGCCTTTTGCATCATCAGTCGAGCGAGCTCGACCTCGATGTGTCGTTGGGCCAGCGGGTGCGCCAGCCCCTGGTGGGCACCGATCGGCTGGCCCCACACCTCGCGGGTGCGGACATAGTCGGCGGCCTTGGCCAGCGCGTACCGGCCGGAGCCGACGGCCATCGCCGCGGCCATGATCCGCTCGGGGTTGAGGCCGGCGAAGAGCTGGGCGATCGCGCCGTCCGGCTCGCCGACGAGCGCGTCGGCGGGCAGGCGCACCTCGTCGAGGTAGAGCTCGTACTGGCCCTCGCTCTCCCGGATGTCCATCTCGATCCGCCGGTACTCGAACCCGGGGGTCTCGCGCGGGAGGATGAACAGCGCCGGCCGCAGGCTACCGGTCCTGGCGTCGGTGGTGCGGGCCACGACGAGCACCGCGTCGGCATCGGCGACTCCGGTGATGAACACCTTGCGGCCGTCGAGGACCCAGTCGTCGCCGTCGCGTCGGGCCACGGTGCGGATGTTGTGCGAGTTCGACCCGGCATCCGGCTCGGTGATCCCGAAGGCCATGACGGCCGAGCCGTCGGCCAGGCCGGGCAGCCAGCGCTGCCGCTGCGCCGGGGTGCCGAAGCGGCTGATGATCGTGCCGCAGATCGCGGGGGAGACGACCATCATGATCAGCGGCACCCCGCAGGCCGCGGCCTCCTCGAGGACCAGCGCCAGCTCGTAGATGCCGGCCCCGCCCCCGCCGTACTCCTCGGGCAGGTTCACGCCGAGGAAGCCCGCTCGTCCCATCTCGGACCACACCTCGTCCGGGCGTCGACCCTCACGGATGCACCGGTCGGTGTACGCGAAGCCGTAGCTCCCGGCGACCTGCCGGACCGCCTTGCGCAGCGCCGTGCGTTCCTCGGACTCGATGAAACTCATGACGGTCCTTCCTCGGATGTGGGCTCGTCGATGACCGCGAGGACGGCCCCGACCTCGACCTGCTGCCCAGGCCGGACGTCGAGTCGGGTGACCCGCCCCCGGGCGGGGGCGGTGATCGGGTGCAGCATCTTCATCGCCTCGAGCACGAGCAGCAGCTGACCGGCACCGACGAGCTCACCGGCCTCGACGTGGACGGCGGAGACCACGCCGGGCAGGGGTGCAACCAGCGAGCCGGTGGCGACCTCCTCGCCGGCCTGCGGCAGGGCCGGGACCCGGCGCAACGACACCGCGCCGCGATCGGTGTCCACCTCGACGTCGTCGCCGTGCCGGGCCACGCTCCAGGTCCGGCGGACCCCGTCGACGTCGAGCACCACCCGCTCGGGGGCGGCGGAGACGAGGGTGACCCCCGGGTGGTCGGGTGCGTGCAGCGCGCCGCGGCGCACGGCATACGCGACCTCGATCTCGCCCCCGGCGTGGGCGAACGTCTTCCGGGTGAGGTCGGAGGGGAGATTCCGCCACCCGCTCGGCAGCCCGGGCTGGGTGGTGGTGATCGAGCGGCGGTATGCCGTGTCGGCCAGCGCCGCGGCCAGGGCGGCCAGCCCGGTCTGCGCGTCGTCGAGCAGCGGGGCCGACAGGGTGTCGAGCCCGTGCCGATCGAGGAAGGCGGTGTCGGTCGCCCCGGCCAGGAACCCCGGATGCGAGAGGACGCGCACGAGCAGGTCGCGGTTGGTGCGCAGACCGTGGATGCGGGCCCGGGTCAGGGCGTCGGCGACCAGTCGGGTGGCCGAGGCCCGCGTCGGGGCCCAACTGATCACCTTGGCGAGCAGCGGGTCGTAATGGATCCCGACCGCCGACCCGTCGCGCACTCCCGCGTCGAGGCGAAGCCCGGGGCGGTCGCCGGCCCACCGGCCGAAGGCCGCGGCGACCCCGGGGACGTCGAGCCGGTGCAGCGTGCCGGCCTGCGGCTGCCAGTCCCGAGCGGGGTCCTCGGCGTAGAGCCGGGCCTCGATCGAGCAACCCCGCGCCGGCGGCGGCTGCGGGCCCGGGAGGGGATCGCCCTGGGCGATCGCGATCTGCAGCGCCACGAGGTCCAGACCCGTCGTCAGCTCGGTGACCGGGTGCTCGACCTGGAGCCTGGTGTTCATCTCCAGGAACCAGAACCGGCCGTCGTCGTCGGCGAGGAACTCGACGGTGCCGGCCCCGACATAGTCGATGCCGGCGGCGGCGTTCCGGGCGGCGGTGAAGAGAGCCTCGCGCATGCCCGGGCGGCGCTCGACGAGTGGCGAGGGCGCCTCCTCGATGACCTTCTGGTGGCGCCGCTGGATCGAGCACTCGCGTTCCCCGACGGCCCAGACGGTGCCGTGCCGGTCCGCCAGCACCTGGACCTCGACGTGGTGCCCGGTGGCCACGTAGTGCTCGATGAACAGCGTCGGGTCCCCGAACGAGGACGCCGCCTCGTCCCGCGCCGCGGCCAGCGCTGCCGGCAGCTCGTCCACGCTCCGGACGATCCGCATCCCTCGTCCGCCGCCGCCGGCGGAGGCCTTGACGAGCACCGGCAGATCGGCCTCGCCGACCCGATCCGGGTCCAGGCTCTCCAGGACCGGCACCCCGGCCGCGGCCATGAGTTCCTTGGCCTGCACCTTGCCGCCCATCGCGCGAATGGCCGCCGGGGGTGGGCCGATCCAGGTCAGTCCGGCGCCCTCGACCGCCTCGGCGAAGTCGGCGTTCTCGGAGAGGAACCCGTAGCCCGGGTGGATCGCGTCGGCCTCGCCGCGGCGGGCCGCCTCGATGAGCGCCTCGCCGCGCAGGTAGGTGTCCGCGGCGGCCGTGCCGGGCAGGTGCACGGCGGCGTCGGCCTCGGTGGTGTGCGGCGCGTCGACGTCGGCGTCGGAGAACACCGCGACGGTGCGCAGGCCGAGGTCGCGGCACGTGGCGAACACGCGTCGGGCGATCTCGCCTCGATTGCTGACCAGGACGCTCGTGATCGGGCGCGTCGGCTCGGGCGGGGTGCTCATGGTGGGCCTCACATCCGGAAGACGCCGAAGGTCGACGTCCCCTCGACGGGTGCGGAGTGGATGGCGGACAGGCACAGGCCGAGCACCGTGCGGGTGTCCCGGGGGTCGATGACGCCGTCGTCATAGATCCGGCCGGAGAGGAAGGCCGGGAGCGACTCCGCCTCGATCTGGGCCTCGACGGCAGCCCGGATCATCGCATCGGCGTCCTCGTCGTACGGGCGCCCGGCGGCGGCCGCCGCCGCACGGCCGACGATCGAGAGCACGCCGGCGAGTTGCTGGCCGCCCATGACCGCCGACTTCGCCGAGGGCCACGCGAAGAGGAAGCGCGGGTCGAAGGCGCGACCGCACATCCCGTAGTGCCCGGCCCCGTAGGACGCCCCGATGAGCAGCGAGAGGTGCGGGACGGTGCTGTTGGAGACGGCATTGATCATCTGCGCCCCGTGCTTGATCATCCCGCGCTGCTCGTACTCGGTGCCCACCATGTAGCCGGTCGTGTTGTGCACGAAGAGCAGTGGGGTGTTGCTCCGATTCGCCAACTGGATGAACTGGGTCGCCTTCTGCGACTCCTCGCTGAAGAGCACGCCGCGCGCATTCGCCAGGATGCCGATCGGGTAGCCGTGCAGGCGCGCCCACCCGGTGACCAGGCTCGAGCCGTAGAGCGGTTTGAACTCGTCGAGGTCCGAGTCGTCGACGACCCGGGCGAGCACCTCCCGCGGGTCGAACGGGATCTTGAGGTCGGCCGGGACGATGCCCAGGAGGTCGTCCTCCGCATACCGGGGTGGGAGGACGTCGGCGGCCGGGGCGGGTCCGGCCTTGCGGTGGTTCAGGCGGGCCACGATCCGGCGACCGATCCGGATCGCGTCGTGCTCGTCGGTCGCGAAGTGGTCGGCCAGGCCGCTGATCCGGGCGTGCATCTCGGCGCCGCCGAGGGACTCCTCGTCCGCCTCCTCGCCGGTGGCCATCTTGACCAGCGGTGGCCCGGCGAGGAACACCTTGGCGGCCTCCTTGACCATGACGACGTGGTCGGACATGCCGGGCACGTAGGCGCCGCCGGCGGTCGAGTTGCCGAAGACGAGGGCGATCGTCGGTATGCCGGCCGCGGACAGGCGGGTGAGGTCGCGGAAGAGCCGGCCGCCGGGGATGAAGATCTCCTTCTGGGTCGGCAGGTCCGCGCCGCCGGACTCGACGAGGGAGATGACCGGCAGCCGGTTCTGCAGGGCGATGTCGTTGGCGCGGAAGATCTTTCGGGTCGTCCACGGGTTGCTGGTGCCGCCCTTGACGGTCGGGTCGTTGGCGATGACCAGACACTCGACCCCCTCGACGACCCCGATCCCGGTGACGACGCTGGCCCCGACCTGGAAGTCCGACCCCCAGGCGGCCAGCGGGGAGAGCTCGAGGAAGGCCGAGTCCTCGTCGACCAGCAGCTCGATGCGCTCGCGGGCGAGCAGCTTGCCCCGCTGGTGGTGCCGCTCGACGTACTTGGGCCCGCCGCCGGCGAGCGCCTTGGCGTGCTCGGTCTCGAGGGCGGCCAGGGCCCCGAGCATCGCCTCCCGGTGGGCACGGAACGCCTCGCTCGTGGGGTCGAGGGTGGAACGCAGTGCCGTCATGGGAGGAACTCCTGCGGGATGTCGAGGTGGCGGCTGCGGAGCCACTCTCCGAGCGCCTTGGCCTGCGGGTCGAACCGGAACCCCTGCGCGACGCCGGCCCCGAGGATGCCGTCGACGACGACGTTGACCGCCCTGAGGTTGGGCAGCAGGTGCCGATGGATCGTCAGCTCGGCCGTCTCGGGCAGCAGGTCGCGGAGCCGTTCGGTGGTGAGCGTGGCGGCCAGCCAGGGCCAGGTCGCCGGATCGCGGGCCCAGACCCCGATGTTGGCGCTGCCCCCCTTGTCACCGCTGCGGGCCCCGGCCACGAGACCGAGCGGGGCCCGACGGGTGGGGCCGGTGCCGGCATACGCCGGGACGACCGGCTCGTCGACATCGACCAGTGGGCGGGTCTGCGTGGCCGGGGCGATCGCGACCCGCGATCCGTCGGGAAGGACGGCAACGTGGGTGACCTCGGTGGCGGGCAGCCAGCCGGTGTCGTGGACCCCGAACGGAGTGGCGTCCCCGGGAGGCGCGATGAGATGCGCGCCGGGGTAGGTCCCGAGCGCGATCTCGACCGCCGCGCTGGACATGGCCCGGCCGACGCTGCTCTGGTCGTTCGACCAGGCGACGCAGCGCAGCAGGGCGCTCGCGGCTTCCTGCGTGTCGGCGTCTGCGTGGTCGGTTCGGGCCAGGGTCCACCGCGCGTCGGCGGGGATCCGGCCGGCCAGTTGTGCCTTCACGAGCTCGGCCTTGGCCTCGATGTCGAGGCCGGTGAGCACGAAGGTCAGTTCGCCGCGGAAGCCGCCGAGTCGATTCAGGCAGACCTTGAGGTCCGGCGGTGGGGGCTCGCCTCGGACCCCGCTGAGCCGGACCCGGTCCGGGCCGGCCTGCTCCAGGACGACGCTGTCGAGGCGCCAGGTGGCGTCGGGGTTGGCGTAGCGGGCACCGGCAACCTCGTAGAGCAGTTGCGCGGCCACGGTGTCGGTCGTGACCGCGCCACCGGTGCCGGGATGCTTGGTGATGATGCTCGACCCGTCGGCGGCGATCTCGGCGAGCGGGAACCCGGGACGTCGGAGGTCGGCGAGCTCGGTGAAGAACGAGAAGTTGCCGCCGGTCGCCTGGGTCCCGCACTCGATGACGTGGCCGGCCGCGATCGCCCCGGCGAGGGCGTCGTATGCCGTGCGCTCCCAGCCGTGGTGGTGGGCGGCCGCGCCGACGACGAGCGAGGCGTCCGTGACCCGGCCGGTGACGACGATGTCGGCGCCGGCGTCCAGACAGGCGGTGATGCCCCAGCCGCCGAGGTAGGCGTTGGCGGTCAGCGGCGCCCCCCACCCCTGGGCCGCCGCCCGCTCGAGCACGTCGTCCCCCTCGACATGGGCGACCCGGGCCGGCAGCCCGAGGCGATGGCTCAGCTCCCGGACCGCGTCGGCGAGGCCCGCCGGGTTGAGCCCGCCCGCGTTGGCGACGATCCGGACCCCCCGGTCGAGGGCGGTGCCCAGGCAGTCCTCCAGTTGGCGCAGGAAGGTACGGGCGTAGCCGGCCTCGGGGTTCTTGAGGCGGTCGCGCCCGAGGATGAGCATCGTGAGTTCGGCGAGGTAGTCACCGGTGAGGTAGTCCAGCTCCCCGCCCTCGAGCATCTCGCGCATCGCCGAGAGTCGGTCGCCGTAGAAGCCCGACGCGTTCCCGATCCGGGCCGGGGTGCCCGCGGGGGTCCTCATCCGCCCGACGTCCGGGGCCGGGGGAACTGACCCGCCGCGCGACCGGCGCCGGGTGGCCCGGCGAAGGCCTGGGCGATGTCCAGCCACCGGTCCGCCTCGGCTCCGGTGGCCACCAGGTCGAGGTCGGCGCGGTGCCGGCGCTGGGTGATCAGCAGGCAGAAGTCGAGCGCCGACCCGGTGACCCGATTCGTCGCGTCCTGCGGCCCGTGGACCCAGGTCCCGCCCCCGGGCGCAGCCAGCTCGACGAGGAAGGGTTCCGGCGGCGGCGTCAGCCCGTGGGCGGCATACCCGAAGTCGCGGGTCCGGACGCCCAGGTGCGCGATGTGCCGCAGCCGGAGGGTCCCGGGGCGGGTGACGCCCAGGGCGTCCGCGACGTCCTGTCCGTGCGCCCAGGTCTCCATCAGTCGGGCGGTCACCATCGAGGTGACGCTCATCGGCGGCCCGAACCACGGCACCCGGTCCGGGCGGTCGGCCTGGGCCAGCAGGGTCGCCGCGAGGGTCTCCCGGTCGGAGCGCCACGTTTCGAGCAGGTCCAAGGGGGCCGCCGAGGCCGCCGCGACGGCCGCCTCGTCGACGGGGTTGGCGCCCCGGGTGAGGTCGGTCAGGAGGTCGGTCAGGAGGGGCCCGGAAAAGCGCGCCGGGTCGGTGAGCGCGATGACCGAGACCTGGTCGGTCCACTGGAGGTGGCCCACCTGATGGGCGATCGTCCAGCCCTGCGCGGGGGTCGGTGTCGCCCACGCCTGCGGTGTCAGCGGCGCGACCAGGGCGTCGAGGTCGGCGCTCTCCGCGCGGAGGTCCGAGACGAGGGTGGCGACGTCGACCATGCCGTCACTCTGGCAGCCCGGACGCAGAAAAGCAATCAGTGCTGCTTGTTTCACTGACGCGGCCATCCGGCGATGGCTAGGGTTCGATCATGACCGAGTGCCTGTTCTGCCGGTTCGTCCGCCGCGACCTCATCCCGGACGTGGTCGGCGAGACCGGCCACTCGCTGGCCTTCCGGGACATCAACCCGCAGGCGCCCACGCACGTCCTCGTCGTGCCGAAGCGGCACGTCGAGAACGCCGCCGCCCTCGCGGCCGCCTCGGCCACCGAACTCGCCGACCTCGTCGCCCTCGGTGCCGCGGTCGCGGCCGACGACGGCCTGGACGGCGGCTATCGACTCGTGTTCAACACGGGGGGAGACGCCGGTCAGACCGTCTTCCACGCGCACCTGCACGTGCTCGGCGGACGGCCCATGGAATGGCCGCCCGGCTGAGGCCTCCCCGTAGACTGGACCCGATGACTGACCTTCCGCAGGCACCCGTTCCGACCGACGAGGACGCCCTCGAGCGACCCGGGCTCACGGGGGCCTCGGCGACGCCGGACGCCTCCGTGGCCCCGCCCGGTCCGGTGGTGACCGCCCCTGCACACACCTCGCCCACCTCGCACCACACACCGCACCACACGGTCGTCATCCCCGATGACGTGCCGATGGTCAGCCTGCTCGGTCCGCGCGACGAACTGCTCCGCACCCTCGAGCGCGCCTTCCCGCACGTCGACGTGCACGTGCGCGGCAACGTCTTCCAGCTCGCCGGTCCCAGCGCCGACATCGCACTGCTCGAGCGGACCCTCGATGAACTCCTCGTCGTCCTCGACGCCGGCCTGCCGCTGAACCGGGATGCGGTGGAGCGCTCGATCGGGATGCTGCGGGCCCAGAGCGGCGAGCGGCCGGCCGACGTGCTGACCATGAACATCGTCTCCAACCGCGGCCGCACGATCCGTCCGAAGACGCTGGGGCAGAAGCAGTACGTCGACGCCATCGACGCCAACACGATCGTCTTCGGGATCGGCCCGGCCGGCACGGGCAAGACCTACCTGGCGATGGCCAAGGCGGTGGCCGCGCTGCAGGCCAAGCAGGTCAACCGGATCATCCTGACCCGGCCGGCGGTCGAGGCGGGGGAGCGGCTCGGCTTCCTGCCCGGCACCCTGACCGACAAGATCGACCCGTACCTGCGGCCGCTGTACGACGCGCTCCACGACATGGTCGACCCCGACTCGATCCCCCGGCTGCTGGCCGCCGGCACGATCGAGGTGGCGCCCCTGGCCTACATGCGCGGACGGACCCTGAACAGCGCGTTCATCATCCTCGACGAGGCCCAGAACACCTCGCCCGAGCAGATGAAGATGTTCCTCACCCGGCTCGGGTTCGGGTCGAAGATGGTCGTCACCGGCGACGTCACCCAGGTCGACCTGCCCGGCGGCACCCAGTCCGGGCTGCGCGTGGTCCGCGACATCCTGCGTGGGGTCGAGGACGTGCACTTCAGCGAACTCACCTCCCACGACGTCGTGCGGCACCGCCTCGTCGGGGCCATCGTCGACGCCTACGGGGCCTGGGACGAGCGCCAGCACCGCCCACCCGCGGCCGCCTCCCACCATCGGAACCGGTCATGAGCATCGACGTCCTCAACGAGACCGAGTTCGACATCGACGAACTCGAGCTGGTCGCCTGTTCGCGCTACGTCATGGAGTCCATGCGGGTGCACCCTGGGGCGGACCTCTGCCTGCGCCTGGTCGACGAGGAGGCCATGACGACCCTGCACGTGCAGTGGATGGACCTGCCGGGGCCGACCGACGTCATGAGCTTCCCGATGGACGAGCTGACGCCGGGACGCGACGACGAGGAACCCGAGGAGGGCATCCTCGGCGACATCGTGCTGTGCCCGTCGGTCGCGGCACGTCAGGCGGTCGAGGCCGGCCACGCCCTCGAGGAGGAACTGCTCCTGCTGACGACCCACGGCATCCTCCACCTGCTCGGCTTCGACCACGCCGAGCCGGCCGAGGAGAAGGAGATGTTCGACCTGCAGCGTCAGCTGCTGCTCACCTTCCTCGCCACCCGCCGTCGGCTCCCCGGCGAGCAGGACTGAGCGTGCCCCGCCCCAGACCAGCGTCCGAGCGGCCGCGCCGATGACGCGACTCATCGTGCTCGCGGTGCTCGGGGTGATCTCCGCGTTCCTCGTCTCGGCGGCCGAGACGGCGTTGGCGCGGATCTCCCGGGTGCGGGCCGACGAACTTCTGGCCGAGCGCCGGGTCGGGGCCAGGGCCCTGGTCAAGGTGGTCGGTGACCGGCCGGCATACCTGGCGTTGTTGGCGTTCCTGAGGGTCCTCGCCGAGACGACCGCGGCCGTGATGGTGACCTTCGTCGTCGTCGTCCAGCTCGATGAGACGTGGTCCTCGTTCGCGATCGCCATCGCGATCGTCACCGTGCTCTCGTTCGTCGTCGTCGGGGTCTCCCCGCGCACCCTGGGGGTCCAGCACTCGACGTCGCTGGCCCTGTATGCCGCCCCGCCGACCGTGTGGCTGCGGCGCATCCTCGGTCCGGTCTCGCGGCTGCTCGTGATCCTCGGCAACGCGGTCACCCCGGGGAAGGGGTTCAAGGACGGCCCGTTCGAGAGCGAGTCCGAGTTGCGTTACCTCGTCGACGTCGCCTCGGACAGCGACGTCATCGAGGCCGAGGAACGCAAGATGATCCACGGCGTCTTCGAGCTCGGCGACACGCTCGCCAGCGAGGTCATGGTGCCCCGCACCGACATGCTCGTCATCGACTCCGATCGGACCGTGCGCCAGGGGTTCAACCTGTTGCTCAAGTCCGGCTACTCGCGGGTGCCGGTGGCCGGCGAGGACACCGACGACATCATCGGGATGCTCTACCTCAAGGATGTGGCCCGCCGGCTCAATGCCGACGCCTCGGGGGCGGCGGCGCCGGTCACCGAGGTGATGCGACCGCCGGTCTTCGTGCCGGACAGCAAGCCCGCCGACGACCTGCTCAAGGAGATGCAGCGCGACCAGCAGCACGTCGCGATCGTCGTCGACGAATACGGGGGCACCGCCGGCCTGGTGACGATCGAGGACATCCTCGAGGAGATCGTCGGCGAGATCGTCGACGAGTACGACCGGGAGGACCCGGAGATCGAGGAACTCGACGACGGACGGTGGCGGGTCGACGCCACGATGGACATCGACGACCTCGAGGACGCCCTCGAGGTCACCATCGACGAGCACGAGGACGAGGTCGACACCGTCGGCGGCCTGCTGCACAAGATCGGCGGGCGGGTCCCGATCGTGGGATCGAGCGTCGAGGTCGCCGGTCTGCGGATCACCGCCGAACGGATGGAAGGGCGGCGCCACCGGATCGCCACCGTCATCGTCGAACGGCTGCCAGAGCCGCCGGAGGAGGACGAGGACTAATGACGGATCCGTCATATGCCGCAGGGTTCGCCTGTCTGGTCGGCCGACCCAACGCGGGCAAGTCGACGCTGACCAATGCCCTGGTCGGTGAGAAGGTGGCCATCACCTCGAGCAAGCCGCAGACGACCCGCCACACGATCCGTGGGATCGTCACGACGGCCACGGCCCAGTTGATCCTCGTCGACACTCCGGGGCTGCACAAGCCGCGCACCCTGCTCGGGGAGCGGCTCAACGACCTGGTCCGCGAGACGCTGATCGAGGTCGACATCGTCGGGTTCTGCCTGCCGGCCGACCAGCGGATCGGGCCGGGCGACCAGTTCATCGCCGCCGAACTCGCCGACCTGCGGCGGGCGCGCCGGACGCCGATCGTGGCGCTCGCGACCAAGTCGGACCGGGTCGACCGGCAGCGGTTGGCCGAGCACCTGATCGCCATCGACCAGTTGGGGGAGTGGAGCGACATCGTGCCGTGTTCGGCGACCTCGGGGGAGCAGGTCGACGTGGTCCGCGACGTGCTGTGTTCCCACCTTCCGTCGGCGCCCGGCCCGCTCTATCCCGCCGGCGTCCTCACCGACGAGCCCGAACTCGTGATGATCGCCGAACTGGTCCGCGAGGCCGCGCTCGAAGGGGTGCGTGACGAGTTGCCGCACTCGCTCGCCGTCGTCGTCGAGGAGATCGTCGCCCGTCCGGACCGGCCCGCCGACTCCCCGATGAGCGACGTGCGGGTCAACGTCTACGTCGAGCGCGACTCCCAGAAGGCGATCATCATCGGGCGCGGCGGGTCCCGGCTGCGCGAGGTCGGCACGAACGCCCGTCAGGGCATCGAGAAGCTGCTCGGTCAACGCGTGCACCTCGACCTGCACGTCAAGGTCGCCAAGGACTGGCAGCGCGACCCGAAGCAGTTGCAGCGGCTGGGTTTCTGACCCCGGCCCGGGCGGCTGGTGACGACCGCATCGTGAGCCGGCCGACCGGCATACGGACGGCTGCCTAGACTGGACCAATGCACGTTGGAGTCTTCGGCGCGACCGGTCAGGTCGGCAATGTCATGCGCACCCTGCTCGCGGAGCGCAACTTCCCGGTCACCTCGATCCGCTACTTCGCCTCGGCCCGCTCGGCCGGCACGCAACTGCCCTGGCGCGACGAGCAGGTCACGGTCGAGGACATCGCGACGGCGGACTTCTCGGGCATCGACATCGCGCTCTTCTCCGCCGGCGGCGGCACCTCGCTGCAGTGGGCCCCGAAGGTCGCGGCGGCCGGGGCCGTCGTCATCGACAACTCCAGCGCGTGGCGCAAGGACCCCGACGTCCCGCTCGTGGTCTCCGAGGTCAATGCCGACGACCTGCTCGACATCCCCAAGGGCATCGTCGCCAACCCGAACTGCACGACGATGGCCGCGATGCCGGTCCTCAAGCCGTTGCACGACCGGGCCGGGCTGGTCCGCCTCCACGTGAGCAGCTACCAGGCCGTGTCCGGCTCCGGCGGCAAGGGCCTGGTCGAACTCGACGACCAACTCAGGAGCGGGTATGCCGCGGGTGACCCGAAGGATCTGGCGCTCGACGGGCGGGCGGTCGAGTTGGTCGCGCCGCAGGTGTATGCCGTGAACGTCGGCTTCAACGTCGTGCCCGTCGCCGGCTCGTTCGTCGAGGACGGCAGCGGTGAGACCGACGAGGAGCAGAAGCTCCGCAACGAGTCGCGCAAGATCCTGCACGCCCCCGACCTGCGGGTGTCCGGCACCTGCGTGCGGGTGCCGGTCTTCTCCGGGCACTCGTTGGCGATCCACGCCGAGTTCGCCGAGGACCTCTCGGCGCAGGAGGCGCTCGCGTTGCTCGCCGGTGCGCCCGGGGTCGTCGTCTCCGACGTGCCGAACCCGCTCGAGGCCACCGGTCGCGACGAGGTCTTCGTCGGGCGTGTCCGGGCCGACCAGGCGGCCCCGGAGGGCAAGGGGCTGGTCCTCTTCGTCGTCGGCGACAACCTGCGCAAGGGTGCCGCCCTCAACGCCGTCCAGGTGGCCGAGGAGTGGGTCAAGCGGCACTGACGTCCCGGGCGACCGGAACGGCTTGACGGATGCCTTTCCTCGTGTGCAATATATTGCATGCCCATTCCGCGGAACGATGGTTCGAGCGCCCTCAAGCGCGGCCTGCTGCGCGATGACGTCTACACCCGGCTGCGCGACGCGATCGTCGACGGCACCTTCACCCCCGGGGAGCAGTTGCGGGACGTCGAGCTGGCCGACTGGCTCGGGGTCAGCCGCACGCCGGTGCGCGAGGCGATCCTCCGGCTCCGCGCCGCCGGCCTGGTGACGACCTCCCCGGGGCGGTCCACCACCGTCGCGCCGTTGGAGGTCAAGGCGATCCGCGACGCCCAGTCCGTCGTCGCCTCGATGCACCGGTTGGCCGTCGAGCTCGCCGTCGCCCAACTCACCCCCGACGACCTGGCCGCGATGCGGGCCGCCAACCAGCGCTTCGCCGCGGCCATGTCGGCCGGCGACGCCGAGGCCGCGCTGGCCGCGGACGACGATTTCCACGGCATACCCGTGACGGCCGCGGCCAACTCGGCGATCGTCACCGTCCTCGAACAGTTCACCCCGGTCGTCCGGCGGCTCGAACGACTGCGCTTCTCCACCCTCCCGGGCCGCGGCTCGGTCACCCTGCACGCCCGTCTGGTCGACCTCTGCGAGGCCGGCGACGCCGTCGGGGCCGCGGCGGTCTCCCACGAGACCTGGCAATCCCTCCAACCCCTGCTCGACACCCTCCCCACCCCGAGTTGAGTGCTGTGGGAGGGGTCAGAGCCCCGCCTACAGCACTCAACTCCGAGAACAGCAGAAAGCCCAGAGGCACCGATGAAGCTGCACGAGTTCCCCCGTCACCCACTCACCTTCGGCCCCAGCCCGATCCACCCCCTCGACCGGCTCACCCGGCACCTCGGCGGGGCCCGGGTCTGGGCCAAGCGCGAGGACTGCAACAGCGGCCTGGCCTTCGGCGGCAACAAGACCCGCAAGCTCGAGTACATCGTCCCCGACGCCCTGGCCCAGGGCGCCGACACCCTCGTGTCGATCGGTGGCTACCAGTCGAACCACACCCGGCAGGTGGCGGCCGTCGCCGCGCACCTCGGCCTCAAGTGCCGCCTCGTCCAGGAGAAGTGGGTCGACTGGGACGAGCCGGTCAACGACAAGGTCGGCAACATCCTGCTCAGCCGGATCATGGGCGCCGACAGCCGCCTCGACCCGGCCGGCTTCGACATCGGCATCCGCTCGTCCTGGGAGCAGGCCCTCCAGGACGTGTGGGATCAGGGCGGCACCCCGTACGGCATCCCGGCCGGGGCGAGCGAACACCCGCTCGGTGGGCTGGGCTTCGCGAACTGGGCCTTCGAGGTCGCCGAGCAGGAGCGGGCCGCGGGGGTCACCTTCGACACGATCGTCGTGTGCACCGTGACCGGCTCGACCCATGCGGGCATGATCGCCGGGTTCGCCGCGCTCGAGGATCTCACCGGGGTCCGGCGCCGGGTCCTGGGCATCGACGCCTCGGCCACGATCGACAAGACCCGCGACCAGGTGGGCCGGATCGCCCGGCACACCGCCGAGCTCATCGAACTCGGGCGGGACCTGCGCGACGACGAGATCACGGTGCTTGAGGGCTGGGCGGGCGACCTCTACGGCATCCCGGTCGACTCGACGATCGAGGCGATCCGCACCTCTGGCCAACTCGAGGGGATGATCATCGACCCCGTCTATGAGGGGAAGTCGATGGCCGGCCTCATCGATCTGGTGACCGGCGGCGAGATCGGCAGGGACTCGAACGTCCTCTATGCCCACCTCGGCGGCCAGCCCGCGTTGAACGCCTACTACCGCTGCTTCGAGTGATGGCCGACCCGCGGGGCCACGACGAGCCCGAGGCCGGCGTCCTCGACGAGATCGCCCGGCGCGTCCTCTGGCTCGCCACCCGGATCGTCGACGCGGCCAACCGGGAGCGGGTGACCGGGGACGGCGTCAAGGTCGGTGGTCATCAGGCGAGCAGCGCCAGCCTGGTCTGTGCGATGACGGCGCTCTGGTTCGCGCACCTCGACGCCGCCGATCGGGTCAGCGTCAAGCCGCACGCCAGTCCGGTCCTGCATGCCGTCAACTACCTGCTCGGCACGCTCGACCGGTCCTACCTGACCCGGTTGCGCGAGTTCGGTGGGCTGCAGGCCTACCCGTCGCGGACCAAGGACCCCGACCCGGTCGACTTCTCCACCGGGTCGGTCGGGTTGGGCGCGGCGGCGCCGCTGTTCGCGGCCGCCACCCGGCGCTACGTCGACGCCCATTTCGGCCCCCGCCCCGCCAGTCGGTTCATCGCCCTGCTCGGTGACGCCGAACTCGACGAGGGAAACATCTGGGAGGCCATCGCCGACCCGGCGACCGAGGGCCTGGGCAACGTCATGTGGGTCGTCGACTTCAACCGGCAGTCCCTCGACCGGGTCGTGCCGGGCATCCGGATCCAGCAGTGGCGGGCGCAGTTCGAGGCGGCCGGCTGGCACGTCGTCGAGGTCAAGTACGGTCCCGCCCTGACGGCCAGCTTCGCCCGGCCGGGCGGCGAGGCGCTCGAGGCGTGGATCGACGCGATGCCCAACGAGCGCTACCAGTCCCTCTTCGGCCTCGCGCCCGAGGACCTGCGCGACCGCTTCCTCGACGGCGCCCCCGCCGCCGTCGTCGACGTGGTCGGGGGTATGCCGGCCGCCGACCTCGCGAATCTGGTCACCGACCTCGGCGGCCACGACCTCGGCGCGCTGCTCGAGGCCTATCGGCAGTGCGACGCGGTGACCGACCGCCCGAGCGTCGTCTTCGCCTACACGGTCAAGGGCTGGGGGCTGCCGACGGCCGGCAACCCACGCAACCATTCGGCCCTGCTCTCCGGTGAGCAGATCGACGCGCTCCGGACGGCCACCGGTCTGACGAGCGACACCGAGTGGGATCGGCTCGACCTCACCACGGCCGCCGGCCAGTGGGCCGCGCAGCGCGCCCGCCGGCTCGAGCGTCCGGCGCGCACGGCGCACCCCCCGGTGCCGGTCCCGGTCGCCAGCGGCACCCGCGCGACCAAGCCGATCTCGACCCAGGAGGCCTTCGGTCGGGTGCTCGTGGCGTTGTCCCGGGACGAGGCGGTCGGCCGTCACCTCGTGACGACCGCACCGGACGTCGCGACCTCGACCAACCTCGCCGGCTTCATCAACCGGGTCGGTGTCTTCAGCCCGACGGCCAAGCAGGCCTGGAGTGCCGACCCCCTGGTGAAGTGGGCGGAGGGGCCCGCGGGCCAGCACATCGAGCTCGGCATCTCGGAGATGAACCTCTTCCTGCTGCTGGGCCAGCTCGGCCTCTCCTGGGACCTCTCCGACCAGCCGTTGCTGCCGGTCGGCACGCTCTACGACCCGTTCGTCCTGCGTGGCCTCGACGCCTACGTCCACGCCGCCTACAACGGGTCCCGGTTCATCGTGGCCGGGACCCCGTCGGGGGTGACCCTGGCCCCCGAGGGCGGGGCGCACCAGTCGACGATCACCGCGTCGGTCGGGCTCGAACTCCCGCAGACCACCCTCATCGAACCCGCGTATGCCGGGGCGCTCGACTGGCTGCTCTGTCACGCCCTGGGG
>WBZS01000412.1_pt1 | contig 32685 bp, 29 predicted proteins | sample 5204201 | NCBI WGS metagenome assembly WBZS01 (sample SAMN12344357, study PRJNA552823) | activated sludge metagenome | biome: Activated sludge suspended growth; feature: Nitrification reactor; material: Wastewater; isolation source: activated sludge from nitrification reactor of wastewater... | reverse complement strand
ATCGACGCCTTGCGCTGCGTCGGCGCGCTGGCGCTGGCCGCCGAGCAAGTCGGCGTGGCCCAGCAATGCCTGGACCTGAGCGTGGCCTACCTGCAGCAGCGCGTGCAGTTCGGCCGCGCGCTGGCCGGTTTCCAGGCGCTCAAGCACCGCTGCGCGCAGATGATGGTGGCGGTCGAGCTGGCGCGCTCGGCGGTGTACGGCGCGGCGCGCGGCATCGACGCCGGGGTCGACGCGCACGGCCTGCTGCGGCTGGCGGCGATGGCGCGCTGCCAGGCCGACGCCGCCGCGCAGTACTGCGCGCAAGAGGCGATCCAACTGCACGGCGGCGTCGGCTTCACCTGGGACTACGACCCGCAGATGTACTTCAAGCGCGCCCAGGCCGCGCGCGCCTGGCTCGGCCCACCGTCGGCCTGGCGCGAGCGCGTGGCCGCCGACTGGTTTGACCGGGGCAGCCGATGAGCGCGTCGACGCACGCCTTTCGCGCCGAGGTCGCGGCCTGGATGGCGACCCATTTGCGCGGCGAATTCGAGCCGCTGCGCGGCCGCGGCGGCATCGGCGACGAGCACTACGACAGCGCGCTCGGCAAACGCTGGGAGCAGCAGCTTGCCGCCGGCGGCTGGATAGGCATTGGCTGGCCGGCAGCGCACGGCGGGCGCGCGCTGCCGCTGGCGCAGCAAGTCGTTTTCCACGAGGAATACGTGCGCGCCGGCGGCCCCGGGCGCATCGGCCACATCGGCGAGACGCTGCTCGCGCCGACGCTGATCGCCTATGGCAGCGCCGAGCAGCAGCGCCGCTTTCTGCCCGGCATCCGCGCCGGCACCGAGTACTGGGCGCAGGGCTATTCCGAGCCCAACGCCGGCTCCGACCTGGCCAACGTGCAAACGCGCGCACGCCGCGACGGCGCCACCTGGGTCATCGACGGCCAGAAGGTGTGGACCTCGTGGGCCGCCGAGTCCGACTGGATCTTCGTGCTGGCGCGCGCCGAGCCCGGCTCGCAGCGTCACCAGGGGCTGGTGCTGCTGCTGGTGCCGCTGCACCAGCCGGGGGTGACGGTTCGGCCGATCCGCCAGATGACCGGCGGCGCCGAGTTCAACGAGGTCTTTTTTGACGCCGCGCGCACCGACGGCGCGCTGCACCTGGGCGCGGTTGGCGAAGGCTGGAAGGTGGCGATGGCGCTGCTGGGCTTCGAGCGCGGCGTGTCGACGCTGGGCCAGCAGGCGCAGTTCGAACGCGAGCTGCGCACGCTGCTGGCGCTGGCGCGGCGCAACGGCGCGGCGCGCGACCCGCTGCTGCGCCAGCGCATCGCGGCGTCCGCGCTGGCGCTCGAAGCGGTGCGCTGCAACGCGCTGCGCGTGCTGGCGCACGACGACGGCGCGCCGTCGCGCGAGGCCTTCATCGCCAAGTACGCGTGGTCGAACTGGCGGCGCGACTTCGGCCGGCTGTGCGCCGACGTGCTCGGGCCGGCGGCCGACCTGATCGACGACGACCCCGCCGCGCAGTCGCTGCGCGCGGTCTGGCTGGCCAGCCGCGCCGACACGATTTACGCCGGCGCCAACGAAATCCAGCTCAACCTGATCGCCGAGCGCGCGCTCGGCATGCCGCGATGACCCAACCCGCCCCCGCCCGGCCCAGCCCGTTTTCCGCGCGCCAGCTCGAAGGCAAGGTCGCCTTCGTCGCCGGCGGTACGCGCGGCTTCAACCTGGCTATCGCCAAACGCTATGCCGAGCATGGCGCCAAGGTGGTGGTCGCCAGCCGCGACGAGGCGCGCTGCGCCGAGGCTGCCGCGCAGTTGCGCGCCGCCGGCGGCCAGGCGCTTGGCCTGCCACTGGACGTGCGCCAGCCCGAACGCGTGGCCGAGGCGCTGGCGCACACCGTGCAGCAGTTCGGCGGCCTGGACATCGTCGTTGCCGGCCAGGCCGGCAACTTTTTTGCGCCGGCGGCCAAGATCTCGCCGAACGGCTTTCGCACCGTGATCGAGATCGACCTGCTCGGCACCTTCAACCTGTTCCGCCTGGCCTGGGACCACCTGCGCCGGCCGGGCGCGTCGCTGCTGGCGATCACCGCGCCGCAGGCGGTGCGGCCGCTGCCCATGCAGGCCCATGCCTGCGCCGCCAAGGCCGGCATCAACATGCTGGTCAAGTGCCTGGCGGTGGAGTGGGGGCCGGCGGGCGTGCGCGTCAACGCGCTGTCGCCGGGGCCGATCGAAGGCAGCGCCGGCATGGACAAGGCGCTGGGCGGCGACCCGCGGGCGGTCGAGCATGTGCGCCGCTCGGTGCCGCTACGCCGCTGGGGCCGCCACGACGACATTGCCGACGCCGCGCTGTTTCTGGCCGGCGCCGGCGCCGACTACATCACCGGCACGGTGCTCGATGTCGACGGCGGCGTCACGCTGCAGGACAGCCGCGCGCCTTCGGCCGAGCCGGGTTGACCGACGGCCGATCGACACTTTCAGCTTCGACGCCGGCAGCCACCGCGCGCACCGCACGCGCCGGCTGCGGCGATGCCAACTTGGAGCCCCCCAATGACCGCCGTGCTGCGCCGCGACCTTGGCCACGACATCCTGGAGCTCAGGCTGAACCGGCCCGAGCGGCTGAACGCGCTGAACCCGGCGCTGATCGGCGCGCTGATCAGCGCCTTCGACGACTTGCAGCGCGACCGCCGCACGCGCGCGGTCGTCCTCACCGGCGCCGGCAAGGGCTTTTGCGCCGGCGCCGACCTGCAGGAGGCCGCCGCGCCCGGCGCGGTGCCGGGCACCGAGGGCATGCAGACGCTGGGCTTCGTCTACAAGTACCAGGAATGGCTGGCGCGGCTGATGCTGGCCATCCACGAGTGCGACAAGCCGGTCATCGCCGCGGTCAACGGCGCGGCGGTCGGCGGCGGCTTTGCGATCGCGCTGGCCTGTGACGTGCGCCTGGCGTCGCAGGCGGCCAAGTTCGGCGACGTGGTCATCAAGACCGGGCTGTCGGGCTGCGACGTCGGCATCAGCTACTTTTTGCCGCGCATCGTCGGCGCCGGCGTCGCCGCCGAACTGATGCTGACCGGCCGCGTCTTTGGCGCCGACGAGGCGCGCGAGCTGCGCCTGGCCTCGCGCGTGGTCGACGCCGACGCGCTCGACGCCGCCGCGCTGGAGACCGCGCGCGCCATCGCCGAGCATGCCGAGTACGGCGTGTGGATGACGAAAAAAGGCCTCTGGTCGGCGATCGACGCACCCAGCCTGCGCCATGTGATGGAGATGGAAAACCGCACCCAGGTGCTGGGCACCTTCACCGGCTGCTTCGAGGAGGCCGCGCAGGCCTTCGCCGAAGGGCGCAAGCCGCGCTGGGGAAGGCTGTAGCCGGACCACGCAGTCACCTGCGCGCCGCGTTCCACTCCAGCCGGGCCCGGCGCGCCAAAGGCCTCACGCAATCCCATCCAGCCCGCGCTCTTGCACCAGATGCAGCAGCTTGAGCGCGGTTCCGGTGGGTTTTTTCTGGCCGATCTCCCACTTCTGCACGCTCGACAAACTGGTGTTCAAGAGCCGCGCGAATACCGCCTGGCTGACCTGCTGGTTCTCGCGGATGCGCTTGATCTGGGCCGGAGCCAGCGGCTCGACCGGCGGCAGGCAGGCCTGGTCGAATTCACGCAGCGTGACCTGGTCCATCACGCCGGCCCGATGCAGTCCCCTGGCCGTCTCATGCACGGCCTCAAGAATGGCTGACTTCGTCTTGCGCATCGCAATCCACCTTGATCAATTCTCCAGCGGGTGTTGTAGATCGCCGTTCGCGTCTTGCTGGTGGAATGTATAGCACTTGGTGCTATGTATCGGGCGCGGCAACTGGCCCACTCGTCCGTCGGGACGATGCCCGGCCGCGGCGGCGGCGCGAGCATCGGCCGATGACGACGCCGACCTCGCCCCCCGACTACGTCCCGGCACACGGCCTGCTGCGCGGCCGCTCGGTGCTGGTCACCGCCGCTGCCGGGGCCGGCATCGGCTTTGCCACGGCGCGGCGCTGCGCCGAGGAGGGTTGCCGCGCGCTGGTGGTCAGTGACATTCACGAGCGCCGCCTGGCCGAGGCGGTGCAGGCCATACGCCGCGACACCGGTCTGGCCGAGGTGCACGGCAAGCTGTGCGATGTGGCCAACGAGGCCGAGGTGCAGGCGCTGGTGGCGTTTGCCGAGCAGACGCTGGGCGGCACCGACGTGCTGATCAACAACGCCGGCCTGGGCACCGCGCGGCGCATCGTCGAGATGGCCGACGACGAATGGGACAAGGTCATCGGCGTGACGCTGACCGGCACCTTCCGCATGCTGCGCGCAATGCTCAAGGTGATGCAGCCGCGTGGCCGCGGCGTCATCGTCAACAACGCCTCGGTGCTGGGCTGGCGCGCGCAAGCCGAGCAGGCGCACTACGCGGCGGCCAAGGCCGGCGTGATGGCGCTGACACGCTGCGCGGCGATCGAGGCGGCCGAATTCGGCGTGCGCGTCAACGCGGTCGCGCCGTCGATCGCCATCCACGCCTTCCTGAAAAAATCGGCCACGCCCGAGCTGCTGGCCGAGCTGGCCGCGCGCGAGGCCTTTGGCCGCGGCGCCGAGCCGTGGGAGGTGGCCAATGTGATGGTCTTCCTGGCCAGCGACTACGCCAGCTACATGACCGGCGAAACCGTCTCGGTCAGCGCGCAGCGCGCCTGACACCGCATGGCCTTGACCTTTGATTCGGTCGACTCGGTGCTGGCCGCGGTCGGCAGCGACCTCGGCGCCACCGCGTGGATGCTGCTGGAACAGCCGCGCATCGACCAGTTCGCCGCGGCGGTTGGTGACGCGCGCTGGCAGCACATCGACCCGCAGCGCGCCGCCGCCGGGCCGCATGGCGGCTGCACCGCGCACGACTTTCTGACCCTGGCGCTGGCCAACAAGTTCTTGCCCGAGCTGGCGCACTGGCAGCGGCTGCGCATGGGCCTGAACATCGGCTGCGACAGGCTGCGCTTTCCGGCACCGGCGCGTGCCGGCGCGCGCGTGCGAGGCCGCGGCGAAGTCATCGCCGCCGCCCGCAGCAAGGGCGACGGCGTGCAGGTGACCATCCGCATCACGGTCGAGGTCGAGGGTGCCGACCAGCCGGCCTGCGTCGTCGACACCATCAGCCGCCTGTTTTTCTATTGACCGGAACAACTGCCTGCCATGCGCACGATGAATTCGCCCGACAACGACGCCGTCATCGTCAGCACCGCACGCACGCCGATCGGCCGCGCCTACCGCGGCGCGTTCAACGACACCGAGGCGCCGGTGCTCGGCGGCCATGTCATACGCGCCGCGCTGGCCAAGGCGCAGGTCGACGGCGCCGACGTCGACGACGTGGTGCTCGGCGTCGCCGCGCAGCAGGGCACGCAGGGCTACAACCTCGGCCGCCTGTGCACCTACACCGCCGGCCTGCCGGAAAGCGTCGGCGGCATGACCATCGACCGCATGTGCGCCTCGGGGCTGGCGGCGATCGCCAGCGCGGCCAAGAGCATCCGCAGCGGCGAACACCGCATCGCGGTGGCCGGCGGCCTGGAGTCGGTGTCGCTGGTGCAAAACGCGCACAAGAACACCTGGCGCGCGCAGTCCAAGGCGGTGCTGGAGGCCATGCCGACGGCCTACATCCAGATGATCGAGACCGCCGAGATCGTCGCCGAGCGCTACGGCATTGCGCGCGCGGCACAGGACGAGTACGCGCTGCGCAGCCAGCAGCGCACCGCCGCGGCGCAGCGCGCCGGACGTTTTGACGACGAAATCGTCGCGCTGGACAGCGTCAGGCAGTTGTTCGACAAGGCCGGCAACCCCGCCGGCAGCGAGCCGGTGCGGCTGACACACGACGAAGGCAACCGGCCCGACACCACGCTGGCCAGCCTGGCTGCGCTGCGGCCGGTGTGGCAGCGCGGCACCTGGGTCGCCGAGGGCCGGCACATCACCGCCGGCAACGCCTCGCAGTTGTCCGACGGCGCCAGCGCGTCGGTGCTGATGTGCCGCGCCGAGGCGCAGCGCCGCGGCCTGGCGCCGCTGGGCACCTACCGCGCGATGGCGGTGGCCGGCTGCCGCGCCGATGAAATGGGCATCGGCCCGGTGCTGGCCATTCCCAAGCTGCTGGCCGCCACCGGACTGGGGGTGGCCGACATCGGCCTGTGGGAAATCAACGAGGCCTTCGCCTGCCAGGTGCTGTACTGCCGCGACCGGCTGGGCATCGCCGACGAGCGGCTGAACGTCAACGGCGGCGCCATCGCCATCGGCCACCCGTTCGGCATGTCCGGCGCGCGGCTGGTCGGCCACGCCTTGATCGAGGGCCGGCGGCGCGGCGTGCGCCACGTGGTGGTGTCGATGTGCATAGGCGGCGGCATGGGCGCGGCGGCGCTGTTCGAGGTCGATTGAGGCTGGCCTGAACCCCGATCGGGCGCCGCGCGGGTGGCCGGCGGCGCCGGCCGGGCGAGGCCCCATTCGCGGGCGCATCCGGACCGATACGAAGCCCCAGCGGCGAGGCTGCGTGCTACGCTGACTTCATGCTGTACCGTGACGCCGAACAAGGTCCACACCGCGTCGTTGGCGCGCCGGGCCTGGCTTGCCGCGCCACGGCCGTGGGTTGAGGCCATGTCCGTCGCCGCCGCCGAGCCCGCGCCCCCCGCACACGCCCCCGCAGCGGGCGAGTGGACCACGCAGCGCCTGAGCGAGCTGCTCGGGCTGATCTACGAATCGGCGCTCGAGCCCGACACCTGGGCCGTCGCGCTGACGGCGCTGCTGGGCGCATTCGAGGCCAGCTATATCTCGCTGATCGTGCGGCCGGGTTCGGGCGACGACCTCGGGCTCATCGTCTCGGCCGCCGACGGCCATCGCAAGATCGATACCGACATGCCGCCGCTGGCGATGAGCCCGTTCACCGGCATGCAGCCCGAGCGCATCCTGACCGTCGACGACGTGTTGTCCGAGGCCGACTGGCGCGCATCGGAGTACTTCCGCATCTGGTGCCAGCCGCACGACGTGTTCCACGTCATGGCGGTCGACATCCGCACGCGCGACAGCGGCATCTACGGCTTTCGCGTCGTGCGCGGCGAGGCCGGCGCGCCCTTTGCCGCCGCCGACCGCGTGCGCTGCCAGATGCTGCTGCCGCACCTGCGGCGCGCGCTCGACCTGCACCTGTCGGTCAACCGCGACCGCCAGGTCAACCGGCTCTACGGCCAGGCGATGGCGCACCTGATGGTCGGCGCCATCGTGCTCGACGAGCACGGCGAAGTGCTTGAATGCAACCCGATGGCGCGCGCCATCGTGGCGATGAACGACGGCCTGGTCATCACCGGCGGCCGCGTCGAGGCCACCTATGCCGCCGATAACCGCCGCCTGCAGCGGCTGATCCGCGAGGTGCTGCACGGCGCCGGGCTGCCGACCCGGCTGCGCCCGGCCGAGGCCATCTCGGTCAGCCGGCCTTCGGGCAAGGTCAACTGGGGATTGATCGTGCAGTCGATTTCGCCCGACCAGTGGACCGAGGGCAAGCACCGCCCGAGCGTGGCGATCTTCGTGCGCGACAGCGACAGCAAGGCCACCCCGCCGGTGCGCCTGGCGCAGGAGCTGTTTCACCTGACCGCGGCCGAAACCATGCTGGCCATCCAGCTCGCCAACGGCCTGTCGCTGGAAGAAGCCGCCGAGGCACTGAACATCCGCCGCAACACCGCCCGCGCGCACCTGCGCTCTATCTTCTCCAAGACCGGCGTGCGCCGCCAGACCGAGCTGGTGCGCATCTTCCTGAACAGCGTGGTGTTGCTGGGGGCGGCGGATTAGGGCAACGCTGAACAAGTCCCTCGCGGCGCGCGCATCCCCGGACTCGGGCGCGCAGCGGCGTTGCAAATGCTCGCCATACCCGCCGGTATGGCTGCGCCTTGCGCCTTGCCGCGCATCCCGATCCGGGGCGCGCGCACTCGCGGGGACTTTTTCAGCATTGCCTTAGGGCAACGCAGCAGATTGGTTGGCGTTGCCTTAGCCGGTTTGCTGGCTGCTTTTCCGATGTATTGCTATCATGCAATACATGAAGGCGACTCTCCTCGCTCGAACCAAGGAAGTCCGAGAAGACGGGTCCATCGTGGAGATCGTGATCTGGGAGCTTGCCGAGCCGGTTGCGCCGTGCGAACACTTCTTCAAGTAACGACTCTTCTACGGTATATCAGGCGAGGCACGGATCCGCTATGACAACGAGCGAGGCAAGGGTGATCACCGCCACTTGTCCGGTGTCGAATTCAAATATTCGTTTGTGTCCCTCGACAGACTGCTCGACGACTTCGAGCGCGACATCCAAGCCTGGAGCGCATCATGAAAGCTGTGATTGAGGTTGCAAGGTCGGGTTCGGCAGTGCGCACCGCTCGAAGCCAGATCGCGGCCGCACGAGGGGGAAAGTCGCCCGACTTTCACCTCAGCTTTGAATCCGCGCGATCGCTGTTCGCCGAGTTGACGCCGGCGCGGGTTGACCTCCTGGACACGCTCCGCAAGGTGGGCCCGTGCAGCGTGTACGCGCTGGCCAAGTCCGCCGAGCGCAACTATTCGAATGTCCACACCGATGTGACTCGCCTTGAACAACTCGGGCTGATTGCACGCACTGCGCAAGACACGGTCTTCGTTCCCTACGAGTCGGTTGAAATCCTCCTCCCACTCGCGCGGGTTGCTTAGATTAGATTAGGGCAACGCTGAATAAGTCCCCGCGAGTGCGCGCGCCCTGGTTCGGGATGCGCAGCGGCGGTAAGTGCCAGCCTTCCGGATGCTCCACAGCAGCCACCTTCAGTAGGGACCGAGGAACCTGGCTCCGTTGAAGTGGATCATGTGCGTTGGAGCATCCGCGATCCAGACCTCGGACTCCCAGGCGATCACATCGAGGAAGCGCAGGAACGTCTTGCGATCAGGGAAGGCCGACACATACACGAGGCCTGCCGCGCATGGCTTGAAGAGCATTGTCAGCTCGATCTGCCGCTTCGACTCAACCGGCCCGTGGCTCGTCACAGACTCAATCAGCAGAAGCCAGTTCTTGTCGCGCATGTAAATGACAACATCCGGCAGCTTGCCGTGGTTGTCGAGCACCATGCCAAGGCTTGCGAACAAGTCCTTGTCGAAGAAGCCGTGCTTGTCTCCGGTATCGCCAACATAGACCAGCTCACCGCCGGGTGCGAAGCGCGGTAAGAAGTTCTCGACGATCGCGCGAATCAGCTCCGAATGATCGCCGGGCGACAGCGCGATTTGGTAGCCCTCCTTCACCTTGACCGGCACCATTTCCATCTGACGCACCTTCGCATACTGCTGTACCAGCGTCTCACGCGTCGCGAGGAAACCGTTGAGTGCATCCCTGTAGCCGGCCGTGCCGACCAGCCGCAGCACCTTCAGCAAATATGGCTCGATCTGGTATACCGCCTTCGGGCTATTCACCGGCCGATCGGGCTGATCGGGGTTGTAGAGGCAAACACCTGCCTGGATGAACTGGTGCATCGAATGCCGGCGGAAGGTCTCTCGCGTATTGGGAGCGTAGTCAGCGTCGTAGTGCTCCTTCGCCCAGGCCATGATCGGCGATATGCCGACTGAGGGTGCTTCAGCATCAGCCCATCGCTTCGTCGGCGTTAGGTTAACCAGAGCCAGTAGGCACATAGCGGTTCGCTCGTTCTGCTGCGCGCGCGGCATGCCCAGATCATTGAGGACTCGAAGCGCCTCCTTCAGCTTCAACGCTTTGCTCATTCTCCCAACAGCCCGTCGATCTCCTGTTGTTCCATCCCGTGCCGGTATTGCTTGCCGAGAGCGCGCAGGCGCTCAAGGCTCGGGTACTTCATGTTGCGCAGGTCCGTCGCATTGACCTGGGTATGCCCGGAGAAAATCCGAAAGTAGTTGTCGAGCGCCGTGGTGTTGAGAAACGCAGCGAGCCCCTTGGCAATGTCGTGGGGCAATCCGCCCTTGCGGATGTGAAAGACGTTCCAGTGATTCTCAAAACCGACCAACTTGCTCTTCGTGTCCTCTGGCGTCACGATGTACGCCACGACACGCCGCCGCTCCTCCTTCGCGGAGAAGCGCCTGACAATCACATAGATGCCTTCGCGCATCAGCCACTTGTCAACCTCGGGACTGCGCACGAGTGAGTTCGGCTTCTTGTGTTCCTTCGGCCACTCAAAGCCCTTCTTAGTGAAGTGATGTGGATAGATGCAAGGAACGCTTCCGGGCTGCGGCACCTGAATCCACCATTGCCTCAGCCGGAAGTCGACAACTGGGCCGGTGCAAACCTCCAGCCCCAGCTCAGTGAGCGAGTGCGCAAACAGATCAGCGTCGCGGTCCTCATCCTCATCGGCCCTTGGGATCCGGATGAACCGATCCTTGTCGTGCGGCTGCACGATCACGTTGAACGGTACTTCGCGGCTATGCAGATCCGAGAAGCTCGCATCGTGAGAGAAGGAAAGCCTAACCGCACCCTGTTTCGCGCCGCGCGTGAGCTTCAGGATGATGTTCTCCTGGAGTACCTCATCGTCCTTGAAGGCCTGACTTCTCGACCCGAACACATGTATCGCATCAATCGAGCACTTGCCAAACATCAGGTCGCGGAACGGCCTGTAGTACGGGCCGTTGCAGAACGAGCGAGGAATGATGATGACGAGCTCGCCGCCGGCCTTCATCTGCAGCATTGCCAGTGCGAAGAACGCCGTATAGAGGTTGACCGTCTCAAGGCCAACTTGGCGGCAGGCTTGCCGGTGATGCGATTCTGTGCTGATCTTTTTGTAGGGTGGATTCAGGATCGCATGGGTGAATCGCGTCCCCTCGTCGAATTGGATGCGATCGACCGAGTCGAGAATGAAGTCCTTCTCGTGCAGCTCGAATGGAACGCCGAGGCTCGCAAGGTTTTCGCGCAGGTAGCCGACCATCACGGGATCTACCTCCCAGGCTTCAGCGCGAACCAGGTTGACGGCACTGGCGGCTGCCAGCGTCAGGGAGCCTATGCCGGCCCCCGCGTCAAGCAGCACCACACCATCGCGCTTCTCAAACATCCCGGCCATGAACTCGGCGATCTTGAAAGGCGTCATGAACTGCCCGAGCGCACCCTTCTTCTTTGGGTCGAGCTTGGCATTGGCCTGATGCCGCAAGGAGTCGATAACCGATTCATTCATGCGTGTCGCGCCCGTCTGTCGTGTCTACGTCTTCAGCCTACTCAGCGGCCTTGCGCGCCGCGATCAAGAACAATCCATAGTACTGCACTTCCGTACAGCCCCACCCCTTGGCCCATTTCGTAGATCGACGTTGGTCCGCGAATGCGCACAGGGCGTGCCCTGCGGTGTACGGGCTAACAAAACGCATAGGAGGATGTCTTGCGTTTCTTCCGATTTTCGTTTGATTCGAACAATGCCCAAGACTTTCCGGAGACCACCATGGCCACGAACGACCTGCCCGTTATGTACTTGCCGCTTGCGCAGGAGGTGCAGGCCGCAGCCGGGGGCCAACGTGCGCTGGCTGCGTACCCTGCGACGCACGGAGAGATTCAGCGTATACAGATTTGCTTGAGGAGGGCGTATTTCGCCCTGATCTGGCAGTCAGGCCGTTTACCTTTGGTCCATGCGTCAATAACATGAACGATGTCTGGTCTGACCGTTCAGATCACATTCCCGGTGTTCGCCAATCGCGCAGGAAGGGGTTGAGTCGTGGACGTTTTGAAGGCCATTGACATCGCGCTCGGCATGATCGTTGTTTACCTGACGTTCGCACTCGGCGTCAGCGCGTTCAACGAGGCATTGGCCGCCTTTTTCAGCAGCCGGGCAAAGTGGCTGCGCAGAGGCATTGATGCCTTGCTCGCTCCACCGTCGTCCAGGTCGACCGGCGAGAGCCCGCCACCCAGCGCAGACGACTTCTTCAACAGCCCGTTCATTGCCATGCTGGGCGCGACAGGCGGGCGTGACAAACGCTTCGCGCCAAGCTACATCGCACCCTGGACGATGTTGCAGGGGCTGCTGGATGCGGCCAACCAAGGCAAGGCCGAGGCGCTGGGCACGCTGGCTTCGGTCGAGGCCGCCGTGCAGCGCCTGCCCAGTGGTACACCGGCGCGCGCGGCCATTGAAGGACTGATCGCCCAGGCCGGCGGCGACATGGAGAAGTTCAGGGGCCTCGTCGACCAGTGGTTCTCCGACTTTGGCGATCAGGTGCGTTCCTGGTACCGTCAGAAAACCCAGTACGTGCTGGTTTTGCTATCGGCGGTGGTGGCGGTGACGCTCAACCTGGACACCATTCATCTTATCCAGCACCTGTCCAAGGACGACAAGACCAGGAGCGCCCTGGTCGTCAAGGCGGTCGACCTGTCCGCGAAGGCCGACCTGAAGCAACTGCTCGACAACAGCGCGCTTGAAGCGGCCAAGCGCGGGCTCGACGCCGCGCGGGCCGAGTCTGCGCCATCCAGGGAAAAGATTGACGCCGCAAGCCGGAAGTTGGCCGAAGAACAGGCCAAGTTCGACCAGGCCGGGGCCGACCTGATCAAGGGCTTGACAGGTGACGGCCTGCAGCTCGGTTGGTCGATGGCCAGCCTGCCGGCCATGGACATCTACGGGTGGGCACTGAAGGTGGTCGGGTTGCTGCTTTCTGCCGCAGCAATTTCTCTTGGCGCTCCGTTTTGGTTTGATCTGCTGCGGAAAGTGGCGGCCATCCGCTCCGTGGGCCTCGACCTTGCCGAGCGGTCCACCCGCGCCACCAAGACGGCAGAAACCACGAACTGAATGCGCGCAGGCGCACGGTTCAGCGCCGGACCGGCCTGCCAGCGCCAGGCCAGCGCCGAGTGCCGGCGTTCAACCCGGCGCAGGCCCTTGCGTGCCCCTCAGGCGCAGGCCTTGGCGGCGCGCAGCGCCGCGATCGCCGCGCTGTCGCAGCCAAGCTCGGCCAGGATGGCGTCGGTGTGTTCGCCGATGACGATGCCAGCCGTTGGCGCGCAGGCCGGGGTGCGCGACAGGCGCGGCGCCGGGGCGGGCTGGCGCTGGCCGTCGACCTCGACGAAGCTGGCGCGCGCGACATGGTGGGGGTGGCGCGCGGCCTCGTCGAAGTCGAGCACCGGTGCAAAGCAGGCATCGCTGCCTTCGAGCAACTGGCACCAGTCATCGCGCGGTTTCTCGCGCAGGCGCGCGGCGATGCGCTGCTTGGTCGCCGGCCAGTCTTCGCTGCGGTACTGGCGCGCGGGGTCGATGTCGTCCAGCCCCAGGCGCTTGAGCAGTTCGGCGTAAAACGGCGGCTCGATCGCGCCCAATGTGACCGCCTTGCCGTCGGCGCACTCAAACACCTCGTAAAACGGCGACCCATTGAGAAAGAAGTTGCTCTGTGGGTCGTCGCGCCACCAGCCGGTGGCACGCGCCTGGTGCACCAGCATGGCCATCGCGTTGACGCCGTCGACCATTGCCGCGTCGACCACCTGGCCGCGCCCCGAGCGCTGTGCTTCGAGCAGCGCGCAGACCACGCCGTAGAGCAGAAACATCGCGCCGCCGGCCATGTCGCCCAGAAAGGTGGCCGGGATCACCGGGCGCTCACCCGGCCGGCATGAGATCGAGGTGGCGCCGGTCAGCGCCACGTAGTTGATGTCGTGCCCGGCGGCCTGCGCCAGCGGGCCGTCCTGGCCCCAGCCGGTGACGCGGCCGTAGACGCAACGCGGGTTGCGCGCCGCCACCGCGTCGGGACCGAAGCCCAGCCGCTCCATGGTGCCGGGGCGAAAGCCCTCGATCAGCGCGTCGGCGCGGTCGATCAGCCGCCACAAGGCGTCGCGCGCGTGGTCGTGCTTCAGGTCGAGCGCGATCGAGCGCTTGCCGCGCTGGCAAAACAGCCGCCGCGCGCCGGGCTTGACGTCGGCCGCGCGTTCGACGCAGACCACATCGGCGCCCATGTCGGCCAGCATCTGGCCGGCGAACGGGCCGGGGCCGATGCCGGCAATCTCGACGATGCGCAGCCCGGCCAGCGGGCCGCCGCGCGCGTTGGCTGCGCCGGCTGCGGGGGAAGTGGTAGGTGGGGTCGACATGGGTGCGATGCTGCCGCGCTGGCGCGTGGGCCGCGTCGTCCGTTTCGGGTAGCGCAACGCATCGGGTGATTGCTCTACGGCGTCTGCCTACGATGCACTCACCTTAACGATCAACGACCCCAGGAGTCAACGATGAGCACCCGCAAAGCCACCACCATCAAGTCCAGCCGCACCGTCGCCAAGGCCGAGACCAAGACCGCCGCCAAGCCCGAAGTCATGCAGCAGATGAGCGACGCGGTCGAGCAGATCCGCGACATGTCGCGCCAGACCATGCTGGCCGGCCTGGGCGCGGTGGCACGTGCACGCCGCACGCGCCAGGAAGCGCTGGCCGCGCTGGTTGAGGAAGGCCTGCGCGCCGAGCCGGGTTTCAAGCAGGCGGTGCAGGAACTGAAGTCCAAGCTGCAGCCGCCGGCCGAGTCGAAGTTCGACTTCAGCCGCTTCAAGTTCGACCTCGGCTCGTTCGACCGTGCCGCGCTGCAACAGCGTTGGGAAAAAGGCATGGCCGACTCGCTGCACCGCATCGGCCTGACCACGCGCAAGGAAGTGCAGGCGCTGGCACGCAAGGTCGACAAGCTGGCCGAGTCGATCGGCTGACCGTCGATTGAACGCTGGCCAAACCCTGCCCTTTGTCCAGGCCAGGCGGCCTACGCGGCCCGCCGGCGCCAAGTGCGTCGGCGGGCCGCGCCGCTTGGGGCGCGCCGCCGTCCATTCGGACGATGCCGCGCCGCGCCGGCTTGCCAAGCATTGAACCCAGTGCAGTGTTCGATGCTATGCAGCACATAAAACCGCGTCTTTGCCGCCCTGGCGTCGTTGCGAATCCTCGCGATACCACTGGGTATCGCTGAGGTTCGCGCCTTGCCAGCCTGGCCCATCGCAGCCCACTCGGGCGCGTCCAACTGCCGTTTCTAGGTTGACCCATGAACACTGCCCTCTTCAACCTGACCGGGCGCGTGGCGCTGGTCACCGGCGCCGGCCGCGGCATGGGGCTGGGCGTGGCGCGCACGCTGGGCCGGCTGGGCGCGCGCGTCGGCGTCAACGACTTCTTCGCCGACCGCGCCGAGGCCGCCGCGCAGGCGCTGGCCGATGCCGGCGTGACGGCGCTGGCGCTGCCGGGCGACATCACCCGGGCCGACGAGCGTGCAGCCATCGTCGAGCGCCTGGTTCAGGCGTTCGGGCCGGTCGACCTGCTGGTCAACAACGCCGGTGTGCCGCCGGGCATGGAAAGCCGGCTGCGCAAGTTCAAGGACTTGAGCGACGACGACTTCGAACAGCAGCTTGACCTGAACCTGCGCGCGGTCACCGGGCTGACGCGGCTGGTGCTGCCGGGCATGTGTACGCGCGGCTTTGGCCGCATCGTCATCGTCAGCTCCGAGTCGTGGCGGGTGGGCATCGCCTTCGGGCTGTCCAACTATGCCGCGGCCAAGGCCGCCGCGCTCGGCTTCATGCGCCAGTTGGCGCACGAGGTCGGCCGCAAGGGGGTGACCGTCAACGCGGTCTCGCTGGGCACGATGAACAACTTCGGTTATGAGGAGCAGGCGAAAGCCACCGCGGTTGGCCGCGCCGGCACGCCGGAGGACGTCGGCGCGCTGGTCGCCTACCTGGTGTCCGACGAGGCCGGCTGGATGACCGGGCAGACCCTGGCGCTCAACGGCGGTGCCATCACCGCCTGAGCGCCGGCCGCGCCGCCACCGGCCCGGCCTGACCTGACCTACAGCGCCAGCATGCCGCCATCGGCCACCAGCGTGGTGCCGGTGGTGAAGCTGGCCATTGGGCTGGCCAGGTAGAGCACCGAGCCGACGATCTCGTCGGTGTCGGCGATGCGTTTTTGCAGCGACCCGTCACGCGATCCCGCTTCGAAGCCGGGCAGCAGCCGCGCTGCGCTGTCGAACATGTCGGAGCGGAAGGCACCCGGGGCCAGCGCATTGACGCGGATGCCGGACGCTGCCCACTCGGCGGCCATGACCCGCGTCATGGCCTCCAGCGCGGCCTTGCTGGCCGCGTAAAACCCCTGGTAGGCCGGCGGCCGCAATGCGGCCACCGAGATGACGTTGATGACCACGCCGCCAGCCCCGCCCTGGGCCATGCGCGCGGCCACGCGAGACGCCAGGTACCACGGCCCCTTGACGTTGACCTCGAAGACCTTGTCGAACAACTGCGGCGTCAGCTCGCTCAGCCCCGCGGTGACCGGGTTGGTGCCGGCGTTGTTGACCAGCACGTCGATGCGCCCGAAGTGCGCGTAGGCGGCGTCCATCAGTGCGTCCAGGTCCTGCACCCGGCCGGCGTGCGCGGCCAGCGGCAGCGCACGCCGGCCGAGCGCGCGCACTTCGGCGGCGACTTCTTCGCAGCTGTCGAGCTTGCGGCTGGCGATGACCATGTCGGCGCCGGCGCGTGCCAGGCCGAGCACCATCGCGCGGCCCAGGCCGCGGCTGCCGCCGGTGACCAGTGCGACTTTTCCTTGCAGATCAAGCGTGAACATGCGACCTCGGGCAGGGAGTGTTGGCAATGGCCGAAGGCTCGGGCGGCGCGGCTTTTGCCAAATCGTCCGAATGGAGTAAGCCCGCCCGGCGGGCGCCGGCCGACACTCTTCCGCATGGACGCATTCATTTTTGATCATGTGCGCACGCCGCGCGCCAAGGGCAAGGCCGACGGCAGCCTGCACGAGGTGACGCCGGTCTGGCTGGCCAGCCGGCCGCTGGTGGCGCTGGCCGAACGCCAGCGGCTGCCAGCCGACGCGGTCGAGGACGTCATCCTCGGCTGCGTCGGTCCGGTTGGCGAGCAAGGCGGCAACATCGCGCGCATGGCCGTGCTGGCCGCCGACTGGGACCAGCGCACGCCGGGCATCTCGATAGACCGCGCCTGCGGCTCGGGGCTGGAGGCGGTGGCCTTTGCCGCGGCCAAGGTGATGGCCGGGCAGGCCGGGCTGGCGGTCGGCGGCGGCGTCGAGAGCATGTCGCGCGTGCCGATGGGCAGCGCCGGCGGCGCCTGGGCGCAAGACCCGCAGCTTGCCGCCAAGACCGGCTTCGTGATGCAGGGCATCTCGGCCGACCTGCTGGCCAGCCTGCACCGCCAAAGCCGGCGCGACCAGGACGCCTATGCCGCCGAGAGCCACCGCCGCGCCGCGCAGGCCTGGGCCGAGGGGCGCTTTGCGCGCTCGGTGGTGCCGGTGCGCGACTTTGTCGGCCAGACGCTGATCGAGCGCGACGAGACCATCCGGGCGCAGACCAGCGTCGACACGCTGGCCGCGCTGAAGCCGGCGTTCGAGGAGATGGGCCGGAAGTACGGCTACGACAGCGTGGCGCTGCAGCGCTATCCGCAACTGGAGCGCATCGACCATGTCCACCATGCCGGCAATTCAAGCGGCATCGTCGACGGCGCGGCCGCGGTGCTGGTCGGCTCGCGCCAGGCCGGCCAGCGCCTGGGGCTGCGGCCGCGGGCGCGCATCCGCGCCTTTGCCAGCATCGGCTCGGAGCCGACGCTGATGCTCGACGGCCCGGCCGCCGCGGCGCGGCGCGCGCTGGACAACGCCGGCATGACCGCCGCCGACATCGACCTGTGGGAGCTCAACGAGGCCTTTTCCACCGTGGTGCTGACCTTCATGGCGGCGCTGGACGTGCCGCACGCGCGCATCAACGTCAACGGCGGGGCGATCGCCATGGGCCACCCGCTCGGCGCCTCGGGCGCCATGATCCTTGGCACCGCGCTCGACGAGCTCGAACGCAGCGGCCAGGGCACCGCGCTGGTCAGCCTGTGCGTGGCCGCCGGCATGGGCTCGGCGATGGTGATTGAACGCGTTCAGGGGGCCGCATGAGCCAAACCACCGAAGTGATCCGCTGCAGCGTCGACGCCGACGGCATCGCGCTGCTGACGATCGACTGCCCCGGCAAATCGATGAACGTCATCGACCAGGCCTTCATGGACAGCCTGTGCGCCGGCGTCGAGCGCGTCGCCGCCGACCCGGCGATCCGCGGCGCCATCGTCACCTCGGCCAAGGAGGCCTTCGTCGCCGGCGCCGACCTGATGGCGATGGAGGCCAACCTCGACCAGACCGCCGACGACCCGGTCGAGGTGCTGCTGCAAAAGTACGGCTCGCTGTCCAGGCTTTACCGCCGGCTCGAAACCTGCGGCAAGCCCTTTGTCGCCGCACTCAACGGCAGCGCGATGGGCGGCGGCTTTGAACTCGCGCTGGCCTGCCACCACCGCCTGCTGGCCGATGCACCGGGCGTCGTGGTCGGGCTGCCCGAGGTGCAGGTCGGCCTGCTGCCCGGTGCCGGCGGCACGCAGCGGCTGCCGCGGCTGGTCGGTATCCAGGCCGCCATCCCCTGGCTGATGGAGGGCAGGCACGCCGGCCCGGAACAGGCGCTGAAGGCCGGGCTGGTGCATGCACTGTGCGCGCCGGGCGAGCTGCTCGACGCCGCGCGGCGCTGGCTGCTGGCTGCGCCCAAGGCGGTGCAGCCGTGGGACGAGAAAGGCTTCCGGCTGCCCGGCGGCACGGCGCTCGACCCGCGCGTGGCGCCGGCCTTTGTGGTCGGCAACGCCATGCTGCAGGCGCGCACCGGCCTGAACCTGCCGGCGCCGCTGGCCATCCAGAGCTGCCTGTACGAGGGCTCGCTGCTGCCGCTGGACAGCGCGCTGCGGGTCGAAACCAAGTACCTGATGACGCTGGCACGCGGGCCGGTCTCGCGCGGCATGATCCGCACGCTGTTCGTCAACAAGACCAAGGCCGAGAAGGGCCGGCAGCGGCCGGTCGGCCCGGCGCCGTTTACCTGCCGCACGCTGGGGCTGATAGGCGCCGGCATGATGGGCGCCGGCATCGCGCTGGTCGCCGCGCAGCGCGGCATCGCGGTGCGCCTGATTGACCGCGACCAGCCCAGCGCCGAGCGCGGCAAGGCCTACGCCGCGCAGGCGCTGGCGCGCCAGGTCGAGCGCAGCCGCATGGGCGAAGACAAGCGCGCCGCCATCCTGGCGCGCATCGTGCCGGGCACCGACTACGCGTTGCTGCGCGACGCCGACCTGGTGGTCGAAGCGGTGTTCGAGGACCGCGCGGTCAAGGCCGAGGTCACGCGCCAGCTCGACGCGGTACTGCCCGAGCACTGCGTGCTCGCCAGCAACACCTCGGCGCTGCCTATCACCCTGCTGGCGCAGGCCAGCCGGCGGCCGGAGCGCTTCATCGGGCTGCACTTTTTCTCGCCGGCCGAGCGCATGCCGCTGGTCGAGGTCATCCGCGGCCGGCAAACCAGCGACGCCACGCTGGCGCAGGCGCTGGACTTTGTGGCGCAACTGAAGAAGACGCCGATCGTCGTCAACGACGCGCGCGGCTTTTTCACCAGCCGCTTCATCGGCGCCTTTGTCGACGACGCGATCGGCATGGTCGCCGAAGGCGTGGCGCCGGCGCTGATCGACAACTGCGCGCGCCACGCCGGCATGCCGGTCGGCCCGCTGGCCATCACCGACGAGTTGTCGATCGAGCTGTCGGTGCATGCCGGGCAGGCGCAGGCGCGCGAGTTTCCCGACGCCTACACCCCCGGCCGCTCGGTGCCGGTGCTGGAAAAGCTGTACCAGCTCGGCCGCCTGGGCAAAAAGGTCGGCAAGGGCTTTTATGACCACGACGAGCACGGCAAACGGCTGTGGCCGGGCCTGGCCGAGCTGTGGCCGCCCAGCGCGGTGCAGCCCAGCGCGCACGACCTGAAGCAGCGCATCCTGTACGTGCAGGCGGTGGAGGCGGCGCGGGCGATGGAACAGGGCGTGCTGCCCAGCCCGGCCGATGGCGACATCGGCGCCATCCTCGGCGTCGGCTACCCGGCCTATACCGGCGGGCCGTTTTGCTTCATCGATGGCATCGGCCTGCCGGCCTTCGTCGCCGAGGCCGACCGCCTGGCCGACCGCTTTGGCGAGCAGTTGCGCCCGCCAGCGCTGCTGCGCGACATGGCCGCGCGCGGCCAGACCTTTTACGGACGGACGGCACGCGCATGAACTTTGATTTCTCCGACGAGCAGCAGATGCTGCGCGACGAGGTGCGCAAGTTCCTCGTCAAGGAGTCGCCGGTGCACGTCGCGCGCCAGGTGCTGGAGCAGCGCGGCCACTACAGCGCGCCGGTGTGGAACGGGTTGGTGCAAATCGGCGCCACCGCGCTGATGCTGCCCGAAGCCTGCGGCGGCGCCGGCCTGGGCGCGCTGGAGCTGTGCATCGTGGCCGAGGAAGCTGGCCGCCAGTTGAGCCCGGTGCCGCTGGCCTCGACGCTGTACCTGGCGGCGCAGGCGCTGCTGCTGGGCGCCGGCAGCGCGCAGCAACAGCGTTGGCTTGGCCGCATTGGCGCCGGCGCGGTGGCCACGCTGGCCGCGCCGCTGGACGGCGCGGGCTGGGGCGAGTCGCCCGCGCCGCGGCCGCGCTTTGACGGCCGCGCGCTGCACGGCAGCGCCGCGTTGGTGGCCGACGCCGGCGCAGCGGCGTTTGCGGTGGTGCTGGCCGACGACGCAGACGGCGCGCCGGTTTGCGTGGTGGCCGATCTGGGCACCGGCGTCACCCGGCGCGCGCTCGCCACGCTCGACCCGGCGCGGCCGTGGGCGGCGCTGGACTTCGACGCCGTGCCGGCCGAGGCGCTGGACGGCGGTGCCGATGCGCTGGCGCTGATCGAGCGCGTGCGCGACCGCGCCGCCATCTTGCTGGCCTTCGAGCAGCTTGGCGGCGCCGACGCGGTGCTTGAAATGAGCGCCGCCTATGCGCGCGAGCGCAAGGCCTTCGGGCGCGCCATCGGTTCGTACCAGGGCATCAAGCACAAGCTGGCCGACCTCTATGCGGCCAACCAGTTGGCGCGGGTCCACGCCTACTACGGCGCCTGGGCGCTGGCCGCCGATGCGCAAGGCGCCGGCCGCGCGCCGGCGCTGCGGCGCGCGGCGGCGGCGGCGCGCGTCAGCGCCAGCCTGGCCTTTGGCCAGGCGGCGGTCGAAAGCATCCAGGTCCACGGCGGCATGGGCTACACCTGGGAGATGGACTGCCACCTCTACGTGCGCCGCGCGCGGCACAGCGCGCTGGCGCTGGGCAGCGTCCACGAGTGGCGTGAACGCTTGGCCGCGGCGCTTGAGGAACAAGGTTAGCGATGGACTTCGACGATGCACCGCAGGAAGCGGCATTCCGGGCCGAGTGCCGTTCGTGGCTGGCGGCCAACGCCCGGCTGAAAGAGCGTCCCGACCAGGCCTGGGACCGTGGCCTGGCGCGCGACGAGCGCGTGCGCCGCGCGCGCGCCTGGCAGCGGCGCAAGGCCGAGGCCGGCTTTGGCGCGATCACCTGGCCCCAGGCGCTGGGCGGGCGCGGCGGCACGCCGATCGAGGAGCTGATCTGGCGCCAGGAAGAAGCCCGCTTCGACGTGCCGACGATGGTGTTTGCGGTCAGCCTGGGCATGGTGCTGCCGGCGGTGGCCGCGCACGCCAGCGAGGCCTTGCGCGCGCGCCACATTGCGCCGGCGCTGCGTGGCGACGAGGTCTGGTGCATGCTGCTGTCCGAACCCGGCGCCGGCTCCGACCTGGGCATGGTGCGCACCAGGGCCGAGCGCACCAGCGGCGCCGACGGCCAGCCCGGCTGGCGCCTGAACGGGCAAAAGGTCTGGACCAGCCTGGCGCAGTACTGCGAGTACGGCCTGGTGCTGGCGCGCACCGATCCCAAGCGCAGCAAGTTCGAGGGCCTGACCTCGTTTCAGGTCGACATGAAGGCGCCCGGCATCGAGGTGCGGCCGATCCGCCAGCCCGACGGCGAGGCCGAGTTCAACGAGGTCTTCTTCCACGATGTCTTCGTCCCCGACACGCAGCGCATCGGCGCCGAGCACGGCGGCTGGAAGGTGACCCTCAGCGGACTGATGAGCGAGCGCATGTCGATCGGCGGCAACATGCCGCCCGAGCTCGAACGCACCGCGCTGGAGATGGCACGCGCGGCGCGCTTTGGTGGCAAGCCGGCGCTGGCCGATGGCCGCATCCGCGAGCGCCTGGCCGACCTGCACCTGGCGGTGCACGGGCTGTGGCTGATGCAGTGCCGCGCGCTGACCGCGCTCGGCAAGGGCCGCGAGCCGGGGCCGGAGATGAGCGTGGGCAAGGTCATCGCCGCGCGCACGCTGCAGGAGTTCGCCCACCTGGCGATGGACTTGCAGGGCACGCACGGCGTGCTCACCGCGCACGAGCGCGGCGAGGACTGGCAGTTGATCGATGCGCTGTGGTTTGGCGCCGCCGGCATGCGCATTGCCGGCGGCACCGACGAGATCGTCAAGAACAGCATCGGCGAACGCGTGCTCGGCCTGCCGGGCGAACCGCGCACCGACAAGGGCGTGGCCTTCGAGGACTTGCCCAAATGAGCCACCACCTGATGATCGGCGGCGCGCTGCTGCTGGGCACGATTGGCGTGCTGTTTGGCTGGTGCGCGCTGGTGCAGCGCGACGGCGCGATCGATAGGATGTCGATGTGGTACCTGGGCTTTGGGCTGCCGGGCAGCGAAATGTCGGCGCTGCTGGCCACGCTGGGCGCGCTGTTTGCGGCCGGCTTCTGGGCCCTGGGTGCCGCCGACTCGGCGCCGGGGCAGCTCGCGCTGGGGCTGCATGCGGCGGCGATCGCCGCCATCCTGTGGGCGATGTGGCGCGCGCGCGGCGCCGGCCAGGCGATCGAAAACGCCTGGACCGCCGCCTGGGGCGCGAACTACCTGGACGGCGTGGCCGAGTCGCGCCGCGCGCTGCTGCAGCGGCGCTGGCGGCCGTCGCGCTGGTGGCTGCCGTTTGGCTTTCGCGAGCCGGCGCTGGAGATTGCGCGCAACATTCCCTACGTTGCCAACGCCCACGCCCAGCAGCACCTGGACGTGATGTCGGCGCGCGTGCGCACCCCCGGGCTGCGCCCGGTGCTGCTGAACATCCACGGCGGCGGCTGGATGATCGGCAAGAAGGGCGAGCAGGCGATGCCGCTGCAAACCCACCTGGCGCGCCACGGCTGGCTGGTGGTCGATGCCGACTACCGGCTCAGCCCGCAGGCGCGGCTGCCCGACCACCTGGTCGACGTCAAGCGCGCCATCGCCTGGACCCGCCAGCACGCCGCCGAGTACGGCGGCGATCCGCGCTTCATCGTGCTGACCGGCGGCTCGGCCGGCGGCCACCTGGTGGCGCTGGCGGCGCTGACCGCCGGCCAGCCGCAGTGGCAGCCGGGGTTCGAGGCCGACGACACCTCCGTGCAGGTCTGCGTGCCGTTTTATGGCAAGTACGACTTTCTTGGCCAGGCCAAGCCCGACCCGGGTCTTGCCGAGTTCCTGGCCAGGAACATCTTCCCGACGCCGCGCGCGGCCAACGAGGCGCTGTGGCAGGCCATGCACCCGGCCACCCACATCGAGGCGCTGGACGCCGCGCACGCGCCGCCGTTTCTGATCCTGCACGGCACGCATGACGTGCTGATACCGCTCGCCGAAGCGCATTGGTTCGTCGCCGAGATGCGCAGGCGCTACGCCGGCGAGATGGTCTATGCCGAGTTGCCGTTTGCCCACCATGGCTGGGACGTGCCAAATTCGCCGCGCGCCGACCTCACCGTTGAGTCGATGCAGCGCGCGCTGGAACTGCACTACGCGCGCTGGTGCCGGCGCGCCGGCGTGACGCCGGCCCCGGCTGCCGCGGCGGCGTCGGTCAGCGCGCCCGAGGCCGTGCCGCGCCGCGCCGCCTGAGGCGGCGGGTGTCGCGCCGGCTGCGTCGCGCCGCTGTTATGGGTCCGGCAGCGCCGGCGCCCAGGCCACGCCGTTGATGTGGCTGCCGCCGTCGACGAACAAGGTGTTGCCGGTCAGGTAGCGGCTGGCGTCGCTGGCCAGGAACACCGCCACCGGGCCGATGTCGGCCTCGGGGTCGCCGAGCCGGCGCATCGGGCTGGCCTCGACGATGGCGCGGGCGTTCTCCGGGCTGTGCAGCGCAAAGCGGTCAAAGGCTTCGGTGCGCGCGCCGGGGCAGATGATGTTGCAGCAAATGCCGTGCGGCGCCCACTCGCGCGCGGCGCTGCGGGTCAGCGCGCGCAAGGCCTCTTTGGCGGCGTTGTAGTCGGCCGTGCCGACATGCGCATTGACACCATTGAGCGACGCGATGTTGATCACCCGGCCCCAGCCGCGCTCGCGCATCGCCGCAAACGCGGCCTGCATCGACCACAGCGCGGCCAGGCAGCCGATGCGCAGCGCGCGCTCGAACTCGTCGTCGCGCTTGTGCTCGACGCGCCGGAAGCTGCCGCCGCCCCAGGCGTTGTTGACCAGCACGTCGACGCTGCCGAAATGCTGCCGTGCCGCGCCGACCATCGCCAGCACCTCGTCCTTGACGCCGACATCGGTGCGCGTGAATTCGGCGCGCGCGCCAAAGTCGGCGCGCAGCCCGGCCACGGTGTCGCGGCCGGCGTCCTCGTTGATGTCGGCCACCAGCACCGCGGCGCCGGCGCGCGCCAGCGCGCGTGCGATGCCCTTGCCTATGCCCAGCGCGGCGCCGGTGACGATGGCCGCGCGGCCGTGCAGTGCGGGGTCGGTCATGGTGTGTGGTCCTTGCGCGTGGTTCATGGCCGCTGCGCCGGCGCGGGCTCCAGCCGCACGCCCAGCGTGCCGCCGCGCTGGCGCGGTGGAAATTCGCGCAGCGTGGCCAGGTGCGCGCCGATCAGGTCATAGACCTGCCCGCCCCAGGCCACGCCCATGCGCATCGCCAACTGGTTGGCGGCGTGCCCACCGTGGCGCTCGAACGGGTCCATCCTCAGGTTGAACACCAGCGTGCTCGGCTGCAGCGCGTCGAAAAAGCCTTCGCGCACCTTCAGGTGCGACTTCCACGGCCCGATGCGCACGGCGGCCAGCTCGCTCTCGTTGTAGTAGATGACGCTGTTGCGCCGCGACGCACCCCGGCCCTGCCAGTGGTCCAGGTTGTCGACGCCGTCGATGTGCACGCGGTGCGACTGGCGCAGCCGCTGCGCCACCTCGGGGGCGCCGGCCGCGGCGGCCAGCGTGGTGAACAGGTCTTCGTGGGTCTGGATGCCGTTGGACACCGCGCCGCGCGCAACCCGGCCCGGCCAGCGCAGCAGCAGCGGCACGCGCACGCCGCCCTCCCAGGTGGTGGCCTTCTCGCCGCGAAACGGCGCGGTGCCGCCGTCGGGCCACCACGACGACATCGGGCCGTTGTCGCTGGTGTAGACGACGATGGTGTCGTCGGCGATCTTCAACTCGTCGAGCAGCGCCAGCAGTTGGCCGACGTGGCCATCGTGCTCCAGCATGCCGCTGCCGAAGACGTCGAACTCCGACGTGATGGCGCTGGCCAGGTGGCGCGACGCCGGCTTCAGCCGGGTGTAGATATGCATCCGGCTGGGGTTGAACCAGGCGAAAAACGGCTGGCCGTCGCTGACCGCGCGGCGGATGAACCGCTGCGTGCGGGCGACGAACTCGTCGTCTATCGTTTCCATGCGCTGTTCGGTCAGCGGCCCGGTGTCGGTGCAGCGCTGGCGGCCGGGCGCGCCAAAGCGCGCATCGGGCGTGGTGTCGTCGACCGCGCTGGCCACGCAGTCGAGCACGCCGCGCGGGCGGTAGCGGGCGTCAAAACCGGGCGCTTGCGACCACATGCGCAGTTCGGGCTCGCTCTCGGTGTTCAGGTGGTACAGGTTGCCGAAGAACTCGTCGAAGCCATGCACCGTCGGCAGGTGGGCGTTGCGGTCACCGAGGTGGTTCTTGCCGAACTGGCCGCTGCGGTAGCCCAGCGGCTTGAGCACCTCGGCCAGCGTCGGGTCGCGCGCATCCAGCCCGACCGGCGAGCCCGGCAGGCCGACCGTGGTCAACCCGGTGCGGATGGGCAACTGGCCGGTGATGAAGGCCGCCCGGCCGGGGGTCGACGACGGGTGCGCATAGTGGTCGGTGAACAGCAGCCCCTCGCGGCCAATGCGGTCGATGTGCGGCGTCGGCAACATCATCGCGTGGCTGTACAGACCGACGTTGGTCTGGCCGACGTCGTCGGCCATGATGACCAGGATGTTTGGCGGCTTGGGCGCCGCGGCCGCTGTCGCGCCGAGCAGCAGCGCCACCGCGGCGGCAACCAGGGTGCGGGAAAAGCGCATCGCGCAGGCCTTTCTTTGGTGGTTTGGTGGCGGACTTGCGCGGAGCGTGGGCAGGCGTTGGGCAGGCACCGCGCCTTTACCGGCCGAGCCGGGCGCGAATCGCCGGCAGGTCGCGCGCGACCCGGCTGCAAAAGGCCTGCAGGCCTTCGCACAGGTAGTTCAGCCCGGGTTCGCCGGTGCGTGTTCGCAGCAGGCGGTTTTTCGGGCACTCGCCCCAGCACAGTGCCAGGTGCGGGCAGGCGCGGCAGTCCGACGGCAGCGTGTCGTGCTTGGCCAGTCCGAAGGCGACCTGCGCTGTCGAGAACGCCAGGTCACCGGCATGCTGGCGGCCGATGTGGCCCAGCTCATGCGTCGGGTAGACGAAGTGGTCGCAGGCATACAGCCGGCCGTCGTGTTCCAGCGCCAGCGCCTTGCCGCAGATCGGCGCCGCGGTACACAACTGCGCCGGCAGCCCGAGCGACTGCGCAATCGCACTCTCGAACAGGTTGACATGCACGCGGCCGAAGTCGTGCGCCAGCCAGTCGTCCCACACCACGCACAGAAACTGCCCGTAGTCGTGCGCGTCGACCGACCACTCGGTGACCACCGACAGCGCATGCCCGGGCCGCGCGCGCGCACTGCCCACGCGTGGCAGCGACTCGGGCGCGCGTTGCGACGGCGCCTGTGCGCGGAAATCGCGCGGCTCGACGCAGGGCGTGAACTGCAGCCGCGTGCTGCCGCTCTCGCGCGCCAGAAAACGGTAGACGTCGAGCGGCCGGCGCGCGCTGTCGCGGTGCACCACCGCCAGCACTGCGAATGGCACGCCGGCCGCGGCCAGGCGCCGCGCCGCGGCCAGCGCGCGGTCGAAGCTCGGCGTGCCGCCGCGCGTCGGCCGGGCGCGGTCGTGGATGTCGCGCGGGCCGTCCAGCGACAGGCCGACCAGGAAGCGGTGGCGGGCCAGAAACGCCACCCACGCGTCGTCCAGCAGCACGCCGTTGGTCTGCAAGTCGTTCTCAATGCGCTGGCCGGGCCTGGCGTACCTGGCCTGCAGGGCGACCACGCGCTCGAAGAACGGCAGCCCGGCCAGCGTCGGCTCGCCGCCCTGCCAAGAAAAGACCACCTCGTTGCCGGTGTTGGCTTCGATCGTCTGCCGCACATGCTGGGCCAGCACCGCATCGTCCATGCGCGCCTGCCGCTCGTGGCCGAGCAACGCGGCCTTTGACAGGTAAAAGCAGTAGCCGCAGTCCAGGTTGCAGCGCGACCCGACCGGCTTGACCATGGTGTGGAAGCGGTAGCTGCGCCCGGCCGGCAGTGCCGGCAGGGTGCAGCGCGGCCACTCGGGCGCGCGCTGCGGCGGGCGCGCCGGCGTGGCCGGCACGGCGTGCGGCGGCACCGGGTCGCAAAGGCCCGGGTGCGGCTCGGCGCTGGGCGAGTCGGCCACCACGGCCTCTCAGCGTCTTCAGTAGTGCACGCCCTTCATCAGCGCGGCCAACGCCACTTGCTCGCTGGTCGGCTCGGACGGCTTGTCCGGCGTGGCCTTCTTGCTGGCCGGCAGCATCGAGTCGTCGAACATGCGGAACATGCCGTTGGTGGTGCTGGCGTAGGAGTTGGGTGACAGCACGTTCCAGACCTGGTTGAAGTGGCCCACCGGCGTGGTCACCCGGCTGCGCTTGTGGACGATCGCGTCGACCACCATTTCGGCGGCCTCTTCGGGCGTCAGCGCCGGCGCGTAGTCGTAGACCTTGGTCGGGCTGATCATCGGCGTGCGCACCAGCGGCATGTTGACGTTGGTGAAGTGCACCTTGCGGTCGGCGTACTCCACCTCGGCGCAGCGCGTAAAGCCCTCCAGCGCCGACTTCGACGCCACATAGGCCGAAAAGCGCGCCGGCGGCCCGAGCACGCCCAGCGACGAGATGTTGATGACGTGTCCGGCACGCCGCGCCGCCATGCCCGGCAGCACGCGCAGCGTCATGCGCAGCGCCGAGAAGTAGTTCAGCTCGATGGTGCGTTCGAAGTCATGGAAACGGTCGACGCTGTGTTCAACCGCGCGGCGTATCGAGCGGCCGGCGTTGTTGATCAGGATGTCGACCCGGCCGTGTTCGGCGACCACCCGGTCGACGAAGGCGTCGCAGGCCGGCAGGTCGGTCAGGTCCATCGCGTGGACGTGGCAGATGCCGCCCTTGGCCTGTATGGCCGCCTGCGTCTGCTCCAGCTTGTCCAGCGTGCGGCCGTTGATGAAGACCACCGCGCCGGCACCGGCCAGCCGTTCAGCCGTCGCGCGGCCGATGCCCGAGCCACCGCCGGTGATGATCACCACCTTGCCGCGCACATTGCCTTCGAGTGACTTGTCGACGAACAGGTCGGGGTCGAGGTTGCGTTCCCAGTAGTCCCACAGCCGGTTGGCATAACTGTCAAGCTTGGGCACCTGCAGCCCGCTGCCCTTGAGCGCCTTGCGCGTCATGCGGTTGTCAAAGCGCGTGCTCCAGTTGAACAGCGCCCCGGCGCCCGAGGGCATGCCAAAGCCGGCCAGCAGGCTTTGGCCCATGCGCTTGATCGGCGGCAGCTTGGCGATCACTGCGCCCAGGCCGGACGGCATGAACGAAAACACCTTGGCGTCCAGCCGCATCGCAAAGCGCGGCGCGTGCGCCGCCTGGGCAAAGATGTTGAGCATCTCGCCGCTGCTGTAGTGCTCGCTGTTGGTCAGGTGGAAACACTCGCCGTCCAGACCGTCCTTGTGCGCCAGGTAGTCCATCGCGTCGACCACGTAGTCCACCGGCACGATGTTGAAGCGCCCCGAATCCAGCCCGACCAGCGGAAACCACGGCGGCAGCAGGTTGCGCATTTTCTGCAGCACCTTGAACGCGTAGTACGGGCCGTCGATCTTGTCGATCTCGCCGCTTTGCGAGTGGCCGACCACCGACGCCGGGCGGTAGATGCGATAGGGCAGGCGGCAGTCGCGGCGCACCACCGCCTCGGACTCGTGCTTGGTGCGGAAGTACGGGTGGGCCAGTTCGCCGGCTTCCTCGAACATGTCTTCGCTGAAGGTGCCGTCGTACAGCCCGGCCACCGCGATCGAGCTGACATGGTGAAAGCAGCCGGCTGCAAGCGCCTGCGCGCAGTCCACCGCGTGGCGCGTGCCATCGACGTTGGCAACGCGCTGGCTCTCGGCGCTGGCGCGCATGTCGTAAATCGCCGCAACGTGGAAGAAGTGCGCGATGCGGCCCTTCAGCCGCGCCAGGTCGGCCTCGGCCAGTCCCAGCCCCGGCTGCGCCAGGTCGCCGCTGACCGGCTGCAGCCGCTGCGCTGCGTCGGCGTAGCGTGCGCGCAGTTGCTCAAAGCGCGCCTGCGAACCGGCGCGCACCAGCACATGCACGCTGGCGCCACGCGCCAGCAGCTTGCCGATCAGAAAGCGGCCGATGAAGCCGGTGCCGCCGGTCACGAAATACTCCATCGCCTGTCTCCTGTTGTTGACCCGTGGGTCTGGTTTGGGCCTGCGATGTTCAGGCGCGCGCTGCGCATGCAAATCATTCACATGGACTAGGGCCAAGACCCCGCGTGGCGCGCGTATCTCCGGACGTGGGCGCGCGGCGGCGCTGCAAATGCTCGCCCCAGCCGCCGGCCAGGCCATGCGGTGGCGGCCATCGTCCGCGCGGACGATGGCGGGCCGCGGCGGCGGCGAACAATCGCCGGCTTCGATGAGCGATGCGCCTTCGCCCCCGGTGCCGAATGCCCGCACGACGCTGCTGATGCTGGCCGCGCTGTCGGCGCTGGCCTTCATGGACCGCCAGATCCTGGCCGTGCTGCTGGTGCCGGTGCAGGCCGAGTTCGCGCTCAGCGACCTGCAGGTCGGCCTGGTCACCGGGCTGGGGTTTGCGCTGGCGTTTGCGCTGCTGGGCGTGCCGCTGGGCCGCATTGCCGACCGCCACGACCGCCGCCGCCTGGTCGCCTGGTGCCGCGGTGTTGGCGGCGCGCTGGCCGCGCTGGGCGCGGCGGCCGGCAGCGCGTGGACGCTGGCGCTGAGCCGCGTCGGCGGCGCGGTCAGCGACGCCGGCGGCGGCCCGGCGTCGATGTCGATGATTGCCGACCTCTACCCGCCGCAGCAGCGCGCGCGTGCGATGAGCGTGTTCTCGATGGGTTCCAGCCTCGGCTCGTTGCTGGCGCTGGTTGGCGGTGCCTGGCTGGCCGGGCGCTGGGGCTGGCGCGTCACGCTGGCGACCATCGGCCTGGCCTCGCTGGTCGCTGCGCTGTGGTTACGAGTGTCGGTCGCCGAACCGGTGCGCGGCTGCTTTGGCGGCGCCGCGCTGCCGGAAGCCACGCCGCAGCGCGGCGCGGTGCGCGCGGTCTGGCGCGACCCAGTGGCGCGCTGGCTGATCGTTGGCGCCGGATTCGCGCTGCTGGCCGGCTATTCGTTCGGCGCCTGGAACTTCGCCTACCTGATGCGGGTGTTCGGCCTGCCGTCGGCGCAGGCCGGCTGGGTCGCCGGGCTGTCGGCGCTGGGCTCGCTGGTCGGCGCGCCGGTGGCCGGCCTGCTGACCGACCGCCTGGTGCGGCGCGACCCGCGCTGGCAAATGGGCGTGCCTATCGCCGGCCTGGCGGTGGCGCTGCCGCTGGGCCTGGCTTACCTGACCCTGGGCCGTGCGCAGGTCGTCCCGGCGGTGGCGCTGGTGGTCGGCTTCGCGTTCTTCATTGCCTTCTGGATTGCGCCCACCTATGCCGCGCTGAGTCTGGTCGTGCCGCCGCAGCGGCGCGCGGTGGCCAACGCCATGCTGCTGATCGTCGGCGCGGTCGGCGGTGGCGGCATCGGGCCGGTGCTGACCGGCGCCTTGAGCGGAGGGTTCATTGGCCGCGTGCCCGGCGACCCGCTGCGCCCGGCGCTGGCGCTGATGCTGGGCTTGCTGCTGCTGGCCATGGTGGCGCTGGCGCGCGCGATGCGCGCCTGGCATCGGCCAACGCATGAGACAGGCGACTAAGGAGAAGCCATGGGCTGGAAGATGATTTACCTCGCGCGGCGCAACCCGGCGCTGGCGCCGGAGCAGTTTGCGCAGGCCTGGCGCGAGCACTCGGCGCTGGGCGCGCGCTGCAGCAATGTGCGCGACAAGGTGCGCTCGGTGGCGCAGTGCGCGCGCGTGCTTGAAGCGCCTGCGCTGCCGGGCTGCAGCGCCGACTACGACGGCGTCAACCTGCTGGAACTGCGCGACCTGGCCGCCGCCACCGACATCTGGAGCGACGCCGAAACGCTGGCCATCATGCGGCCCGACGAGCCGCGCGTGTTCTCGACCTATGTGCGCGAGTTCACGTTGGTGTGCCAGGACCAGGTGCTGGCCGACGCCGCGCGGGGCGACGCGGTGCTGGTCGGTTTTTTGCGCCGCACCGCGGCGCTGTCGGCCGACGACTGGTCACGCACGTTCACCCAACTAACGTCGGTAACGAGCGTCCTGTGCGGTGGCGCCCTGGCCAGCGCCGGGCGCGTCGTCCACAACGCGGTCCACCTGCCGCCGCCGCCGGGCTACGCCTACGACAGCATCGTCGAATGGTGGTTTGATTCGGTCGCCGCGATGCGCGCGGCAGTGGGCGACCGCGATGTGCGCCAGGCGCTGCCGGCGCCGCTGTGCGCGGCGACCGACCTGGACCGCTCGGTGTTCATGGCCACGCGCGTCACGCACCGGCGGCCGTGACGCGGCGGCCGGCCGGCGGCGCACCGCCGGCCGGCGCGCGTCAGGCCGCTACCGCCGATTCGGTATAGGGCTTGGCGCCGCGTGGCACCGCAACGCCCTCGCACTGGTCAAGAAACTCCTGCTGCCTGGCGCGCGGGTTGTAGAACTGGCGGTACCAGATGCGCGCCTTCATGAAGGCGCCGTCGCTGGGAATGAACAGCGCGTTGATGCACGGCGCCTTGTGGTTCCAGACCTCGATGTCCTGCACAAAGGCGGTCAGCGCCATCTCCTGGTAGTGCGCGGCCTCGACCGCGTCGGTCTTGTTGGCGGTCGGGCTCTTGCTTGGCGAGCGCACCAGCAGCGCATGCCAGACCTTGACCGTGCCGTCGTCGATCGGTGTGTGCGCGATCAGCATCACGCCTTCGTACATGCCGGTCAGCAGCGACATCAGAATGCCCGGGCCGTGGTAGGTGGTGATGGTGTGCAGGTCGGCGCTGACGCCGCCTTCGGCGACCAGCGTGCGGTGCCCGCCGCACTGGCGCTGGATCGCCTGGTGGCCCTTGAATTCGTTTTCGAAGCGCTCGACCGTCGAGCCGTGGATCGGGCTCAGGTGGCCGTAGTCGGCGATGTTGTCGACCAGCTCCTGAGGATGCTGGTTGAGTGCGCCGAGGTGGTCCCACTTCGGGCGCACCCACTGCGGGTCGTCCCACTGCGGCAGGCTGGGGTGGTCCCACTGCGGCGCGCCGCCTTCGGGGTCGTGCCAGACCCAGACCGCGCCCAGGCTCTCGGTGACGGTCCAGCTCTTGACGCAGGCCGCGGCCGGGATCTCGCCCTGGTGGTAGGGAATGTCATCGCACTTGCCGTCCGGGCCGAAGCGCCAGGCGTGGTAGGGGCAGCGTATGCCGTCGCCCTCGACGTTGGTGCCCATGCCGTCCTGGATGACGTAGCTGGTCTTGTTCGGCGCCGCCAGGTGCGTCTTCATGTGCGGGCAGTAGGC
>WBZS01000775.1_pt1 | contig 32690 bp, 31 predicted proteins | sample 5204201 | NCBI WGS metagenome assembly WBZS01 (sample SAMN12344357, study PRJNA552823) | activated sludge metagenome | biome: Activated sludge suspended growth; feature: Nitrification reactor; material: Wastewater; isolation source: activated sludge from nitrification reactor of wastewater... | reverse complement strand
GGCCACATGCTGCGCGACACCGATGTCCATGTGTGCGTGCCGCACGAGCGCACGCCACGCATCCACGAGGCGCACCAGCTGGTGCTGCACTGCCTGTGCGACGGCCTCGACCTGCAACTGCTCGGCGACGAGGAAACCCCATCATGAAGCTGAAACCCACCCGCGGCATCGCCGCCACCCTGCTGGCCGCCTGCCTGGCCGGCGGCGGCCTGACGGCCTGCGTGCCGGTGGCGCTGGTTGGCGGCGCGGTCGGCGCCGGCGCGCTGCTGACCCAGGCTGACCGCCGCAGCGGCGAGACGCAGCAGGCCGACGGCGCCATCGAAAGCGCCGCGCGCGAGGCCGTGACGCAAGCCCTGGGCGGGCGCGGCCACGTCAACGTGGCGAGCTACTTCCGCAAGGTGCTGATCACCGGCGAAGTGCCGACCGCGCAGGACAAGCAGACCGTCGAAGCCGCGGTGCGCGCCGCACCCGGCGTGCAGTCGGTGGTCAACGAACTGGCCGTGATGCCCGAATCGGGCGCCATGCAGCGCTCCAGCGACGCCTACGTGTCCAGCAAGGTGCGTTCGCGCATGGTCGGCACCAACGGCGTGCCGTCGGGCAGCATCAAGGTCGTGACCGAGCGCGGCACCACCTACCTGATGGGCCGGCTGACCGCGCAGGAACTGGCCGCCGCCACCGACGTCGCGCGCCAGACCGACGGCGTGCAGCGCGTGGTGCGCGTGGTCGACCTGATCGCCGACCCGACCGGCGCCGGCGGCCTGGCGAGCGGCACGGGCCCGCAGTCCAGCGCCGTGCAGCAGACGACGGGCGCTGCGCCCCTGACCCCGGTGAGCGGCGAGTCGGTGCCCGGCGTCGAGACGCACCCGGTGACGCAGCCGACCATCGTCAATGCACCGCAGCCGATTCAGGTGCAGACGCTACCACCGGTGAAGTAAAGACGAGAGCCCGTGAGCCGCGTGTGCCGGGCCGATCAGTTCGCGGGCAGCACGTTGGGCAGCCGCTCCAGCTGGCGGAAGCGGTTGGGGTCGAGTTCCACACCCTTGCGCGTCGCATAGATGGTCGAATTGCCGCTGTCGGTATAGACGTTGCTGTAGTTCGAATCCACTTTCATCACGCCGCCATCGGGCGCGCGGTAGTTGTCGCGCAGCGTGGTGACGTTGCCCCAACCCGCCAGCACGCTGGACTGCGCCTGCGAGCGCTGCTGGATGCTGTCGAAGTTGGACTGGATGGATTGCGAGGCCGCGCGTGTCTGCTCCTGCAGGAAGCGGCGCGATGCCTCCGTGCGCTTCTGGGCGGCCTGCAGGCGCTGGGCGTTGAGTTGCGACACGGCCCGGCTCACGGCTGCCTGCCACTGCTGGTTTTCGCTGAAGTTCTCCGCGAACAGCTGCAGCGAGCCCCGTTCGCGCTCATAGGCGTCGGGTACGGCGGAGTACATCAGCACGAACGGCACGCTCCACCGGAGCGTTTGCTTGGTGTAAGACGGCGACCGATAGTTCAGCTGGCTCGACACCACGGTGGCAAACGCTGAGGCCCGCAAGACCTTGCCTTTCTGCGAAAACTTCATGTGAGTGATCGCCGCCTTGACGCGGGTGGGCGCGGTCTGACCGGGCACGCCCTGCGCGGCCAGCTGCCGGTTGACCTGTGCCATGGCGGCGTCAAACGCGGCGGCGACGTCGCGCTCGAGATCGGCCAAGTCCTTTGACGAACCGGCGTCCTCGACCTGCGTGACCTGGATGTCCTGGATGGATGGGTCTGCACGGCGGATCAGGCGCTGCACGTAATCCGGCGGCGACATCAAGCGCAGCATGGATGTGCCGGTTTCTTCGTCGTAGGCGCCTTCCTGGTAGAGCTGCTCGCGCGGCACCGATCGCCCCATCATCGTCATCGACAGCGGATCCACGTAGCTCACGTTCGACATGCGCAGCACGGCCGCCTGCTCGCCGGGCGACATGGCCTGCATGAAGTATTCAGCCGGGTTGGAGGCGCTCTGCATCGTCCAGCTCACCTGACCCGTGCCTTTCCAGCCGGCTGGCATCAGCGTACGCGCCACCTCGATGCCCGACTTGGGGTCGGTCAATACCAGGCGCTCATACGCCTTGGCTTCGCCACGCTCCAGCAGCTGCTTTATCGCCGCCTGGCCGACGGCGTTCCTGGCGGGCGCCGGTGCGACGGCCGGCGGCACCGGCGCGGTCTCGCCAGATCCGCCGGCCGTCCCGTCAGGCGGTGCCGCAGGCTCCTCCTGGAAACCGTAATACGCGCCAATGGCCACGACCGCCAGTGCCGCACCCCACCACCATGCTTTTTTCATGCGCTCGGCCGTCTCAGTTGGGTTGTCCAATCCATGAATGTCTTCCTATTTCATCACGGCGTGGACCCTGGCAAAGAAAACGCCCTGTCCCTCTGGGAGAGCTTGGGTTGTGTGCTCTGGCGGCGCGTCATGAATTCCGGACGTCTCAGGGGCGCGCGGGCGGAATCGGCTCGTTCGGCGCGGGCGCTTCGGCCTGCAGCACGCGCGTCACGGTCAGCTCGCGGGAATAGGCGCTCATGTGGCCGTATTGGCCGGACCGGGACAGCTGCCCCTGCACGCGGATGCGGACCGGCGACACCGGCGGATGCTCGCGCTCGAAGCGGCCGTCCAGGTGGATGTGAAAGCGCTCGTTGACCGCGCTCAGATCGCCGTTCAGCCACCAGCGCACGCCCCGGCTGCCGACGGGCCGGAATTCGCTTTGCTCGAAGCCACCGAAGTAGTAGCCGTCATAAATCCCTTCGGAAGGCCAGTTCGACGACGGATCGGCGCAGGCAGGCAGACCCCCCAGACCGACGCAAAGCGCGCCGGCCAGCACGGCGCGGCGTCGCGCCATGCGCTGGCGCGTCGGCGGGGGCGAAAAGGCGCGCGCGATCACTTCAACCGCTTGATCAGGCTGGACGTATCCCAGCGGCCGCCGCCCATTTGCTGGACGTCGGCGTAGAACTGGTCGACCAGGGCGGTGACGGGGACGCGGGCGCCGTTGCGCTTGGCTTCGTCGAACACGAGGCCGAGGTCTTTGCGCATCCAGTCGACGGCGAAGCCGAAGTCAAACTTGTCTTGCACCATGGTGGGGCCGCGGTTGTCCAGTTGCCAGCTTTGCGCGGCGCCCTTGCCGATGACGTCGAGTACCTGGGCCATGTCCAGCCCAGCGCGCTGGCCGAAGGCGATGGCTTCGGACAGGCCTTGCACCAGGCCGGCGATGCAGATCTGGTTGACCATCTTGGTCAACTGGCCGGCGCCGCTCGCGCCCATCAGCGTGAACGCGCGCGAGAACGCCATGGCCACGGGCTTGACCGTGTCGAACGCGGCGGCGTCGCCGCCGCACATCACCGTCAGCAGGCCGTTCTGCGCACCCGCCTGGCCGCCCGAAACCGGCGCGTCGATGAACTGCAGGCCGCGCACGCGGGCGGCGGCGTCCAGCTCGCGCGCCACGCTGGCCGATGCCGTGGTGTGGTCGACGAAGATGGCGCCGGCCTTCATGCCGGCCAAGGCGCCGTCGTCGCCCAGCACCACCGAGCGCAGGTCGTCGTCGTTGCCGACGCAGCAGAACACGATGTCGGCGCCCTGCGCCGCCAGTTGGGGGGTGTCAGCGCGCTTCACGCGGCCGGTCGCGGCCAGTTGCTCGCAGAATGCTACGGATTTTGTAGCGTTGCGGTTGTAGACCGTGACCGTGTGGCCAGCCAGCGCCAGGTGGCCAGCCATGGGATAGCCCATCACGCCCAGGCCCAGGAAGGCTACCTGGCGCGGCGTGGCGGGGTCGTACGTCTTGGTGTGGATGGTGGTGCTCATGCGGCCCATTCTAGGCCGCGCAAAGCACTCAGACGATATGCAGGTGTTCTGTCCCGGCGGCCAGGTCGAGCGAGCGGGCGCGCTGGCTGGTCAGCTTGATCTGCAGGTGCAGGTCGTTGGCCGAATCGGCGTTGCGCAGCGCGTCTTCGTAGGTGATCAGGTTGGCCTCGAAGGCGTCAAACAGCGCCTGATCGAAGGTCTGCATGCCCAGTTCGCGGCTCTTCTTCATGATCTCCTTGATCTCGCCCACCTCGCCCTTGAAGATGAGGTCGCTGATCAGCGGCGAATTCAGCATGATCTCGACCACCGCCGTGCGCCCCTGGCCGTCCTGCTTGGCGATCAGCCGCTGCGAGATCAGCGCGCGAAGGTTCAGCGACAGGTCCATCAGCAGCTGCTGGCGCCGCTCTTCGGGGAAGAAGTTGATGATGCGGTCGAGTGCCTGGTTGGCCGAGTTGGCGTGCAGCGTGGCCATGCACAGGTGGCCGGTCTCGGCGAAGGCCACCGCGTGCTCCATCGTCTCGCGGTCGCGGATTTCGCCCATCAGGATCACGTCCGGCGCCTGGCGCAACGTATTCTTCAGCGCCGCGGCCCAGCCTTCGGTGTCGATGCCGACTTCGCGCTGGGTCAGGATGCAGTTCTTGTGCGGGTGCACGAATTCGATCGGATCCTCGACCGTAACAATGTGCCCCTGGCTGTTGATGTTGCGCCAGTCCACCATGGCCGCCAGCGTGGTCGACTTGCCCGAGCCGGTGGCACCCACCAGAATGGTCAGGCCGCGCTTGGACATGGCCACGTCCTTCAGGATCTGCGGCATGCCCAGGGCGTCGATGGTGGGCAGCTCCTGCGGAATCACGCGCATTACCAGCCCCACGTGGCCCTGCTGCACGAAGGCGTTGCAGCGAAAGCGGCCGATGCCGGCGGGGCTGATGGCGAAGTTGCATTCCTTGGTGCGCTCGAACTCGGCGGCCTGCTTGTCGTTCATGACCGAACGCACCAGCGCCACCGTGTGCGCCGGCGTCAGGTTCTGCTGCGAGACCTTGATGATCCGGCCGTCGACCTTGATGGCTGGCGGAAACTCGGCCGTGATGAACAGGTCGCTGCCCTTGCGCGTGAGCAGGAGCCGAAGCAGATCGTTGATGAACTTGCTGGCCTGGTCGCGTTCCATGGTGAGTTCCTTCAGTGGCGCCTGGACGGCACTTTATTCAAACGTTCGCTGACTTGAAAGCGTAGCGCACCCACCCATTGGCCGCGGAGCAGGCTGTGCCAGCGCTCCCGCGAAAAGGGGGAGGCGAAACAATGCGCAGCATGTGGAGCCTGGGGATGAGTGGTTCAGCCAGGGAAATTCTCGGGAATCTTGGCCTTGCTGCGCGCTTCGACCGTGCTGATCACGTTGCGGCGCACCAGGTCGGTCAGGTTCTGGTCCAGCGTCTGCATGCCCACGCTGTTGCCCGTCTGGATGCTGGAATACATCTGCGCCACCTTGGCTTCGCGGATCAGGTTGCGGATGGCGGGGGTGCCCAGCATGATCTCGTGCGCCGCTACGCGGCCCGAGCCGTCCTTGAGCTTGCACAGCGTCTGCGAGATGACGGCCACCAGCGATTCGGACAGCATCGCGCGCACCATCTCCTTTTCTTCAGCCGGAAAGACGTCGATCACGCGGTCGATGGTCTTGGCGGCCGACGAGGTGTGCAAGGTGCCGAACACCAGGTGGCCCGTCTCGGCCGCCGTCATGGCCAGGCGAATGGTTTCAAGGTCGCGCATCTCGCCGACCAGGATGGCGTCCGGATCCTCGCGTAGCGCCGAGCGCAGCGCATTGGAGAAGCTGTGGGTCATCGGGCCGACTTCGCGCTGGTTGATCAGGCACTTTTTCGACTCGTGCACGAATTCGATCGGGTCTTCGACCGTGAGCACGTGGCCGTACTGGGACTCGTTCAGGTGGTTGACCATGGCCGCCAGTGTGGTCGACTTGCCGGAGCCCGTGGGCCCCGTCACCAGCACCAGCCCACGGGGTTTGAGCGCCAGGTCACCGAAGATCTTGGGCGCGTTGAGTTGCTCCAGCGTCAGGATTTTGCTGGGGATGGTGCGCAGCACGCCGGCCGCGCCACGATTCTGGTTGAAGGCGTTGACACGAAAACGCGCCAGCCCTTCGATTTCGAACGAGAAGTCGATTTCGAGGTTTTCCTCGTACACCTTGCGCTGGGTGTCGTTCATGATGTCGTAGAGCATCGCGAACACCTGCTTGTGGTCCAGCGGATCGACGTTGAGGCGACGCACATCGCCATGCACGCGGATCATGGGCGGCAGGCCCGCCGACAGGTGCAGGTCGGACGCCTTGTTCTTGACGCTGAATGCCAGCAGTTGGGTAATGTCCACGTCGGATGGCCTCGAGAGGAAATGTGGTGAAACCACAGTTGCAGTTTGATACGCTGAGAGGATTATGACGACGATCGCAGCGCAACTCCAGAACGTGCGTGCACGGATAACCACAGCCTGCGCGCGCTTCGGGCGGGCGCCGGAGCAGGTCGCGTTGCTGGCCGTGTCCAAGACGTTCCCGGCGCACGTCGTGGCCGAGGCCGCCGCGGCCGGCCAACGCGCCTTTGGCGAAAACTATATCCAGGAGGCCGTGCAAAAAATGGCCGATCTGCGGCATTTGCCCGGGTTGCAGTGGCACTGCATCGGCCCGATCCAGAGCAACAAGACGCGCCTGGTGGCTGAAAACTTCGACTGGGCGCACACCGTGGACCGCCTCAAGATCGCCGAGCGCCTGAGTGACCAGCGGCCCGACGGCATGGCGCCGCTCGACGTGTGCATCCAGGTCAATGTGGACGGGGGCGCGACCAAGTCCGGCGTGGCGCCGGCCGATGCGCCGGCGCTGGCCCGTGCCGTTGCCGCGTTGCCGCGGCTGAGGCTGCGCGGCATCATGACCCTGCCCGAGCCTGCTACAGATTTCGAAGCAAGCCGCGCTGTTCACGCGCGCGCCAAGGCGCTTTTCGATCAGTTGAACGCCGAGGGCCTGGGGCTGGATACGCTGTCGATGGGCATGAGCGCCGACCTGGAGGCCGCCATCGCCGCCGGCAGTACCCTGGTGCGCGTGGGCACGGCCATCTTCGGCGCTCGCCCGCCCGCGCCCTGAACCGCCCTCAGCGGAACACCACGGTGCGGTGCCCGTTCAGCAGCACGCGGTGTTCGCTGTGCCACTTGACGGCGCGCGCCAGCACCTGGCTTTCGGTGTCGCGGCCCACGGCCGACAGGTCGTCCACGGTGTCGGCGTGGTCCACGCGTGCCACGTCCTGCTCGATGATGGGGCCTTCGTCCAGGTCCGCCGTCACGTAGTGCGCGGTGGCGCCGATCAGCTTCACGCCGCGGTCGTGCGCCTGGTAGTACGGCTTGGCGCCCTTGAAGCTGGGCAGGAAGCTGTGGTGGATGTTGATGGCGCGACCGGCCAGGTGGCGGCACAGGGGGTCCGACAGGATCTGCATGTAGCGCGCCAGCACCACCAGCGCGGGGCGCTCGGCGTCGATGATCTCGCGCTGCCGCTGCTCGGCCTGCGCCTTGGTGGCCTGCGTCACCGCGATGTGGTGGAAAGGGATGTTGTAGCTGGCCGCCAGCTGGTAGAAGTCGCGGTGGTTGCTGATGATGGCGCGCACATCCAGGTTGAGCAGCCCGCTTTTGACACGGAACAGCAGGTCGTTCAGGCAGTGGCCTTCCTTGCTGACGAAGATCACGGTGCGCATCGGCTCGCCGGCCGGGTGCAGTTCCCAGTTCATCGACAGCGGCTGCGCCATGCCGCCAATGGCGCCGGCCAGGTCGGTACCGTCGAGTACGGCGCTGGCATCGGGGCACACAAATTGCACGCGCATGAAGAACAGGCCCGTGCCGTGGTCGTTGAACTGTTGTGCTTCCTCGATGTTGCAGCCCCGCGCCAGCAGCAGGCCGGACACGGCGTGCACGATGCCCGGGCGGTCGGGGCAGGACAGGGTGAGGATGTAGGCGGTGGACGATGCAGCGGACATGGCGCGCGATTGTCGCAGGCTGGCGTGGGCGCTGGCGTCGAAATACTGAAAAACGGACGCGAATGACGCGAAGAACGCGAAGGATTCGCGAAGGACGCAAACGAAACAGTCAAAAGATAAAGTTTTTTTGGATTTCTTGCGTCCTCTGCGAAACCTCTGCGTTCTCTGCGTCCGGTTGTTGGGACTGTGTGGGCAAACTGGCGAGATCAGGTCTACCTATCCAATCCGTGTTGTGCGCTTGTCCGGTCTGCGTCAGTAGCTATCAAATCAATAGTCTCAAGGCTTCACCATCTTGCACTCGGTGCCCTGCGCCAGTTCGTTGCCGCTGTAGCTGGCGTCGGTTCTGAAGCCGTATTGCGTGCCTTCCCAGCCCACCTTCACGGCCTTGCCGTCCACCGGCGCAACCGTGTTGACCACCTGCGGCAGCAGCAGTTGGTGGTCTTCGGCGCGCATCCGCACCGGGCCCACGCTGGAATCGAATGTCAGGTCTTCCAGCGCGCGCGCCACCTTCACCGGCTCGTCGCTGCCAGCCTTGGCAATCGCTGCGGCCAGCAGGCGCGGCGTCAGGTCGATGCGCGGGGCCAGGAATTCCTTGCCCGTCTTGGCCTTGTAGGCCTTGGCCAGCGCGTCCACCTTGGGCGCACCGTCCTGACCGGGGTGCCACTCGGCCACCCAGGTCAGCTGCCCGGCGCGCGCCTGCGAGAACGCCAGCACGGTGCCCGGGAAGGAGCCCGCGCTGTGGTTGAAATAGCGCAGGTTCATGCCGGCCTCGGCGCCGGCCTTGAGCAGCAGGGCCATGTCCGGCCCCCAGTTGCCGCTGATCACGCTGTCGGCGCCGGCCTGCTTGATCTGCGCCACATAGGGCGCGAAGTCCTTCACGCGGCCGATGGCGTGGAACTGCTCGCCCACGAACTGCACGTCGGGCCGCGCCAGGCCCACCAGCTGGCGCCCGTAGCTGGCCCATTGCCGGCCGTGCGCGTAGTCCTGGTTCAGCAGGTAGACCTTGTGGATGTCGGGCTGCTTCTTGATGAAGTTGGCGATGGCCTTCATCTTCATGGCGGTGTTGGCCTCGGTCTGAAAATGCCAGAAGTTGCAGGCCTTGCCCGTCATGTCGGGGTCGATCGAGGAGTGGTTGAAGACAATGATCTCCTTGCCCGGGTTCCGCTGGTTCCAGCGCGCCGCCGCCTGCACGATGGCCGCTACCACCGACGAGCCCGAGCCACCCGTCACCACCGCCCGCGCGCCCTGGTCAATGGCCGATTGCAGCGCGCTCTGGCTCTCCTGCGCCGAGAGCTTGCCGTCCAGCGCGATCAGCTCGAACTTGCGCCCGCCCGGCAGCGCGTTCTTGGCGTTCAGGTCGTCCACCGCGAACTTGGTGTGCGCCAGCATCAGCTCGCCGACGGCCGCAAACGGGCCGGACAGCGGGTCGATGTAGGCAATCTTGTAGGGCGCCGTCTGCGCCTGTGCCGCGCCGGCCAGCAGGGCGGCCGCGGCCAGCGCGGTGCGCTTGAGCACGGTGGAAATGCGGGGCATGCGTGTCTCCTTGGGGTGGTTGTCTCACTGTCGCCTGCGCGATGGACGCCGCACCGGGCGCCTCGCCAAATCGCTATATTGAAACCACGCCACGTCGCCGCGACCCGTGCAAACCCGAAGCGCGTCGCGCGCGAGACACAAGGAGTCGCCGCATGCCCGCATCCACCCCGGACCAACCCCTGCACGAACACCTGCGCCGCCACGCGCGCGCCAAGCCCGACGCGCCGGCCATCCACTGGTACGGCCGCGCCCTGACTTGGCGCGAGCTGAACGACTGGAGCGACGCGCTGGGTGCGCACCTGCAATCGCTGGGCGTGCAAAAGGGCGATCCGGTGGCGCTGTTCATGAACAACTGCCCGCAGTACGTGGTGGCGCACTACGCCATCCAGAAGATTGGCGCCATCGTGTGCCCCTGCGGCCCGCTGAACAAGGCGCACGAGCTGCAATATCAGCTGGATGACCTGAAGGCGCGCGTCATCATCTCCGCCGACAACCTGCTGCCCATCGTCGATCAGGTGCGCGCGCAGACGGCGTTGCAGCACGTGCTGGCCGTGCGCTACACCGACCTGCTGCCGGCCGCGCCCACACTCAACGTGCCGCCCGAGCTGCAAACGCCCGCGCAACCGCTGCCCGCCGGCGTGCTAGATGCGCTACAGATTGCGCAGCACGGCGCGCAGTCAGGGCAACGGCCAAGGTACGAAAACATCGGAATGGACGACGTGGCGCTGATGACCTACACCAGCGGCACCACGGGGCTGCCCAAGGGCGCCATGCTGAGTTTTGGCAACGCGCTGTTCAAGACCACGGTCACGGCGCAGGCGGCGGGCCTGCAGGCGCACGATGTGTCGCTGTCGGTGGCGCCGCTGTACCACATCGCCGGCATGCTGATGGGCGTGAACACGCCGGTCCTGGTGGGTGCCACGCAGGTGCTGCTGTTCCGCTTTGACCCGGTGGCGGTGCTGCAGGCCATTGCGCAGCATGGCGTGACGCACTGGTACTCCATTGCGCCCATGAACGTGGCCTGCATGCAGGTGCCGGATGCCGCGCGCTTCAACCTGAAATCGCTGCGCCGCAACCCGGTCACCAGCTTCGGCATCACCTTCACCGAGCCGCTGGCGCAGCAATGGCAGGCGTTTGCGGGCGGCGACTGCGTGTCGTATGAAGCCGCCTATGGCCTGAGCGAGACGCACACCATGGACACCGGCATGCCGCCCGACGCCATCCACTGGGGCACGCACGGCAAGCCCATGCCGGGCGTCACCATCCGCATCGTCGATCCGGACACGGGCGTGGAAAAAGCGGCCGGCGAGGTGGGCGAGATCACGCTGCTATCGCCGGGCAACTTCAAGGGCTACTGGAACAAGCCCGAAGCCACCGCCAAGACGCTGAAGGACGGCTGGGTCTGGACCGGCGACATGGGCAAGGTGGATGCCGACGGGTATCTGACCTTCATCGGCCGCAACAAGGAAATGATCAAGGTCTCGGGCTACAGCGTGTTCCCGGAAGAGGTGGAAACCATCCTCATCAAGCACCCCGCCGTGGCGCAGGCGGCCGTGCTGGCCGAGCCCGACGCCGACAAGGGCGAGGTGGTGAAGGCCTTCATCGTCAAGAAGCCCGGCGCCGCGCTGGCGGCCGATGAACTGATCGCCTGGAGCCGCGACAACATGGCGGCTTACAAGGTGCCCAAGTACGTGGAATTCATCGACGCGCTACCGACCACGGGCGCGGGCAAGGTGCTTCGGCGTTTGCTCAAGACAACCTGAACCCGAAGACCGAACGCAAAGGGCTCGCAAAAGACGCAGAAGAACTTCATGAGTATTTTTTGCGGTTTTTGCGGAATCTTTGCGCCCTTTGCGTTCGGCTGTTCCTGCAATGCGTGAAAGAAGATGGATGTTCAAAAAAGTCCTCATCGCCAATCGCGGCGAAATCGCCCTCCGCATCGTGCGCGCGCTGCGCGATCTGGGCGTGGCCAGCGTGGCGGTGTACGCCGACGACGACGCGCAGGCGCCGCACGTGTCGGCGGCTGATGAAGCGGTGGCACTGGGCGCCAGCGGCCCGGCAGCGTATCTGGATGGCGCGCGGCTGATCGCCATCGCGCGCGAGCACGGCTGCGACGCGCTGCACCCCGGCTACGGCTTTTTGAGCGAGCGCGCCGACTTCGCGCGCGACTGCGCCGCAGCGGGCATTCGCTTCATCGGCCCCACGCCCGATCAACTCGCGCTGTTCGGCGACAAGGCTGCCGCGCGCGAGCTGGCCCAGCGCTGCGGCGTGCCGCTGATGCCCGGCATCTCGCACGCCGTGACGCTGGATGAAGCGCGCGCCTTCTTCGCGCAGCACGCGGCCAACGGCATCGTCATCAAGGCCGTAGGCGGCGGTGGCGGGCGCGGCATGCGCGCGATTGAAAGCGAAACCGACCTGGCCGCCGCCTACGAGCGCTGCCGCGGCGAGGCGCTGGCCGCCTTCGGCATCGCCGATGTGTATGTGGAGCGCCTGATGCGCGGCGCGCGCCACATCGAGGTCCAGGTGCTGGGCGACGGCCATCAGGTGATGGCGCTGGGCGAGCGCGAATGCACGCTGCAACGGCGCTTTCAGAAGCTGGTGGAAATCGCGCCCAGCCCGCGTTTGTCGCAGGCGCTGCGGGCGCGCATCGTGGAGGCAGCCCTCACGATGGCGCGCGCCGTGCGCTACGAAGGGTTGGGCACGTTTGAGTTCCTGGTCGATCTTCACTCCGCCGACTTGCCCTTTGTCTTCATCGAAGCCAACGCGCGCTTGCAGGTCGAGCACACCATCACGGAAGCCGTGACCGGCGTCGATCTGGTGCAGGCGCAGATCGCGCTGGCGGCGGGGCAGAGCCTGGCCGATTTGGGGCTTGACCCCGCCGCACCGCCCACGCCGCGCGGCTACGCGATCCAGTGGCGCATCAACGCCGAAACGCTGGCGGCCGATGGCAGCGCCACGCCCGGCCACGGCACGCTCAGACGATTCGATTTGCCGCAAGGCCCCGGCGTGCGCGTCGATACGCACGGCGTGGCCGGCGCCGCGCCTTCGCCGCACTACGACACGCTGCTGGCCAAGCTGATCGTGCATGGCGCCAGCCGCGACTTTGCCGACGCGCTGCGCCGCTCGCGCCGCGCGCTGGCCGAGACGCGCATCGAAGGCGTGGCCACCAACCTGAATTTGCTGCGCGCGCTGGCCGAGCGGCCGGAAATGGCGAGCCAGGCGGTGCACACGCGCTGGCTGGAGTCGGTGCTGCCGGAGCTGGTGGATGCTTCTGAAAAGATAGCAACGAACGCTGACCAAACAAGCGCCGGAGGCCAAAAAAGCACTGAAGTGCTGCGCGCAGTACCTGCCGACGAGGCCCCCGAAGGCGCCGTGCTCGCGCCCATGCCGGCGCGCCTGGTGCAGCTTTCCGTGGCCGTCGGCGACACGGTGCCGAAAGGCGCGGAACTGGCCGTGCTCGAAGCCATGAAGATGCAGCACGTGCTCACCGCGCCGCACGCCGGCATCGTTCGCCAGCGCTTTGCCCAAGACGGTGCGTATCTGGCGCAGGGCGACGTGATCCTGGTGCTGGAAGAAGCCGAGCACGCGGCGGCCCACGCGGCCGAGGACGCGGCGGCGCACGACCCCGACCACATCCGCGCCGACCTGCAGCGCGTGATCGACCGCCACGCCTTCACGCTCGATGCCGCGCGGCCCGACGCCGTCGCCAAGCGCCACGCGCGCGGCCTGCGCACGGCGCGCGAGAACATTGCCGATCTGTGCGACGAGGGCAGCTTCATCGAATACGGCGCGCTGGCGATTGCCGCGCAGACGCGCCGCCGCAGCGTGGAGGATTTGATCGCCAACACGCCGGCCGACGGCATGGTGACCGGCGTGGGCGGCGTCAACGGCCTGATCTTCGGCGCCGAGCGCGCGCGCACGGCGGTGATGGCCTACGACGGCACCGTGCTGGCCGGCACGCAGGGCATGCGCAACCACGCCAAGACGGATCGCATCCTCGGTCTGGCGCTGGATCAGAAACTACCGGTGGTGCTGTTCGCCGAAGGCGGCGGTGGCCGCCCGGGCGATGTCGATGCCAACGTGCTGGCCGGCTTGCATGTGCACACTTTTGCCGCCTACGCTGCGCTGTCGGGCCAGGTGCCGGTGGTGGGTGTGGTGGCGGGGCGCTGCTTTGCCGGCAATGCGGCGCTGCTGGGCTGCAGCGACGTAATCATTGCGACGCGCGACAGCAACATCGGCATGGGCGGCCCGGCCATGATCGAAGGCGGCGGGATCGGCGTGTTCACGCCTGAACAGGTCGGCCCCAGCGATGTGCAGCACGCCAACGGCGTGATCGATGTGCTGGTGGATGACGAGGCGGCGGCGGTGCACGCCGCGCGCCAATACCTGGGCTTCTTCCAGGGCCGCACGCGCGACTGGATCACGCCCGATCAGCGCCTGCTGCGCGCCGTGGTGCCCGAGAACCGCCTGCGCGTGTACGACACGCGCGCGGCGATGGCCGGGCTGGTGGACGAAGGCAGCCTGCTCATGCTGCGCACCGGCTTTGGCGCCGGCATCCACACCGCGCTGGCGCGCATCGAAGGGCGCCCTGTGGGCCTGATGGCCAGCAACCCGCTGCACCTGGGCGGCGCCATCGATGCGCCGGCGGCCGACAAGGGCGCGCGTTTCATGCAGCTGTGCAACGCGCACGGGCTGCCCATCGTGAGCCTGATCGACACGCCGGGCTTCATGGTCGGCCCCGATGTGGAGCAGACCGCGCAGGTGCGCCGCGTGAGCCGCCTGTTCGTCACCGCCGCCGCGCTGCGCGTGCCCTTTTTCAGCGTGGTGCTGCGCAAGGGCTACGGCCTGGGCGCGATGGGCATGGCGGCGGGCGGCTTTCATGCGCCGTTCTTCACCGTCTCGTGGCCCACCGGCGAATTTGGCGGCATGGGGCTGGAAGGCGCGGTGCGGCTGGGCTTTCGCAAAGAGCTGGAAGCCGTGCCGGAAGGGCCGGAGCGCGACGCGCTGTTCGCCAAGCTGGTGGCGCAGCAATACCACCACGGCGAGGCCATGAACATGGCGGCCACACTGGAGATCGACGCCGTGATCGACCCGGCCGACACGCGCGCCTGGCTGGCGCGCGGGCTGGCGTCGGCCACCGGGCCGCGCGGGCCGGCGCGCCCGTTCGTGGACACGTGGTAGTGCGGCACGCACACCGCTTTTCAAAGCTTTGCCCGGCGTTTACAGCAAATGTCGGGGCTGACGCGTTAAATGGTCGTGTTCACAGCCTTTTCGAAGGAGAAGACCATGACTGCTTCCACTCTCAAAGCCTTCGTGCTCGCCGGCGCCACGGTGCTGAGCGCCGGTGCCGGCCTGTCGTTGCCTGCCGCCGCGCAGGCGCAGGGCTATGTCAACGTGCAGATCGGCACGCCGCCACCGGCGCCGCGCTACGAAGTGATACCGGCTGCCCGGCCCGGTTACGTGTGGGCGCCGGGCCACTACCAATGGGTGCATGGCAACTACATCTGGCGTCGCGGTCATTGGGTGGCAGCGCGCCCTGGCTATGCCTACGTGGGGCCCACCTGGGTGACGCAGGGCGACCGCTGGGTGTATCAACCGGAGCGCTGGGATGCGCGGCCGATGCGCGCGCAGCCGCCACGCCAGTGGGACAACCGCGGCCGCCCGCATGCGCGGCCCGGCTGGCAGCGCGACAACGACGGCGACGGCGTGCCCAACCGCTACGACCGCCGGCCGAACGACCCGTACCGCCGTTGAGCGTGCCCGCTCAATGCGCCGGCGCCGACCGGAACGCCGCGCAATAGTCGCGTGGCGGCACCGGCGGTGTCGGCCACACCAGGTCGGCGTCAGCGGCGTCGGCTTCTGTTGCTGCAACATTGGTAGCATATTGCGGCGATGCTGAGCGCGCTGACAGCACTTTTGATGTCAATTTCGCCGGCAGGTGCAGCGGCACGCCCAGCGTGCGCTGTACATGGCCGTGGCCGGCCACCAGCAGCACGGTGCGGCCCGGCTGGCGTGCGGCGGCCACGGTGTCTGCCATGGCGATGTCGCGCGCAATCTGCACCCGGGTCATGGGGGCGGTCTGTGCTTCGGGCAACGCGCCGCAGTGGCCGTCGCGTATGCGCTGCTGTTGCTCGGCCAGTGCCGCGGGCGGCAGGCGCGCGTCCAGCGTGGTGTCGCGCATGGTGGCGCGCTGCTCGGCCGTCGGCAGGTTGGCCCCCAGCACGGGCACGCCGGCGCGCACCGCGGCCATGACCACGGGGCCGTAGGTCTTCCAGGGCCAGCCGGCGTCGTGCCAGGCCAGTGCCTGGCGCACCTGCGCGGGGCTGGCGTCGCGCGGCAGGCCGGTGGTGGCGTGGCCGCGCTCGGCCATCTCCAGCGCCAGCGCGGCCAGTTGGCCGCGTGCGGCCAGCCATTCGATGGTCTGCCGCTGCAGGCGCTGGTGTGCTGGTGCATCGTGCTGCTCGCCCAGCAACAGCACGTCGGCCGGCAACAGGGCGGCGATGCGCGCCTGATCGGCGACGGGCAGCGGCGCCGGCGTGGCACAGCCAGCCGGCCCCAGCAGGGCGATGCAAAGCGCGGCGGCGAGCAGGAAAGAGCGGGCCATCGCGCCATACTAAGCGCTGCGCCTTCTCATGATCCTTCCCTCCGTTCCGCTGCTGTTGCGCACCGCGCTGACCTTGCTACTGGCCGTGCTGGCCGCTCGGCTGTGCGTGGCGCTGGGCACACCCATTCCGTGGATGATCGGGCCGCTGTTGGCGACCGCCTTTGCCACCATGGCGGGCGCGCCCACCCAAAGCAGCAACGCTTTGCGCAACGGCGGCCAGTGGGCGATCGGCGCGGCGCTGGGGCTGTACTTCACGCCCGACGTTACGGCGCTGGTGCTGAGCCTGTGGTGGGCGGTGGTGCTGGGCGTGCTGTGGGCCACGCTCCTCGGCATGGGTTTTGGTGCCTGGCTGCAGCGGGCGCTGGCAGGGCAGTTGCAGGGCCTGGCGCCGAATGAGCGACGCGCCACCACGTATTTTGCGGGTGCCATCGGCGGCGCGTCGGAGATGACGCTGCTGGCCGAGCGCTGCGGCGCGCGCACCGATCTGGTGGCGGCCGCGCACAGCGTGCGCATGGCAGTGGTGGTGCTCAGCATCCCGTTTGCCATGCAGTGGGCCAAGCAGCACTGGCACCTGCAAGCGCTGGACATGACGCCGCCCGGCCCGCGCGTGGCCGAATGGCCCGGCCTGCTGTGGCTGGCGCTGGCCACGGGCGCCGGCGCGTGGCTGATGCGGCTGACCGGCCGCGCCAACCCCTGGTTCATCGGCGCGTTGCTGGCGGCGATGGTGCCGACCATGGCCGGCGTGCACCTGTCGGCCGTGCCCACCGCGCTGACCAACGCGGCGCAACTGGTGATCGGCATCAGCCTGGGCGTGCGCTTCACGCGCGAGTTCCTGCACGCCGCGCCGCGCTGGCTGCTGGCGGCGGTGCTCGGCACACTGGGCATGATCGTGCTGTGCGGCGCGTTTGCCTGGATGCTGTCGTGGGCGACCGGCATTCACCCTGTCACGCTGATGCTGGCCACTTCACCCGGCGGCATCACCGAAATGGCGATCACCGCCAAGGTGCTGCAACTGGGCGTGCCCGTGGTCACCGCGTTTCAGGTGTGCCGGCTGGTGGCTGTGCTGCTGCTGGCCGAGCCGATGTTTCGCTGGTGGTCGGCGCGGAGCGGCGCCTGAAAAAAGAAAAAGGCCCGTCGCGTCAGCGCGGGCCTGTTCGCGGCACCCGCAGCCGGGCTTGTACCGGCTGCCAGGTGCGCCCCGTGAAGGGCTAGCGCGTCAGCGCCTCGGGGCGGGGCGTGTCAATGCACCACCACCGGGTTCTGCGCCAGTTCAGCGTAGCCTTCCAGCGTGTCTTCGACTTCTTCCTGCGTGGGCGTGTTCACCTGCCACGCGGCGATGCGCTGCTGGAACAGCTCGGCCCACAGGCCGTCCAGGTACACCTCCTTGCCCGAACGCTTGTCCACGATCTCGAATCCGTGGCGCGCCAGGACGGGTTTGCCTTCTTCCACGGTCACGCCCATCGGCGCGTCGGGCAGCAGGTGAACGACCGCGAAGCTCTCGGAATCGTAAAGCGTGTTCATCGGTGGGTGTGACCTTTCAGAATGGCCTGAAGAAATTTTCAGTACCTATATAACAACGCATCACGGTCTTTCAAGGTGTACGTGCGTACCCCCATGGCGTGTCAGCCAAGGGCGCGAAGCCCAATCAACACGCTGCATGCCGCGTTCAGCGGGCCGGCAAGGCAGCAAGACGCTGGTCGACGGTGTCGCCGTTGGACAGCGTGGTGCGCAGGCGCGCCGGCAGGTAGGCGTGGGTGCGCGCCAGCCACAGCTCGACGCGGCTGTCGTACTCGCGGCGGGGTTGTCGCACCAGCTTCGTGCAGGGCACGTCCTGGTCGTCGATCTGGAGTGTCTCGTCGGGCAGGACGTCCCAGCGCCAGGGCTCGGTGTCACGCACGCCGGCGGTGGGCAGGACGATGGTGCTGCCAGCCGGGTAACGGTGCGGCGCGGCGGCCATCATGCCGCCCAGCTGCAGCGACGCGCTCAGCCGGTCTTGCGCGCCGGCGTTCAGCACGGCGTCCGGCGTGTTGGCCGAAAAGCGGATGCGACCGCCGGCCGCGTCGAAGTGCGCCGCGCGTTCGCCACGGGCCTGCTCGGCGTAGCGTTCGGGCAGCAGTCCTGCCGCGGTGACGGCGCCTTCGCTGCGCTGTGTGCGCGGACCGGGCGTAGCCAGCTGCACCGTCCACTCGGCCCGGTAGCGGTCGCCGTCGCGCTGCCAGACCAGCTCGGCGTCGGTGTCGAACGGCTGGCCGCGCGCCATGCCATGTACCTGATAGCGCAGCCGCGCGGAGGGCGCCAGCCGCACCGGCACGGGTGCCGCATCGTCTGTGGTGGCCGTCGCCATGCCGTGGTCAGGGGCCGGTTCGGCTGCGCGGGCGGCGAGGGCGGTTGCCGTGGGCGAGTCGTGCGCCGGGGCCGGCGCCTGGCGCGGCGTGGCCCGGTGCGCCACCGCCGTCGCGCGCTGGGGGGCTGCCACGGGCGTACGCGCCGCCCCGCGCACGGACGAGCGCGGCACGGGCGGCGTGGCGCTTGCGGGCGACGGGTGTGGCTCGGCCGCATGCGCGGCGCGCGCCGGGGATTGGGGTGGTTTATCGGCGACAGCCGGTACTGCAGCGACCGTTGCGGTGGTGGATGCATCGACCACGCGCACCTGCACGGTGGGTGCCACGGGCCGCATCGAAGGCGCTGTCGCCGGCGGCCGCAGGCCCAGCAACACGGCGTGCGCCAGCGCCACACCGGCCAGCAACGCCAGCGGAGGACGCTGCCAAGGCGCACGTGCGTCGTCCATGTCCGTCAAGCGCCAGGGCCTCGCCTAGAATCCGCTTCGGCCAAGCAGCGCCACGCCGCCAGCCGCCGCGCTGGTCATCTGCCGGCGCGCCGCCCTCGACAGGCGGGCGCGCATCACGTTCCAAGCATTCATGAAACTGGCAACCTACAAAGACGGCTCGCGCGACGGGCAGCTGGTGGTCGTCTCGCGCGACCTGACGACGGCCCATTATGCGACCGGCGTCGCCAGCCGCCTGCAGCAGGCGCTGGACGACTGGAACTTCATCTCACCCCAGCTGCAGGACCTGAGCGACACGCTCAACCACGGCAAGGCACGGCACGCGTTTCCGTTCGATCCGGCGCTGTGCATGGCGCCTCTGCCGCGCGCCTATCAGTGGGCCGACGGCTCGGCCTACCTCAATCATGTGGAGCTGGTGCGCGCCGCGCGTGGCAGCGAAGTGCCCGAAAGCTATTTCACCGACCCGCTGATGTACCAGGGCGGCAGCGACGATTTTCTGGGCCCCTGCGACCCCATCCGTGTGGCCGACGAGGCCTTCGGCATCGACTTCGAGGCCGAACTGGCGGTGGTGACCGGCGACGTGCCCCTGGCCGCCACGCCCGAGCAAGGCCTGGACGCGATCCGCCTGCTGATGCTGGTCAACGACGTCAGCCTGCGCCACCTCATCCCCGACGAGCTGGCCAAGGGCTTCGGCTTTTTCCACGGCAAGCCTTCCACCGCCTTCGGCCCCGTCGCGGTCACGCCCGACGAACTGGGTGACAGCTGGCAGGAAGGCCGCGTGCACCTGACGATGCAGGTCAGCTGGAACGGCCGCAAGGTGGCGATGTGCGACGCCGGCCCCGACATGCGCTTTCACTTCGGCCAGCTCATTGCCCACGCCGCGAAGACGCGCCGCCTGCGCGCCGGCAGCATCGTCGGCAGCGGCACCGTCAGCAACCCGGGCGTTGAAAAGAACGGCCGCCGCGAGTGGCCCAAGGGCTACGGCTGCATCGCCGAAAAGCGCGCCATGGAAACCCTGCAGGACGGCGCGCCGCAGACCGACTACATGAAGTTCGGCGACACCGTGCGCATCGAGATGAAGGGCAAGGACGGCGAGTCGGTGTTCGGCGCTATCGACCAGAAAGTGGTCGAATCCGGCGCCGGCGCTTGATCAATATGCGCAAGTAGCTATTAAATTTGAAGCAAACGCGGTGTGCGCCTCGTTTCGCGTCAAGCTTCTTGTTGATTTGATGAGGTCAAATTGGGATGCCGGGGCGCACATCAGCATAAATTTGACCTGTTTGGGTCAAATTTCTTCATCTCAACGCGGCGAGCTTGTCTTATGTTCTGATAAGGACAAATTTGATTGATCTTTGCTTGCGATTCAGTGAGTTGTTCTTGTTGGGTCAAAAATAAGATCGCATGCGTTCAAGATCGCGGAAATTGACCCATTGAGAGCAGTTTTGTGGACTTTCCCACGTAACACCACGAAAATGACCTCTTAAGGACATTTTCGTGGACATCTCGACCGACCAACTCCTTACCCTGGCTCGGCGCCTGCTGGACGAACGCAAGCGACAGGGCCTCTCACGCGAGCAGGCGGCTGCCGTGTGCAATGTCAGCGCGTCCTTCATCCGCGACGCAGAGAGCGATCCGGCGCGCTGCTCCTTTGGCAAGCTGCTGATGCTGATGCGCGGGCTGGGCTTGAGCGTGGATGTGCGCGGCTGGTCCGACGAGACGCCGGCCACGCAGGTCATTGCCGTGGACGATGGACCTGGCCCCGCATGATCCGCCTGCGCGTCTGGGCCAATGCGCGCCCCATGGGGTGGTTTGGCCATGCGGCGGGCGATTTCTTTTTCGAATACGACCCGCAATGGCTGGCGCAGCCGGGCGGTTATGTGCTGGCGCCACAGTTCAGCCTGGGGCCGCAGCGCTACACCGGTCCGCTGGTGCGCAACTTCTTCGAGAACCTGCTGCCCGAAGGCCAGGTGCTGGAGGACGTGCTGGCGGCGCTGCATCTGCGCCAGGCCTCGCCATTCGACGTGTTGGGCGCGCTGGGCAAGGAACTGCCCGGCGTGCTGAGCCTGTTGCCCGAAGACGCGGCGCGCATGCAGCAACAGGACTACGAGCCGCTGCCGCGCGCAGCGCTCAGCTTGCGGCTGGACGACCGCGATCAGGTGCCGCTGCTGGTGGCCAACCAGCACGCCACCATGTCGCTGGCCGGCGCGCAAGACAAGATCGGCTTGCGCTTTGACCCCAGGACGGGCCAGCTGTGGGACAGCAAGGGCCAGTCGCCCACCACGCACATCTTCAAGCCCGACACGCGGCAGGCGCGCTACGCGCCCAGCGCCATCAACGAATACGCGTGCATGAAGCTGGCCAAGGCGCTGAAGCTGCCGGTGCCCAAGGTGTGGCTGTTGCGGGTGCCGCAGGCGGTGTACGTGGTCGAGCGCTACGACCGCAAGGTGCCGACCAGCGGCGATATCGTCAGCTATCACCAGATCGATGGCTGCCAGCTGCTGGGCCATGGCGCGGCGTGGAAGTACCAGCGCACGGGCGGCCTGGTGAGCCTGCCCAAGATGGTGAACGCGCTGCGGGCCTTGCGCGTGCGCGGCAGCGACATGCTGGCGTTTCAGCGCTGGGTGATGTTCAACTATCTTGTAGGCAACGCCGACGCGCACGCCAAGAACCTCTCGCTGCTGATCGATGCCGGGCGGCCCGGCTACAGGTTGGCGCCGTTCTACGACCTGGTGTGCGTACGCGCCTATGGCGACACCGGGCTGGCGCTGTTCATCGGCGACGAAGACCGCTTTGATACCGTTGGCCGCCATTCGTGGGAGGCACTGTGCGCCGACTGCGGCTTTGCCGTCAACGAAACCCTGAAAGAGCTGCGCACATTGACGCTGGCACTGCTGCCGGCGTGGGACAAGGTGCGGGCGCAGATCGAAAAGGCCGATACGCCGACCGAGGCCGAGCACGCGATTCTGGACAAGATGACGCAGGTATTTGCGCTGCATCAGCAGCAGGTGCGGTCGATGTTGGGAGACCGCGCATGAGCTTGCCTGGCAAGTCGGTCGCGCGCGTCCTTAGCGGCCGCCTCAAGCCCGGTACACGCTTGCCAGATCCTCAAACCCCTTGATCTCGATCGGGTTGCCGAACGGGTCGCGGAAGAACATCGTCCACTGCTCGCCCGGCTGGCCGGCAAAGCGCAGGTGTGGCGCAATGACAAAGTCGGTGCCCGCCGCCTGCAGCCGGTCGGCCATCGCCTGCCAGTCGGCGCGCTGCAGGATCAGGCCCAGGTGCGGCATCGGCACCCAGTGATCGCCCACGCGGCCGGTGTCGCTGGTCTTGAACGGCTCGCCCAGGTGCAGCGAAATCTGGTGGCCGAAGAAGTCGAAGTCGACCCAGGTGTCGGTGCTGCGGCCTTCGCGGCAGCCCAGCACGCCGCCGTAAAAGCGCCGCGCGGCGTCCAGGTCGGTCACGTGGTAGGCCAGGTGGAACAGGGCTTTCATGGCGCCAGCATAGCGCCGTGGGGCCACGCCCGCGCGTATCATGCGCGCATGGTCATCCGTCACCTGTCAGCGCCTCCGCGCACCGCGCCGCCCCCCGGCAGCGGTCGTGGCTGAGCGCAGCCATCCTCATTGCCCGCGTGGGTCGTGCTGACGCCCGGCAGCGGGCGCACAGGGCTTCTTTTCTTGACAGGTGATTTCCATGCATGCGTGGCCGACGGCGCTGTTTGTGCTGCTGTGGAGCAGCGGCGCCATTTTCTCTCGCTGGGGGCTGGATCACGCCTCTCCTTTCCTGTTGCTGGCCCTGCGCTTTGGCGTGGCGCTGGTGCTGCTCGCGCTGCTGGGCTGGCGCGCCCGAACGTGGCTGCCGGAGCCGGGCACGCGCGCGCCGGTGGCGGGCGTGGGCCTGCTGCTGGTGGGTGGTTATTCGTGCGCCTACTTTCTGGCGCTCGACCATGGCCTGACGCCGGGCGCGCTGGCCACCATCCTCGGCGTGCAGCCGATTGCGACGCTGCTGTTGCAGGAGCGGCGCGCCTCGTGGCTGCGCTTCGCGGGGTTGATGGTGGCGCTGGGCGGCTTGACGCTGGTGGTGCTTGACAGCCTGCTGCACGCTCGCGTGTCGGTGGCGGGTGTGGCCTGGGCGCTGGCGGCGCTGGCCTGCATCACGCTGGGGGCGATGGCGCAAAAACGCATCGCACAGCCGCCCCTGCGCGTGCTGCCCTTGCAACTGGCGGTGGCGCTGGCGTTGTGCCTGGCGCTGCTGCCCACGCAGCCGTTGCGTTTTGAACCCGCGCCCATGCTGGCGGTGTCGGTGCTGTGGCTGGGGGCCGTGATCTCGGTCGGCGCCACGGTGCTGCTGTACCGCATGCTGCGCGCTGGCAACCTGGTCAACGTCACCAGCCTGTTCTACCTGGTGCCGGGCGGCACGGCCTTGCTCGACGGGTGGCTGCTGGGCAACCGCATGGCGCCGCTGGCCTTGCTCGGATTGGGCTTGGTGGTGGCGGGGCTGCTGCTGGTGTTCAAGGCGCGGCCCGGCGGCTGATGGGCGGCGGCGTGGTCAGGCCGGCTTCTTGCCGGACGCGGCCACACGGGCGGCCGTCTCAGGGTGCGCAAAGCAAGTCAGGGCGGCCTGGCGCTCGACCTCCAACGCCGCAGCCAGCGCAGCCGACTGGCCGATCAGCGCCTTCTTGAGCAGCGCCGTGGCGTGCGGCGCGCGCTCGGCCACCGTGCGGGCCAGTGCCAGCGCAGCGGGCAGCGCCTGACCAGCCGGCACCACGCGGTTAACCAGGCCCAGCGCGTGCAACTGCGCCGCCGACAAACGCTCGCCCAGCACGATCAGTTCCATCGCCCGCTGGTGGCCCAGCGCCAGCGGCAACAGGTGCGTGATGCCGCCGGTGACAAAGTGGCCCAGCCGCATCTCGGGCAGAAAAGCCACCAGGTCGTCGGCCGCCACCACCAGGTCGCAGTTCAGCAGCCATTCAAAGCCGGCGCCCACCGCATAGCCGTGCACCGCGCCCACCACCAGCTTGGGGCCGCCCATCAGCGTGCGGGTAATGCGCTGAATGTCCTCGCACATCTGCGCCATGCTGGCCGGTGTAGCGGCCTGCTCGTCGAAGGCCTTCAGGTCGTCGCCAGCACAGAACGCGCGGCCGGCTCCGGTCAGCACGATGGCGCGCGTGCCCGCATCGGCCTGCGCCGCCTGCAGTTGCGCGTTCAGGTCACGCAGCAGATCGGCGTTGATGGCGTTCAGCCGCTCCGGCCGCTGCAAGGTGACGATGCTGACAGGCCCATCGTTCTGCAGGCCGACGGTGGACAAGGGCGGCGGTGCGGCATTCATGGGATCGATTATCGGCAGACCGCTTACGATCAAGCCATCCACATCAGGAGATCGCCCATGAGCCAACACACCGTCGACTACAGCCGTTACACCACGTTCAACATCACGCGCCGGGGCGCCAACAACGCCGTGCTCGACCTGCAGATGAAAGCCAAGAACGGCAAGCTGCCCACCGCCGCGCACGACGGCCACTGGGAGCTGGCCGAGATCTGGCGCGACATCGACAAGGACGACAGCGTGCGCGCCGTGGTGCTGCGCGGCGAGGGCATGGGCTTTTCGGGCGGCGGCGATCTGGCGCTGGTGCAGGACATGGCGAGCGACTTTGCCGTGCGCACCCGCGTGTGGAAGGAGGCGCGCGACCTGGTCTACAACGTGATCAACTGCGACAAGCCCATCGTCAGCGCCATGCACGGCCCGGCGGTGGGTGCGGGGCTGGTGGCGGGTCTGCTGGCCGATATCTCGATCGCGGCCAAGAGCGCGAAGATCGTCGACGGCCACACGCGCCTGGGCGTGGCGGCGGGCGACCACGCCGCCATTTGCTGGCCGCTGCTGTGCGGCATGGCCAAGGCCAAGTACTACCTGATGCTGTGCGAAGCGGTGACGGGCGAAGAGGCCGAGCGCATCGGCCTGGTGTCGCTCGCCGTCGATGACGACCAACTGTTGGACAAAGCCTTTGAAGTGGCCGACAAGCTGGCCGCCGGCAGCACCACCGCGATCCGCTGGACCAAGTATTCGCTCAACAACTGGTACCGCCAGGCGGGGCCGTCATTCGACACCTCGCTGGCGCTCGAATTCATGGGCTTTGCGGGGCCGGACGTGCAGGAAGGCGTGGCCAGCCTGCGCGAGCGGCGCGCGCCCAAGTACTGATTGCTCTGTTTATAGGAGCTGCCAGCGCTTTCCAGTCAAGCGCTGGCGGCGTATTTGGTCATGAAGTCGGCCAGCGACCGCGCTACGCCTTGGCCTTCAGGCGCGCCAGCATCGCTTCGGTGTTCGTCTTGCGGTCGGCATTCACCTTCTGCACCGCAGGGCGCTCGCCGATGCGCTTGAGGTAGTCCTTCACCGGCAGGCCAGCCAGCAGGTCTTCGCCATAGACGATCTTGGTCGCGCTGGCCACCAGCGGCAGGTGCACGGCGGCGGCGCAGTCGGCCAGGGTGAAGGTGTCGCCGGCCACGAAGGGCGAGAACGTCGCCAGCTGGCCGAAGCCGGCGATGTGCTTTTCCAGCTGCGGCCGCAGCTTGTCCTTCAGCCCCTCGCTCACCTTGCCGCCAAAGAAGGCCTCGGGGTACAGGTTGCGCGCCACCAGCTCCAGGTGCAGCTCGATGTAGCGCACCAACTCGCGCACGCGGGCGGCGGCATAGGGGTTGGCGGGCAGCAGCGGCTGCTGGGGGTACTTGGCCTCGATGTATTCGAGCAGGATCGTCGATTCGGACAGCGGGCCGTCGTCGGTGATGGCGTAGGGCACCTTGCCAATGGGGCTGGCGGCCGGGTCGGTCTCGCCGATCCAGGCCAGCTCTTCCTCAAAGGGCACGCCTTTTTCCAGCAGCGCCAGCTTGACCTTGTTGTAGTAGTTGCTGGCGGCAAAACCGCAAAGCTTGAACATGACCATGTCTCCTCGTTGGCAAAGCGCCTAGCGTAACCCCGTGCGCCGCCCGCCCGCGTCGCGCAGCGGACGTGGCCGATAATCCCGCCCATGCTGCCCCGCACCGTGCACCGCTTCATCGCCCGCCTGGCGCTGGCGTGGTTCGCGCTGGCGCTGGGTGTGGCCGCGGCGTCGCCGCTGGTTCAGCCGCGCGCGATGCAACTGGTGTGCAGCGCGGGCGGCGCCGTCAAGCTGCTGGTCGACAGCGGCGACGGCTGGGTCGAATCCGGCCCCGCCCACCCGCTGGATTGCGCCCTGTGCCTGCTGGCCGATGCGCCGCCCAGCCACACGGCCGGCGCCACGCCGGCGCCCGTGGCAGACCCGTCGGCACCGCACGCCCCACGCGCGACGGCGCCGCGCGTGGCGCTGGCCGGCGCGCCGCTGCCCGCGCGCGGGCCGCCCGCTTTCTCCTGATCGTTGGTTGTCCCCCGCCTGCTGGCTGCTTTGCGCGGCGCAGCGGGCGCATGTTCGATCCTTGGCAGGAGAAGCCACCATGTTTTCATTGTCTTCGGCGCGGTCGACCGCGCTGTGGCTGGCCGCCGCCAGCCTGGCCGGCGCCGCGCAGGCCCACATCACCCTCGAGCAACCCAGCGCCGAGGCCGGCAGCACCTACAAGGCGGTGTTCCGCGTCGGGCACGGGTGCGATGGCTCGCCCACGCGGGCGATCACCGTCCACCTGCCGCCCGGCGTGGCGCACGCCCAGCCCATGCCCAAACCGGGCTGGACGGTGCAGACGCAGGACGCCACCGCCAACACTGGCGCCACCACGCAGGTGACCTGGCAAGGCGGCCCGCTGGCGGACGCGCACTATGACGAGTTCGTCGTGCGCGTCAAACTGCCGGCGCAACCCGGCCCGCTGTGGATCCGCGTGCACCAGCAGTGCGAGCGCGGTGAAGGCGACTGGGCCGAACGCCCGGCCACCGGCACCGACACCCACGCCCTCAAGCGCCCCGCCGCGCTGCTGGACGTGCGCCCGGCCGCCACCGTGGCGCACGCGCACTGACGCGGCGCCGCGCCTTTTCTCGTATTCCCTTCCTGTTCTTTTTTTCGGAGATCCCCTGATGCGAACCCTTGCCCACACCACCCTCGCCCTGGCCGCCCTGTGGGGTGCCAGCGCCGCCTTCGCCCAGTCCGTGCGCGTCGAAGACGCCTGGGCGCGCGCCTCGGTGCCCGGCCAGCAGGCCACCGGCGCCTTCATGAAGCTGACCGCGTCCGACGGCGCCACGAAGCTGGTCGGCGTGCGCTCGCCCGCCGCCGGCGTGGCCGAAATCCACGAAATGGTGATGCAGGGCGACGTGATGAAGATGCGCGCCATCGACGCGCTGGACATGCCCGCCGGCAAGACGGTGGAGCTCAAGCCCGGTGGCCACCACGTGATGCTGATGAACCTGAAGGCGCCGCTGGCTGCCGGCAGCACCGTGCCGGTCACGCTGGTGTTCAAGAACGCCCAGGGCGCCGAAACCCGCACCGACGTGCAGGTGCCGGTGCACGCCGTCGCCGCGCCGGCCGCGCACAAGCACTGACGCCCGCGCTCATACGGCGCGGCCTTTGCGTTAAGCTGGCGTCCAGCCGCCGTGCCGGAGACCACGCGCCGCGTGCGCACGGCGGCACCAGAAAGGCCCAAGCCATGAGTGAAGCCAACGCGTTCGACTTCGGCAAGTTCATCCCCGGGTTCGACTTCCTGCAGAACCTGGCCACCACCGGCAAGGGTGCCGCCGGCCCCGTGTCGGCGCTGCACAACTGGGTGGCGCCCACCATCAGCGTGGAAGAGCTCGACAAGCGCATCAAGGAGCTGAAGGCCGTGCTGTTCTGGCTGGAGCAGAACGGCACCGCGCTCAAGGCCACCATCCAGGCGCTGGAAGTGCAGAAGATGACCCTGGCCACGCTGCAGGGCATGAACCTGAGCATGGCCGAGGTCGCCAAGGCCTTCACCCTGCCGACGCAAGGTGCGCCCGCCGCGCCGCCAGCCGCCGCCGCCCCGGCGCCGGCCAGCAAGCCCGACCAGTGGCCCTTTGCCGCCGCCGCGCCCGCGCCACAGGCCGCCCCGGCGCCCGCGCCCGTGCCGCAGGCCGAAGCCCCGGCCGAAGCGCCGCCCTCGCCTGAACCCGAGGCCGCCGCCGCCCCCCGGCCCGCGCCCGCGCGCAAACGCAAGTCAGCTGCCGCCGCGCCCGCCGCACCCGCAGCCGGCCTGGCCGACCCCATGCAATGGTGGGGCGCGTTGACCCAGCAGTTCCAGCAGATCGCCGCCAGCGCGCTGCGCGATGCGGCCAAGCCGCCTGCGGGCGTGGCGGATGGCGCTTCTGATTCTGTAGCTGCCAGCGCTGATGCAGCGGGCGCTGCGGCCCAGAAAGGCTCGAAAAAGGCGGCCAGGAAGAGCGCCCCGAAAGCGGCGTCAGCGCCGCGCGGCGCGGCAAAGACCGCGCGCAAGTCGCCCGCACGCAAGGCGGCAGCCGCCAAAAAGCCGGCCGCCAAAGCGGCCAAGCCCGCTGCCAAGACAGCCAAGGCGGCCGCCAAACCCGCCGCCAAGCCTGCGGCCACCGGCTGGCCGTTGCCGCCGCCTTTCAAGTTCGGGCGCTGACGGCGGCGCGCAGGCGGGTGATGAGCGCCATGCGCCACCTTCGTGTGCGCTTGGCAGTCGCTCGCCTGGCTGGGATGGTCTGCTTCGCCGGCCCCGCCGCCCAGCCACGCACCCACCCCCTGCCGCCGCATCGCCGGCCCTTCATTGCGGATTGACCTGACATGACCCTCTTCCCCACCGGCCATGCCACCCACCCCCAATGGCGCATGGCCTGCGGCCTGGTGCTGGCGCAGCTGCGCGCGCAGATGGCGTTGCCCGATTACGCGCACGCGCCGACGCTGGGCCTGCTCTACATCACCGACCACTACGCCAGCGAGGCGCGCGCCATCCTCGACCACCTGCAGGCCGAACTGCCTGCCGTGCCCGACTGGGCCGGCACCGTCGGCGTCGGCGTGTGCGCCAGTGGCGCCGAATACTTCGACGAACCCGCGCTGTCCGTCATGCTGTGCGACCTGCCGGTGGACCAGTACCGCGTGTTTTCCGGCGTCGCGCCGCTCACCGGCGGTGCGGGCTTCATGCCGCACACCGCGCTCATCCACGCCGACGGACAGACGCCCGATGTGGCCGATCTCATCGCCGAAATGGCGCAGCGCACGCGCACCGGCTACCTGTTTGGCGGGCTGGCGTCCAGCCGCGCGCAGGTGGTGCAGTTTGCCGCCAGCGGGCACGGCAATGTGCCGGGGCAGGGCGCGGCGGGCGGTGTGTTTTCGGGCGGCATGTCGGGCGTGGCCTTTGGCGACGGCGTGGCGCTGGTGTCGCGCGTCACCCAGGGCGCGCAACCCGTCGCGCCCGAGCGCGAAGTCACCGCCGCCGACGGCAACGTGCTGCTGTCGCTGGGCGACGAACCCGCGCTGGACGTGATGCTGCGCGACTTGCACATCAGCCTGGACGAGCCGCGCGCCGCGCTCGACGTGGTGCGCCGCACGCTGGTCGGCCTGGCCAGCCCGGGCGAACAGGGCGTGCACCGCAGCGGCAACTTCGGCGCCGACGTCACCGTGCGCCACATCATCGGCGTCGACCCCGGCCGGCGCGGCGTCGCCATTGCCGACCAGCCGGAAGTGGGCCAGCGCGTTGCCTTCTGCCAGCGCAACCCCCAGGCCGCGCGCGCCGACCTGATGCGCATCTGCGCCGAAATCCGCGAAGAGCTGGAGCCCGAGGAAGTCACCGAAACCACCGCCGCCGCGCTGGCCGCCCCGCACGACGAATCGTCACCCCACCCCGCGCGGCGTATCCGTGGCGCCATCTACGTCAGCTGCGCCGGTCGCGGCGGCCCGCACTTTGGCGCCCCCAGCGCCGAATTGCAGATCATTCGCCATGCCCTAGGCGATGTGCCCCTGGTCGGCTTCTTCGCCGGCGGCGAGATCGCGCGGCATCATCTGTATGGGTATACGGGGGTGTTGACGGTGTTTGTGACAGACCAATGAATTCGAATGTATATTTCAGACTGATGTGCGGCCCTTTCGTGTGAAATTGGCCGGATGATTTTTAATTTATAGCGCTATTGTTTATGACTGATCACGCTGCCCCCAAAGATCCTTCAAGTCGCCTTGCAACAATTTCAGATCAACTGAAAAAGGGCGTTGCTGGGCCTACGGAGAGCGTCAGAACGTTACTTTCTTGGTTCAATTCGGAGCGTAGAGGCTATCATGTAGTTTCAGTAATAAATAAAGCGCTAAATGAGCATGATTTACTGACCGAGCCAAATTTCGAGTCCACATGGATTGATGGTTCTATTACATTTAAGAGGAGATCTGGTAAGCACTCCGATGAAGTGAGCTTAGATCCAACTTTTCGATTGGGTAGGCTTGATGCTGCCAATAAAGAAGTTGTATTCGTGAAGCCAAATGATAATCTTGATAGAGCTGTTACGCTAATGCTGGCAAACGATTTCTCTCAATTGCCGGTGATGATTAATCAGAGAGAGGTGAAAGGAGTTGTCAGTTGGAAAACTATAGGTTCAACGTTGGCAGTAGGTAAATCATGTGTGCAATGTAAAGATTTCATGGAGAGTGCACAGATTTTATCTGATGATGTTTCGCTCTTGGATGCAGTGCAAGTTGTTTCAAATTATGACTACGTTCTTGTTCAAAGGTCGGATAAATTAATCAGCGGCGTTCTTACTGCCTCAGATCTCAGTGTTCAATTTAAAATCATGGCTGAGCCGTTTATTTTGGTTGGAGAGATAGAAAACGGCGTTCGACATCTAATTCATGGTAAGTTCACCAACAAAGAGTTGCAGGCCGTTCGGGATGAGAGTGATGTGGTACGAAAGGTCAACACCCCGAGCGATCTAACTTTTGGTGAATATGTGAGACTATTGGGGGTAGAAGGAAACTGGAAAAAATTAAATATTCAAATCGATCGGGCTGAGTTTGTCAAAAAATTGGATCGTGTGCGAAAAATTAGAAATGATGTGATGCATTTTGACCCGGAAGGACTAAGTTCTGATGACAAGCGATTTCTTTCTGAATTCGCTAAATTTCTCAAACGCCTGAGAGATATTTGTCAAAGTGCCGTTTAGCTACCCATAAATTTCGCCGCCCGCTTCTCCACAAACGACCGAACCCCCTCTGCCGCATCTTCCGAGTTAGCCAGTCGTTGCTGCGTTGCCTCGAACTCGCGCATCGCGGCCATCGGGCCTTCTTCCAGCACCTTCAGCACGTTCAGCCGCGTGGCGACCACGGCCAGCGGGGCTTGGGCGGCGATTTGCTCTGCTATTCGTAGCGCCTCGTCAAGCACGGCGTGCGCGGGGACCACTTTTTGCACATAGTTCAGGCGAAGTGCCTCGGCGGCGCCGAATTCGTCGCCGGTCAGCAGGTGCAGCATGGCGTTGCCCAGGCCCGAGCGCTCGGCCATGCGCAGGGTGGCGCCGCCGGTGGCCATGATGCCGCGCTTGACTTCCAGCTGCGAGAAGCGGCAGTCGTCGGCCGCGACCACGATGTCGGCGGCCAGCATCAGCTCGATGCCGACGGTGAAGGTGATGCCCTTCACCGCCACTACCACGGGCTTGGTGCGGCGGCGGTAGCGCGGTAGCCCCAAGTCGTTGGGATCGACCAGGCCGTCGGGCACGGCACGCTCGCCGCGCTGCATCAGCGGCGCAATCGACGGCAGATCGAGCCCGGCGGTGAAGTGGTCGCCCGCCGCGTGCAGCACGCCCACGCGCAGGGCGGGGTCGTCGTCGAGCCGGGTGTAGGCCTCGGCCAGTTCGCGGAACATCCTGGCGGTGAAGCCGTTGCGCTTGGCGGGGCGGTTGATGCAGATCAGCAGCACGTGGCCGCGCACTTCGCAGTCGATGCGGCCGTCGGCGTCGGAAGAGGGGGTGGGAGCAGCGGTGTTCATGGCCGCATGCTAGCGGCGACGGGTGCGGCGAGGTGTCACGTGCGTGCCGCGGGTTCCATGGGTCGAATGGGCTGCGTGCGCTTAACCAGCAAGCGCAAGCAGCTATGATTTTGATATCAATTGCCGATGCGCCAAGGCAGCGCGATGGGCCAGAAGCGCTGCGTGGTGGCTTGGGCCGCTTCAGCACCGGCGCGGTGCGGGGCTGTGTGCGCCGCTTGGCCGCCGCCGAGCCGGCGAAAGTCGCTTTCAAATCGAGAGCGATTCGCCGTCCGCGCGCAGCCGTGCCAAGTCCTGTGCCCGCCACAGCGCCGCCGTGCCCAGCACGCCCATCCCCAGCAGCAGCGCCAGCGCCAGCGTGTAGCCGTGCGCGGGTGACCACAGCAGGCCCACGGCCAGGGGCGCGGCGGCGCGCGCCAGTGCCAGCGGCAGGCCCAGCGCGCCGTTGAGCGCGCCCACGTGCTCGCGGCTGACGTACTGCGCCATGGCGGTGCCCTTGACGATGGTCAGCATGCCGTTGGCGATGCCGTACAGCGCCACGAACAGCAGCGCGCCCGCGGCGTGCGCGTGGCCCAGCAGCAGCGCCAGCAGGCCCGCCACCACGCCCACCGGCACCCAGCGGTTGGTGGTGCCAATGTCCAGCCGCCGCTCGCCCACGAACAGCACCACGCGGCCCAGCACCTGCAGCACGCCCACGCTGGCGGGTAATGCAATCGCCCAGGCCGGCGGCAGGCCGCCTTCGCGCAGCAGGCTGACCAGGTGCGGCGGAATGGCGGCGGTGACGGCCATCAGCAGCACGGTGAACACGCCCAGGTAGCGGAACACGGGGCTGCGCAGGTGGGCCGCCAGCGCGGGGCGCTCGGCCCCCTGCGCAGGCTCTGCCGCGCGGGTGGGCGCTCGCGCAGGCGCAGGCGGCGCGCCGCGCAGCAGCCAGGCGTGCAGCGGCACGCACACCGCCAGATGCAGCGCCGCCAGCGCCCACGACGCGCCGCGCCAGCCCAGCGCGCGCACCAGCACGTCGGTCAGCGGGATGAACACCGTGCTGGCCAGCCCGCCCAGA
>WBZS01000774.1_pt1 | contig 32775 bp, 37 predicted proteins | sample 5204201 | NCBI WGS metagenome assembly WBZS01 (sample SAMN12344357, study PRJNA552823) | activated sludge metagenome | biome: Activated sludge suspended growth; feature: Nitrification reactor; material: Wastewater; isolation source: activated sludge from nitrification reactor of wastewater... | reverse complement strand
GGGGTCTGCGGCAAACCTTCCGCGAAGTGGTGATCGCGCCCGGCAGCGTGCAGAAGGTCGTGCTGGTGGTGGTCAACGCCGAGCGCGAGCCGACCCGCGACATCGACGCCACCGACAGCGTGCCCGGCGTGTTCGACGTGGCCGATTCGCTGCTGTTCGGGGCGGGCGCCCGCAAGACGCACGAGACCCAGGAATACCTGCAGGACGTGATTCGCGAGTGGCGGCGCGAACTGGGCGCCGGCGCCGCGGGCAGCGCCAGCGTGTTCGCGCACGACGCCGACATCCACGTGATCATGGTGAACCTGCGCGATGCGCCGGCCGACATGAATCGCCACCAGTTGCTGCGTGTGCCGACGGCGTTCACGGTGACGGACGGCGAAGTGACCGACCTGATATCGGCCGGCCGCCGTGTTCTGCGCCAGTCGCCCGAGTTTCAGGCGCTGGTGCGCGTGCTGGGCGCACGCGTCGTGCCAACTGGACCGCCTGCCGAAGTTCAGCCGGAAAAGTGACTGTGCCGCAGGCGGAAAGCGCGTCTGTAGCTATTATTTAGATAGCATTCGCATCGCATCTTCCAGCCCCTTGAGCGTGAGCGGAAACATGCGCTGGCCCATCAGCTGCTGGATGATGGCGATGCTCTGGCGGTACTGCCACACGCCTTGTGGCTCGGGGTTGATCCAGGCGAACTTGGGGAAGGCGTGGGTCAGGCGCTGCAGCCATTCGGCGCCCGGCTCCTCGTTGTTGTATTCGACGCTGCCGCCCGGTTGCAGGATCTCGTACGGGCTCATCGTCGCGTCGCCCACGAAGATCAGCTTGTAGTCCTTGTTGTACTTGCGGATGATGTCCCAGGTGGGGAATTTTTCGGCAAAGCGGCGCCGGTTGTTCTTCCACATGAAGTCGTAGACGCAGTTGTGGAAGTAATAGAACTCCAGGTGCTTCATCTCGGCCTTGACGGCGGAGAAAAGCTCTTCCACGCGGGCGATGTGCTCATCCATCGTGCCGCCCACGTCCATCAGCAGCAGCACCTTCACGCTGTTGTGGCGCTCGGGCACCATCTTGATGTCCAGCCAGCCGGCATTGGCCGCCGTGCTGCGGATGGTGTCGGGCAGGTCCAGCTCGAATTCGCTGCCGGTGCGCGCGAACTTGCGCAGGCGGCGCAGCGCGACCTTGATGTTGCGCGTGCCCAGTTCCTGGCTGTCGTCGTAGTCGCGGTAGGCGCGTTGGTCCCACACCTTCACGGCGCTCTTGTTGCCGCCCTTGCCGCCGATGCGGATGCCCTGCGGGTTGTAGCCGCCGTGGCCAAAGGGCGAGGTGCCGCCGGTGCCGATCCACTTGCTGCCGCCTTCGTGGCGCTCTTTCTGCTCTTCCAGGCGCTTCTTGAGCGTCTCCATCAGCTCGTCCCAGCCCATCTTCTCGATGGCGGCCTTCTGCTCGGGCGTCAGCTCTTTCTCAAGGATCTTGCGCAGCCAGTCGGCCGGGATTTCCTTGCGGAAGTCTGCGATCTGCTCCACGCCCTTGAAGTAGGCGGCAAAGGCGCGGTCGAACTTGTCGAAGTGCTTCTCGTCCTTGACCAGCGCGGTTCGGGCCAGGTAATAGAAATCGTCGATCGAGCAGGCGTCGGGCTGGCGCGGCCCCACCACGTCGGCCTGCAGCGCTTCGAGCAGGGTCAGGAATTCCTTGACCGACACCGGCAGCTTGGCGGCGCGCAGGGTGTAGAAGAAATCGATCAGCATGAAAATCGGCTCCAGCCCGCGTCAAGCGGATTTGCGCTGCTTCAATAAATAGAGCAACTGTGCCTTGGCCTCGGGCCACTCGCCCGCCAGCATCGAATAGATCACGGTGTCGCGCACGGTGCCGTCGCGGCGCAGGGCATGGTGGCGGATCACGCCGTCCTTGCGCGCACCCAGGCGCTCGATGGCCTTCTGCGAGGCGAAGTTGAAGTTGTCGGTGCGCCAGCCGACCACCGCGCACCCCAGCGTGTCGAACGCGTGCCCCATCATCAGCAGCTTGCAGGTGGTGTTGACGTGGCTGCGCTGCACGCTCTGGCGGTACCACGTGTAGCCGATCTCGACGCGGCGGATGGCCGGCACGATGTCGTGGTAGCTGGTGCTGCCCAGCACGGTATCGGTGGCGTCGTCCAGCACGACAAAGGCAAAGCGATGGCCCTCTTGCCGCATCTGCAGCGCGGCCTCGATGTAGGCGCGCGTCTGCTCGGGCTCGGGCACGCTGGTGATGCGCAGCTTCCACAGTTCGCCATCGGCCGCAGCGGCGCGCAGGCCGGCTTCGTGCGACAGCGCCAGGGGCTCGATGCGCACGCCCCGCTCGCGCATGACCACGGGATGGATGAAGTCGTCGGCAACCGGCATTTTGCTATGATTTAACTAGCTAATTGCGCTTGATGGATGCGGGCTGGCGGTCGGTTTTTATCACCTGTTCCGCTGGTTCATGAACACCAGCTTCTCGAACAGCGTCACGTCCTGCTCGTTCTTCAGCAGCGCGCCCACCAGCGGCGGCACGCTGACCTTGCTGTCGGCGCTTTGCAGCGCTTCCAGCGGAATGTCCTCGGCCACCAGCAGTTTCAGCCAGTCGAGCAGCTCGCTGGTCGATGGCTTCTTCTTCAGGCCCGGCAGGCCGCGCACGTCGTAGAACACCTTCATCGCGGCGGCCAGCAGTTCCTTCTTGAGATTCGGGAAATGCACGTCCACGATCTGCCGCATCGTGTCGGGCTCGGGGAACTTGATGTAGTGGAAGAAGCAGCGGCGCAGAAAGGCGTCGGGCAGTTCCTTTTCGTTGTTGGAGGTGATGAACACCACCGGGCGGTGCTTGGCGCGCACTGTTTCGCGCGTTTCATAGCAGTGGAACTCCATGCGATCCAGCTCGCGCAGCAGGTCGTTGGGGAATTCGATGTCCGCCTTGTCGATCTCGTCGATCAGCAGCGCCACCGGCTCATCGGCGGTGAAGGCCTGCCACAGCACGCCCTTGACGATGTAGTTGTGGATGTCCTTGACCTTGTCGTCGCCCAGCTGGCTGTCGCGCAGGCGGCTCACGGCGTCGTATTCGTACAGGCCCTGCTGCGCCTTGGTGGTGCTCTTGATGTGCCATTGCAGCAGCGGCAGCTTCAGCGCCTCGGCCACTTCCTCGGCCAGCATGGTCTTGCCGGTGCCGGGTTCGCCCTTGACGAGCAGGGGGCGCTTGAGCGTGATGGCGGCGTTGACCGCCAGCATCAGATCCTGTGTGGCGACGTAGTTTTCGGAGCCTTGGAATTTCATCTCGGGTCAGTGTGGATGCGGCAGGGAAACCCAGGGGGGCGGACGCCACGGCAGCATGGATACAATCCGCCTCTGACCTGGATCAAACAAACTTGGATTGTGCGCGCAAAATGAAAACGACCCTGTCCCCGATGTTCGCCGCTGCCGCCGCCGTGCTTGCCCTGGCTGGCGCTCCGGCACAGGCCCAGGTGGCCGGTGATGCCAAGGCCGGCGAGGGCAAGATCGCCATGTGCATCGGTTGCCACGGCATCATCGGTTACCAAGCGAGCTTCCCCGAGGTGTACCGCGTGCCCAAGATCGCCGGCCAGAACGCCAAGTACATCGGCGCCGCGCTCGAAGCCTACAAGAAGGGCGACCGCAAGCACCCCAGCATGCGCGGCATCGCGATCACACTGACCGAGCAGGACATCGCCGACGTGTCCGCCTATTACGAACAACTCGGCAAGCAGGCCGGCGCCGCCGAACTGCCGGCACCGCGCGAGCCCAGTGCCCAGGTCGCGGCACTGCTGCAAAAGGGCGCCTGCGTGTCCTGCCACGGCGACAATTTCTCGAAGCCGATCGACCAGGGCTACCCCAAGATCGCCGGCCAGTACGCCGACTACCTGTACCTGTCGCTCAAGGCCTATCGCGACAACACCAACGCCACGTGGGGCCGCGCCAACCCGGTCATGGCCGGCATGGCCAAGCAGTTCTCCAATGCCGAGCTGAAGGCCATGGCCAAGTACATCAGCAGCCTGCCGGGAGAGGTCAAGACGATCCCGGAATCGCGCCTCCGCTGAAGCGCGGCAGCGCCGCCGACCAGCCCGCCCCGCGCGGGCTTTTTTGCGCCCGCGTTCACGCTGGTTTCAGGTCGATCGGTACCCCGACGCTTGCCAATTCAGCGTGAGCAGCTATGAAAATAAAAGCAAATCACGGCCCATCGCGCGTGGCGCGCCGTTGCACGCAGGCGACGTAGGCCTCGCCATCGGGTGGCCGCTGGCGGCTTTGCGCATCGGCCAGCATCTGGCCCAGGCATTCCATCACCTCGTGGTGCGCGGCGTGCAGGTCACCGCGCCGGTGCGCCAGCAATTCGACCGCCTGGCGGATGCCGCGGGGTTGGTCGATGCTGCATTGCTCGCTGATCGACAGGTGCATCGACAGGTGCAGGAAGGGGTTGGCGCCCACGGCGCCGTCGCCGTATTCGCGCGCCACGGCGGCGTCGGCATCGGCAAAATCGGCGTGCCACTCGGGGTGCTCGGCGATCCAGCCGGCGGCCAGTTGCTCGATGGCTTCCATCGGCTGGCCGGCCTGGTGCTTGGACCAGGCGCTACAAAAAAAGCGGCGAACGTCGGCTTGGCTGGGGGCGAACATGCGCCATTGTCGCTGCGTCCGGGACTGTCGGCCCGCAGGGGATGCGGTTTTTCAGTCCACGCTGGCGTGCGCCGGCGGCAGCGACAGCGTGGTGGTGCCGTCGAACAGTCGCCGCGACAGGTCGCGCTCGCGCCCGGTGACGGCATCCACAAATTCATCCGCCCGTCGCATGCTGCGAAAGGCCGAAAACCCGCGCTCCAGGAAAGACTGCAACTCGCCCAGGCCCGCCAGCTGCGCCGGGCGCCGCATCATCTTGAGCAGGGTGGCCAGGCCAGGCTTGTGCGCCAGGCTGTCAAGCGTCCGCCCGACCCCTTCGATCAGGTCGATCTGGCGGTCCCGGCCAGCGGTGTCGCCCACCTGGCGGTAGGCCGTGGCGTAGTCGGCATCGGTCAGTGCGGTGTCGAGCCTGTCTGCCAGCACGGCAACCATGGCAGCGTCCAGCTGTTCCGACAGGGCATCCAGTTCGGCCGCGGCCCGCAGGGCGTGCAAACCTGCGGTGGGCAGCGAACGGGTGATCAGCGGCAGCACGCGTTCGATCTCGGCGTCTCGTGCGCCCAGGTCCTTGGGGCCGTACAGATCGCTCAAGAAGAACTCGGCGGCCGCCCGGTAGCGTGTGCTGGCGAGCAGGTCGGCGTGCGTGCGCGCCAGGCGATCCGCCTGAAACGCCCGCAAAGTCTGGCGCCGCCCGGCCCGCAGGGGCTGCGCGCTGGCCTCAACCCGCAGATGGCGTGCCTGCATGAGCCAATGGGCCAACTCGTGGGCGCACGCCTGGCGTTCGTCGAGGGTGTCCGCAGTGTCCGTGGTGTCGACCATGCGGCGATTATCGGAACCGAGGGCAGCCCCGATTAGAGCCGTTGGCCTAAACGCGCCCCGCACGCATGACTAGACTGAATCGCAAAGCAGGAAGTGCGAAGGAAGGTGTGTGGCCATGTTGTCCAGGGTTCTGTGGGGGTGGATGCTGATCGAGGTCGTGGTGTTCGGCGCGCTGGGGCGGCTCGCCCTGGGCTGGTCGTGGCCCGCGACGCTGGCACTGGTGCTGGGTGCGATGCTGGCGGTGCGCGCGCTGATGATGGCGGTCACCTGGTTCATGGCGTGGCGCTGGCTGTCGCCGGCGCCCGCGCTCGCCCCCGGTTCGGTGATCGCGATGGTGCTGCGGGATCTGGGGGTGTTCGTCACGGGGTTTTGCGCGATCCAGCCGTTCGTTGGCGCGTGGATGGGGCCGGATCGGCTGCGGCCGTGCGCGATGCCGGTGCTGCTGGTGCACGGCTACGGGTGCAACCGCGGCATCTGGTGGTGGATGCGGCGGCGCCTCGAGGCGGACGGGCAGGTGGTGGCCACCCTTTCGCTGGAGCCGCCGTGGGGCGGCATCGACGAATTTGCGGCGCAGTTGCACGCGCGCATCGAAGCCGTCTGCGCGGCCACGGGCGCGCCGCGGGTCTTGCTGGTGGCCCACAGCATGGGCGGGCTGGTGTCGCGCGCGTGCATGGCGCGCCATGGCGCGGCGCGCGTGGCCGGGCTGGTGACCATCGCCACGCCGCACGGCGGCACCGCAATCGCGCGCCTGGGCCTGGGTCGCTGTGCGCGCCAGATGGAGCTGAAGTCGTCCTGGGTTTCCGACCTTTCGGGGCGAAGGGTGACGGTGCCGTTCGTGTCCATCCGCACGCCGCAGGACAACTTCGTCATGCCGCAGGACACCCAGCGCCACCCCGACGCCGTGGACGAGCCGCTGCCCGGCGTGGGCCACATGGCGGCGCTGTTCGACCGCCGCGCACTGACGCTGGTACAGCGGCATCTGGCTCGCATGGCGGCGCCGGGCTGAGCGGGCAGCGCGGCCCCGTCGGCCGCCGTGCCAAGAGATCAGAAGTAGATGCCGCGCAACCACTGTTGCAGCGTGGCTTCGTCCTTGGTCGACTTGGCGCGCGGGTCGTGCTGCGCGGCGCCCGATTCACCGAACATGCGAAACGACGTGTTCATGATGATCTGCGCCACGCGGGGCGCCAGCGCGTACAGCACCTGGCCGGTCACGCCCAGGCGCGTGGTGACACGCGCGGGCCGGTGCACGATGGCTTCGCACACCATGGTGGCGGCATCCTCGGGCGTCAGCGTGGGCACCTGGTCGTACAGCTTGGTGGGCGCGATCATCGGCGTCTTGACCAGCGGCATGTTGATGGTGGTGAAGACCACGCCGCGATCGGAAAATTCGGACGCCGCGCAGCGCGTCCACGCGTCCAGCGCTGCCTTCGAGGCAACATAGGCCGAAAAGCGCGGCGCATTCGTCAACACGCCGATGGACGAGATGTTGACGATGTGGCCGTCGTGCTGCGCCGACATGTCGGGCAGCAGGCACAGGCTCAGCCGCACCGCGCCGAAGTAGTTGAGCTGCATGGTGCGCTCGTAGTCGTGAAAACGGTCGTACGAGTTTTCGATGGCGCGCCGGATCGAGCGCCCGGCGTTGTTGACCAGCACCGAGACCGGCCCATGCGCTTCGCGAATGCGCTGGGCCACGGCTTCCACCTGGGTCATGTCGGCCAGGTCCGCCTCGTACGCGTGCAGCGTCAGGCCCTGCGCCTCGAATTCGCGCACGGCTTCGTCCAGCGCCTCCTTGCCGCGCGCCACCGTGACCACCGTGGCGCCCACTTCCGCCAGGCGCAAGGCCAGCGCCTTGCCGATGCCGGACGATCCGCCGGTGACCACCACCACCTTGCCGTTGACGCGGCCGCGCAGGCTGCGGTCGACGAAGAGGTCCGGGTCCAGGTGGCGCTCCCAGTAGTCCCACAGGCGCCAAGCGTAGTCTTCCAGCGGCGGCACCTCGATGCCGGTGCCTTTCAGCGCGCGATGCGTTTCGCGGTTGTCGAAGCGCGTCGGGTAGTTGACGAAGCGCATCATGTCCGGCGGCAGGCCCAGTTCCTTCATCAGCGCGTTGCGGATGCGGCGCACCGGCGTTAGCGACAGCAGCGCCTTGCGCAGATAGCCTGGCACGAAGCCCAGCAGCGCCGCGTTGAAGCGCAGTGACATCTGCGGCGCATGACCGGCGCGCGCGAAAATGTTGAGCACGTCGCCCACGCGGCGCGGCTGCGGGTCCACCAGCTGGAAGCACTTGCCGTCCTCGCCCTTCAGGTGGGCGATGTGGTCGACCGCGGCCACCACGAAATCGACCGGCACCAGGTTGATGCGGCCGCCTTCCACGCCGATGGTCGGCATCCAGGGCGGCAGCAGGCTGCGCAGCTTCTGGATCAGCTTGAAGAAGTAGTACGGACCGTCGATCTTGTCCATCTCGCCGGTGCGCGAGTCGCCCACCACGATGGCGGGGCGGTAGATGCGCCACGGCACCTGGCATTCACGCCGCACGATGCCCTCGGAATCGTGCTTGGTCTTGAAGTAGGGGTGGTCCAGTCCTTCGGCCTGGTCGAACATGTCTTCGCGGAACACGCCTTCGTACATGCCGGCGGCGGCGATCGAGCTGAACAGATGAAAGTGCCGGGCACCGATGGCTTCGGCAAAGCGCACCGTGTGGCGCGTGCCCTGCACGTTCACCTTCAACTGGCTGGCGGCGTCGGCGTTCAGGTCGTAGATCGCCGCCAGGTGAAAGAAGTGCGTGGTGCGCTTGCCGATCTTTCGGCGGTCGGCAGCCGAAATACCCAGCATTTCCTTCGTCAGATCACCGACGACGGGCGTCGCTCGCGTTTCGTCGCAGCCCCAGTGTTCGTACAGGGCGGGCAGGCGCTCGCGCTCGCTCGCCAGAATCAGGAAGAAGATGCGCGCGCCCTCGCGCTGCAGCAGTTTCGCGACCAGCCGCTTGCCGATGAAACCCGTGGCGCCCGTGATGAAGTACTGCATGGCTGTCTCCTGTGTCTCCTGCCTTCTGGATGCCGTCCATTCTAGAAGCGGGACCATCGCCCTCCGTACCGTCGCATGGCCGTCCTGCACGCGCACTCGAATAGTGTGAATGCTCTAAAACGCTGACCTACACTGCCTTTCAGCGGGCTTGATCAGAACTGACCCGCCAGCCCACCACCATTGAAACAAGGGGAACGACATGGCCAGCAAACTCAAGACTCTCTCTGAAAACAAGCAACTCGCCAACACCATCAAGGACTCGACGCAGCAGATCTGGCTGGCCGGCCTGGGTGCGTTTTCCAAGGCGCAGGAAGAAGGCGGCAAGGTGTTCGACGCGCTCGTCAAGGAAGGCGAAACCCTGCAGCACAAGACGCGCCAGTTGGCCGATGAGCGCATCGCCGCCGTGGCAGGCCGCGCCGCCGACACCTGGGACCGTCTGGAACAGGTCTTTGAAGACCGCGTGGCGCGTGCGCTGGGCAGTCTGGGCGTGCCCAGCAAGAAGGAAATCGACACGCTGGCCAAGCGGGTGGCCGACCTGACGGCGGCGGTGCAGACCCTGGCGCAGACCCAGGCACCCGCGCCCAAGCGGGCTGCCGCGCCCAAGGCGCCGGCCGCCGCCACGACGGCCAAGCCCAAGGCCGCCCCGGCGAAGAAGGCTGCACGCAAGAGCGCCTGAGCGCATGCGTGACCGCGCAGCGCCGTGCCGCCAGGGGCTTGTCCCGCGTCGGCGAGCGGTGCGCACGGCGGCGCAGCCAGTGCCTGAACGGCGATATCACGGGTGACAGGAGGTCTGCTTTGTCCAAGATCGGAATCGCCCTGGCCGGCGGAGGGCCGCTGGGTGGCATCTACGAGGTAGGCGCCTGTGTCGCGCTCGAAGAGGCCGTGGACGGCCTGGATGCCACGCAGGCCGACATCTACGTCGGCGTGAGCGCGGGCAGCTTCATTGCCGCGCTGCTGGCCAACGGCTTCGGGCCACGGAAGCTCTCGCGCATCCTGCTGGGCAATGATCGGCATCTGGGGTTCGACCCGAGTCGCCTGCTGCGCCCGGCGTGGGGTGAATACGCACGACGCATGCGGGCCGTGCCGCGCCTGGTGGCCGAAGGCCTGCTGGAATACGTGCGCAGCCCATCCAAGGGATTTTTTGAATCGCTGCAGCGGCTGTCGCGCACCCTGCCGGCGGGCGTGTTCGACGGCGCGGGCATCGACGCGGTGCTGCGCCAGCTGTTTGCCGACACCGGCCACACCAACGATTTCCGGCAACTGCGCAGCCGCCTGTTCGTGATCGCGACCGATCTGGATTCGAGCCAGGCCGTCGTCTTCGGCGCGCCCGGCCGCGACGCCGTGCCCATTTCCACGGCGGTGCAGGCCAGCGCGGCGCTGCCCGGCCTGTTTCCGCCGGTCGAGATCGACGGACGCCACTACGTGGATGGCGCGCTGATCAAGACACTGCACGCCTCGGTCGCGCTGCGTGAAGGGGTCGACCTGCTGCTGTGCGTCAACCCGCTGGTGCCCTTCGACGCCACGCTGGCGGAGCAGCGCGACGGCAAACGGCATCGCCTCAACGATGGTGGGCTGCCGGCGGTGCTGGGGCAGACTTTCCGCGCCATCATTCGCTCGCGCATGCGCGTTGGCATGGAGCGTTACCAGCACGAATTCAAGAACGCCGATGTGCTGGTGTTCGAACCCGCGCAGGACGACGAAGTGATCTTCCTGGCCAACCTGTTCAGCTACGGCGACCGCGCGCGGCTGTGCGAGCACGCCTACCAGCGCACGCGCGCCGACCTGTACCGCCGCCGTGACGAACTGGGGCCGCTGCTGCAGCGCCACGGCCTCGCGCTGAACGTGGAAGCGCTGCTCGACCCGCACCGCACCTTGCTGGAGCCGGGCCAGTCTCAGGTGCCATCGACCATCGCGGGCAGCCTGTCGGCACTGGAGCGCACGCTGGACGAACTGCAGCAACGGGCACGCATCGGGCACGCGGCCTGAGACGCACAAGCATCGACTCTGGCGCGCGGCGTGGTGAAATCCAGCATGGCCAAACCCAAGCGTCGCACGCCCGAGCGCATTCTGGAAACCGCACTGCGCCTGTTCAATGACTTCGGCGAGCCGAACGTGACGACCGCCGCGATTGCCGACGAGATGAACATCTCTCCCGGCAACCTTTACTACCACTACCGCAACAAGGACGAGATCGTCGAAGCGCTGTTCGTGCGCTACGAACGCGAGATCGACGCCCTGCTCACGCTGCGCGACACGGCCCCGCGCGAGGTGGAGGACGTGTGGTTCTTCATGCACCTGCTGTTCGAGACGATCTGGAAGCACCGCTTCGTCTACCGCGACGTCAACGACCTGCTGACGCGCAACCGGCTGGTCGAAACGCATTTCCAGCGCATCCTGGCGCACAAGCAGCAGACCGTGGTGGCGCTGTGCAACGGCCTGGCGGCGGCCGGCGCGCTGGATGCCACGCCCGACGAGATTGCCGCGCTGGCGGTCAACATCACGCTGGTGACCACCTTCTGGCTGTCGTTCGAGCAAGCCCGCCACCCGCGCAAGCCACCGGACATGGGACTGGGCGCCCACCAGGCGCTGTCGCTGGCCGCGCCGTGGATGCGCGCGCCGGCGCGGCGCCTGCTGGAAACGCTGTCGCACGCCTACATTCACCCACCATCGCGAGGAGACACGCCATGAGCAAGAGCGCCTGGAAGGCCTTTCCTTATCCCGATCCGGCCTACGTCTACGCCGGCTCTGCGCTGAAGAAGGCGTGGCCCCGATTGCACCAGGGCGACCGCGAACCCTGGCCGGCAAAGACCGCTGCGCAGGAAGCCTGGCGCGCCTACCACGCGGGCGACTTCGCCAAGGCGGTCGAACTGGGGCTTGCCGCCGGCGACGCCAGCGGCGCCAACGCGGCCAGCAAGGCCGCCATGATCTACGCCAATTCGGTCGAAGGCAGCGAGCCGCGCAGGCTGGCGATCTTCCAGGAAGTGGCCGCCCGCTGCGAGGCGCTGCAGGCCAGCGACCCGGACAACGCCAACGCCTGGTACTACCACGCCTATGCGCTGGGCCGCTACAGCCAGGGCATCTCGGTCGTCAAGGCGCTGGCCGAAGGCCTGGGCGGCAAGGTGCGCGACAGCCTGCAAAAAGCGATCAAGCTGGAGCCCCAGCACGCCGACGCGCACATCGCGCTGGGCACCTGGCATGCCGAAGTCATCGACAAGGTCGGCGCCGTGGTGGGCGGGCTGACCTACGGCGCCAAGAAGGACGCGGCGGAAAAGCACTTCAAGACCGCGCTCACGCTCAACCCCCTTTCGCCCATCGCCATGACCGAATACGCCAATGGCCTGGCGATGATGTTCGGCAAGTCGCGGCTCAAGGAAGCCGAACGCCTGTATGCCGAGGCGGCGCAGGCCACGCCGGCCGATGCGATGGAGCGGCTGGACGTCGAGGTGGCGAAGGCCGAACTGGCGGGCTAGCCGTTCTGGCCGCCCGCCTTGCGCCGGGCACGGGCGGGCGCAGTGGCCCGCCGTTCTTTGCGCCGGGGCTTCACCGGCGCGGTCGGAACGTCAGCGCTCCAGTAGAAAGCGGTGTGGGCGTGCACCACGTCCGGGTCGTGCAGGCATTCCCACGGCTCCATCAGCACCAGCAGCAGCAGCTTGTGGAACTCCTCGGCAAAGCGGTGCACGATTCGCTCCGGGTCCGGCACCATCTTGCGGTCGGTGATCAGGCCGAACTGCACCTTGTTGTCGTACGACAGGATCGACACCCCCATGCCGACGCTGCCCGACTGCGGCACCCAGAAGAACGGCTGGCGCAGGCGCGCGCCCGCGATGTGCAAGGCCTGCGGCGGGCCGGGCACGTTGGTCATGACGGCGGTGGCCTTGCTGGCCAGGAAGTCCAGCAACTGCTCCTGCACCAGCTTCGGGCCCATGCCGGCCAGGCCCAGGATCGAGAGCGTCAGCGCCGGCTGGTACGAATGCTTCATGGCCTGCATGCGCCGCCGCGTCTCGTACAGGCGCGCCAGCGGGTTGGCTACGCCAGCCGGCAATTCGAGCGTGACCATGCCGAAGCGGTTGCCCAGTTTGCCGGCGTCGGCCGCCTTGCGCAGGTTGACCGGCACCAGCGCGCGGATCTCGACGTCGTCCGTCGCGTCGCCGCGCTCGGCCAGATAGGCGCGCAGCGCCCCCGCGACCGACGACAGCAGCAGGTCGTTCACCGAACTGTCCAGCACGCGGCCGACGGCCTTGACGTGCGGCAGCTCGATCGGGTCGGACCAGGCCACGCGCTTGTCCAGGCCCGGTGTGCCCTTGAAGCGCGTGTCGGAATCGTTGGGCATCAGCAGCAGCTTGGCGGCTTCGGCGGTCAGGCCCGTGCCGGTGCGCGCGTAGTCGAGCGCCTGCATCGGGTTGCCGACCCAGCGCCAGTAGCGGCTCCACAGCGCGCTGGTGGCGCGCAGCGACAGCTCGGCCGCGCGCGTGACGGGTTGCCACACCAGGCTCCACAGCATGTCGTCGTGGCTGTGGTGGGCGGGCGCGGCGGCTGCCGCGGCGGCCGAGGGTGTCGCGCCGTCGGCCAGCGACATGATCACGCCGACCAGGGCGATGCCATCGGCAATGCAGTGGTGAAAGCGCATGACCAGCGCCTGGCCGCCCATGCGCGTGTCCACCACATGCATTTCCCACAGCGGGCGCTCGCGGTTCAGCGGCTGGCTGGCCAGTTCGGCGACGAAGCGCTCCATCTCCGCCTTGTCGGCCTTGCCCGGCAGCACGGCGCGACGCACGTGGTGGTCGAGGTCGAAGTCGGGATCGTCGACCCACCAGTAGCCGGTGGCCTCCTGCCGCACGCGCTGGCGAAAGCGCGCATGTGCCAGCATTTTTTCCTCCACGGCCTGGCGCAGGCGGGCCATGTCCAGTTCGCCGTCGAACAGCATCACGCCCAGAATCTGCATCAGGTTGGTGGGCCGATCCATCCGCAACCAGGCGGTATCGACGGGCGACATCTTTCGGGGTGTGGACATGGCGGGTGGGCGTCAGGCGGCGCGTGGGGTGAAGCGTTGATCGAAGTAGTCGTGGATCTCCCGCTCAAGGACGGCCCTGAACGGCGAGAAGATCAGGCCCAGCCGCACGTGCACCGTGACCTGCCGGCGCTCCAGCGTGAGCCGGCCGGTCAGCCCGGGCCGGCTGAACGAGAGCGTGTGTTCATCGTCCCAGGCGTAGTCCAGGTTGAAGTCCGACTGCAGGCCGGCGGCCACCGATTCGGCCGCGAGCCTGGCCTTGCGGGGCGTCAGGGTGTGCGCGCGCGTGATGGTGATCTCGCTCATCACCAAAGTGTAAAACGTGTTGCCGGCGCGTGCGCCAGGCGCCGGCCGGTGCCGGGCACCGGCCGAAAACGGACCGGGCGAAGCATAAAATCGGCCGCTGGCGCTTTCCAGTCAAGCGCAAGAAGCTATCAACAAGATAGCAATGGATAGACGGTCGAAGGCGGCGCAACCGCAAGAAAAGCAGGAGACCTCTCTCATGATCGACAAGATCGCCGCCTCGGTCGCCGGGGCGCTGGCGGGTGTGAAGGATGGCGCCACGGTACTGATCGGCGGCTTCGGCACGGCGGGCGTTCCGGCCGAGCTGATCGACGGCCTGATCGCGCAGGGCGCGCGCGACCTGACCCTGGTGTGCAACAACGCCGGCAACGGCGAGCACGGCATCGCCGCGCTGCTCAAGGCCGGGCGCGTGCGCAAGGTGGTGTGCAGCTTTCCGCGCCAGGCCGACAGCCACGTGTTCGACGGCCTGTACCGCGCCGGCCAGGTCGAGCTGGAACTGGTGCCGCAGGGCAACCTGGCCGAGCGCCTGCGCGCCGCCGGCGCCGGCGTGGGCGCCTTCTTCACGCCCACCGGCTACGGCACCGAACTGGCGCTGAACGCCGACGGAACCCCCAAGGAAACGCGCCGCATCAACGGCCGCGACTACGTGCTGGAATACCCCATCCACGGCGACGTGGCGCTGGTCAAGGCCGAGCGCGGCGACCGCTGGGGCAACCTGACCTACCGCAAGGCGGCGCGCAACTTCGGCCCGGTGGTGGCTGCGGCGGCGCGCTTTACCGTCGCCAGCGTGCACGAGGTGGTCGAACTCGGTCAACTGGACCCGGAAACCATCGTCACCCCGGGCATTTTCGTCAGCAAGGTGGTGTGGGTGCCACGCACCGCCACGCTGGCGGGCGGCTTCAAGGCTGCCAACTGAATCGGCCGCCAGCGCAAGGAGAATGAGCGTGACCAGCTACCAAAAACGCAGCAAGGACGAACTGGCCCGGCGCGTGGCGCAGGACATTCCGGATGGCGCCTACGTCAACCTCGGCATCGGCCAGCCCACGCTGGTGGCCAACCACATTCCGGCCGGCCGCGAAGTGATCCTGCACAGCGAGAACGGCATCCTGGGCATGGGCCCCGCACCGGCCGAAGGCGACGAGGACTACGACCTCATCAACGCCGGCAAGCAGCCCGTCACGTTGCTGCCAGGCGGTGCGTTCTTCCACCATGCCGACAGCTTCGGGATGATGCGCGGCGGGCACATCGACATCTGCGTGCTGGGCGCCTTCCAGGTGTCGGCCACGGGCGACCTGGCCAACTGGAGCACCGGCGAGCCCGGCGCCATTCCCGCCGTCGGCGGCGCCATGGACCTGGCCGTGGGCGCACGGCAGACCTGGGTGATGATGGATTTGCTGACGCGGCAGGGCGAATCCAAGCTGGTCGCGCGCTGCAGCTACCCGCTCACCGCCCTGGCGTGCGTGCGGCGCGTGTACACCGACCTGGCGACCTTCGAATGCACGCCCGACGGGCTGGTGCTGGTGGACGCCGTGCAAGGCCTCTCGCACGCCGACCTGGAGCGCCTGACCGGCTTGCCGTTGCTGCAAAAAGCGTAGCTGCCTGTCAGCTACGATGGCGCGCAGAACCTATTTTTGTTGATCATTTCCGAGGAGACAACCATGAAACAAGCCTTCATCGTCGACGCCATCCGCACGCCCATCGGCCGCTACGGTGGTGCCTTGAGCAGCGTGCGCACCGATGACCTGGGTGCCATTCCGCTCAAGGCATTGATGGCGCGCAACCCCACTGTGGATTGGGCGGCCGTCACCGACGTCATCTACGGCTGCGCCAACCAGGCCGGCGAGGACAACCGCAACGTGGCCCACATGGCCAGCCTGCTGGCCGGCCTGCCGATGGACGTGCCCGGCGCCACGCTGAACCGCCTGTGCGGCTCGGGCCTGGACGCCTTGGGCACCGCAGCGCGCGCCATCAAAGCCGAAGAAGCTACGCTAATGATAGCGGGCGGGGTGGAGAGCATGAGCCGCGCGCCGTTCGTCATGCCCAAGGCGGAAAGCGCCTTCAGCCGCGCCAACGCGGTGTACGACACCACCATCGGCTGGCGCTTCGTCAACAAGCTGATGAAGGCGCAGTACGGCGTCGATTCGATGCCCGAAACGGCCGAGAACGTGGCGACCGACTACAAGATCGAGCGCGAGGCGCAGGACAGGATGGCCCTGGCCAGCCAGATGAAAGCCGTGGCCGCGCAAAAGGCCGGCCACCTGGCGCGCGAGATCACGCCCGTCCACATCCCCCAGAAAAAGGGCGACGCCATCGTCGTCGATCAGGACGAACACCCGCGTGAAACCAGCCTGGAAAAGCTGGCATCGCTCAAAGGCGTGGTGCGCCCCGACGGCACCGTGACGGCCGGCAACGCCAGCGGCGTCAACGACGGCTCGTGCGCGCTGCTGCTGGCCGACGAAGCCACGGCCGGCAAGTACGGTTTGACGCCGAAAGCGCGCGTGGTCGGCATGGCCACCGCCGGCGTGCCCCCGCGCGTCATGGGCATCGGCCCCGCGCCCGCCACCGAGAAGGTGCTGGCGCTCACCGGCCTCAAGCTCGATCAGATCGACGTCATCGAACTCAACGAAGCCTTCGCCGCGCAGGGCCTGGCCGTGTTGCGCATGTTGGGGCTGAAGGACGACGATGCGCGCGTCAACGCCTGGGGCGGTGCCATCGCCTTGGGCCACCCGCTGGGCGCGTCGGGCGCGCGGCTGGCCACCACGGCGGTCAACCGCCTGCATGCCACCGGCGGTCGCTATGCGCTGTGCACCATGTGCATCGGCGTGGGGCAAGGGATTGCGGTGGTTTTGGAGCGGGTATAGCGCCTTCGCGTGTCCATACAAAAATTTGTATACTTGAGGCGCGCCCCGCTTGAAGCCTGTCGAATTTTGCGGCAGTTCGCTGGACGATCTTCGCGCCTTTCCGCTGGCGGCCAGGCGCGAAGCCGGCCATCAGATTGACCAGGTGCAAAACGGCTTGGAGCCCGACGACTGGAAACCCATGAACACCGTGGGTCCGGGCGTGCGGGAGATTCGGATTCGTGAGGCGGCTGGGGCGTTCAGGGTCGTTTATGTGGCCAAGTTCGCCGATGCCGTCTATGTGCTGCATTGTTTCCAGAAGAAGACGGAGAAAACCAGCAAAGCCGATCTGGAGCTGGCCACGCGGCGCTATCGAGACCTGTTGCAGGAGTTGAATCCATGAACCGCCAACGATTTGCCAGCGTCTGGGATGCCCTCGAAGACACGCCGGAAGAGGCGGAAAACATGAAGCTGCGCTCCATCCTGATGACGGCGTTGAAGAACCATCTGACGCGCGCCGACATGAGCCAGGCGCAAGCCGCCAAGCTGCTGGGCGTGACCCAGCCGCGCGTGTCCGATCTGATGCGCGGCAAGATCAATCTGTTTGCACTGGACGCCCTGGTGAACATGGCGACGTCGGCCGGCCTGCACATTGAAATGCGGGTGTCCGAACCCGTCTGACGCTCTTGCGCTGCGCCCCACGGCGCGTCATCGGTCGCCAATGATCATCCGCCCCCGCCCCAACTGGCTGCGCATGCTGTTCGTGCTGCGCGGCTCGGTGCTGCCGCGCATCGTGCCGCAGATCGCGCTGGCGACGGGCTTCGCAGTGCTGGTGACGGTGTTGCACGGACAGGTGTTCGAGTGGAAGGTGCCGCTCAACTTCGTGCCGTTCTCGCTGATCGGCCTGACGTTGGCGATCTTTCTGGGCTTTCGCAACAGCACCAGCTATGCGCGCTACTGGGAAGGGCGCACGCTGTGGGGCCAGCTGCTGAACGAGACGCGCGCGCTCACGCGCCAGGCGCTGACGCTGGTGGATGCGCCGCCCGACAAGGCCAGGGAACTGGCCACGCTGCTGATGGCCTTTGTGCACGCGCTGCGGCACCAGTTGCGCGGCACCGATGCCACCGACGACCTGGCGCGCCTGCTGCCGGCCGGTGCGTGCGCGCGGCTGGCGCCAGCGCGCTACAAGCCGGCCATGCTGCTGCTGATGGCGGGCGAGTGGATCGGCGCGCGGCGCGCTGACGGCACGCTGCAGCCCGCGCTGGTGCCCGCGCTGGAGGCGCCGTTGAACCGCCTGACGCAAGCGCTGGGCGGCTGCGAGCGCATCCACAGCACGCCGATTCCGTTCACCTACGCGGTCATCATCCACCGCACCATCTACGCCTATTGCGTGCTGCTGCCCTTCGGCCTGGTGGACGCCATCGGCCCCATGACGCCGGTGATCGTCGCCTTCATCGCCTACACCTTCTTCGCGCTCGATGAACTGGGCGCCGAGATTGAAGAGCCGTTCGGCGATTCGGCCAACGACCTGGCCCTGACCGCCATGTCGCGCAACATCGAAGCCACGCTGCGCGAGATGCTGGGCGAGCAGTTGCCGCCAGTGCAGCCGACGGCGGTGGATTACGTCGAGACCTGAGCGTCGCGCCCTTCAACCGCTCGGGCTGAGCCCAGTCGAATGGCTCAGCGCGAACGGGTTGGAGGCCATCCGGAAACCCGTGCCGCAGCCAGGTCGGATCACCGCCCCCAGCCCGGCACCTGCCAGTTGCGCCACACCGACACCAGTCGCAGCCCGGCGGTGAACAGCACCGTGGCGCTCAGGCTCAGCCAGGGCGGCAGGCCGGTGGTCTGCAGGGCCAGGTAGAGCCAGCCGCCCACAAAGGCCCACAGCGCGTAGGGTCGGTGGTCGCTCAGTGCGCGCGGCACTTCGTTGACCAGCATGTCGCGCAGCACGCCGCCAAACACGCTGGTGATCACGCCCATCAGCACCGCCACCAGCGCCGGCTGGCCCAGCGCCAGTGCCAGGTCCACGCCGACGGCGGTGAACAGACCCAGGCCCAGCGCGTCGGGCCACAGGATGGCGCGTTCGGTCGGCTCCACGTGCTGCTGGCGCATAAACAGCACGGCCAGCACGCACAGCGCCAGCAGCGCCCAAAGAAACTCGATGTGGCGCACCCAGAAGAAGGGGCGCTGGTCCAGCAGCAGGTCGCGCAGCGTGCCGCCACCAAAGGCCGCGGCAAAGGCCACCACGCACACACCCACGGCGTCCAGCCGCTTGCGCTTGGCCTCCAGCACGCCCGACAGCGCGAAGGCCAGCGTCGCCGCGGCCTCCAGCACGGTGCGCAGCCATTCGCCCCAAGCGGGCGTGAGGGAAGGTAGCCAACTCATGGACGGCGATTGTGCCGCTACAGTTGAAGCTGCACTCCACCGTACATCGCCCACACCATGCCCCTGCTTGCCGACGCCGCGCTCGACCAGTTGTTCCGCACCGCCCGCACCGCCAACGGCTTCACGACCGAACCCGTCACCGACGCGCAACTGCGCCAGGTCTACGAACTGGCCGCCATGGGGCCAACTTCGATGAACACGCAGCCCGCGCGCTACGTGTTCGTGCGCACGCCCGAGGGCAAGGCGCGCCTGCGCGAATGCCTGTCGCCCGGCAACGTCGACAAGACCATGGCCGCGCCGGTCACCGTGATCGTCGCGACCGACACGCAGTTTCACGAACACATGCCGCAAATCTGGCACGCACCCGGCGCGCGCGAGATGTTCGCCGGCAACCCGGCGCTGGCGGCGGCCACCGCGCAACGCAACGGCACGCTGGGCGGCGCCTGGCTCATCATGGCGGCGCGCGCGCTGGGGCTGGACTGCGGGCCGATGAGCGGCTTCGACATCGACAAGGTCAACGCGGCGTTCTTCCCGGACGGGCGCTGCAAGGCCAACTTCCTCGTCAACCTGGGCCACGGCGACGACAGCAAGTTGTTTGCACGCAACCCACGGCTGAGCTTCGAGCAGGCCTGCACGTGGGCGTGATTGCTATTTTTAAAATAGCAATAAAGGCTTTATCCACAGGCGGCAGCGCGAGTTTTCATTGATCAGTCCGATCACCGACTGGCATTTCTACGCCGTGGCCGTGCCGGCGGTGCTGCTGCTGGGCATCAGCAAGAGCGGCTTTGGCGCCGGCTTCGGCTCGCTGGCGGTGCCGCTGATGGCGCTGGTGGTCAGCGTGCCGCAGGCCGCGGCCATCCTGATGCCGGTGCTGCTGGTGATGGACTTGCTGGGCATCGCCGCCTTCCGCAAGGATTTCGACCGTGCGCTGCTCAAGTTCCTGCTGCCCTGGGGCTTGCTGGGCATCGTGGTCGGTGCGCTGTCGTTCAGCCTGCTCAAGCCGGCCTGGGTGGCGGGCATCGTGGGGGCGTTCACGCTGCTGTTCCTGGCGCAGCGGCTGCGGTTTCCGCCCCGGCCCGACCAGCCGCCACCACCGCGCTGGGCCGGCGCGCTGCTGTCGACCACGTCGGGCTTCACCAGCTTCGTGGCGCACGCGGGCGGCCCGCCCATCAACGCCTACGCCATACCGTTGGACCTGTCGCCGGTCCGCTTCACCGGGACGATGGCGTTCTACTTCTTCGCCATCAACCTGGCCAAGTGGGTGCCGTACGGCTGGCTCGGGCTGCTGGACTGGCGCAACCTGGCGACGTCGCTGGTGCTGCTGCCACTGGCGCCGCTGGGCGTGTGGACGGGGGTGCGCATTGCGCGGCGCATCAACCAGAAGCTGTTCTACCGCTTCATCTACGTGGGCATGCTGCTCACGGGCGTGAAGCTGCTGTGGGATGGCATCTGGGCATGAGGCGGTGTCCCCGATGCGGGATTTAAACTTGCAATTTGTTTCAACAATGCCGTTCGGGAAGGGAATCTACATGCAACGCTCGTTCATCTTGACCATGGCCTGTCTTGGCGTGGTCGCCGTTGCGGGATGCGACAAGGGTGATCGCTCCGCGCCTGCGGCCGCTGTGGCGCAGGCCAGTTGCTCCAGCCCGTTGGCGGCCAAGCTCATCAAGGACATCGTCAACGACAGCGTCGAGGCGCGGGCGCGGGAAGAAAACAAGGACTTGCCGGAAGCCAACCGACTCGATCTGAGCAAGATACGGGCGTTGGCAGACGAAGTGCAGTTCGATCTGCAGGACGTCATCACCACCAAGAACGACCCCAACAGCACCAAAAAATTCTGCGAGGGCTACCTGAGCATCCGCGTACCGGACGGCACCCTGACGAACGCCAATGACAAACGCAAGGAGGTCGGCAAGAACGCCATCAAGACCTTGGCTGAGGACGCCAACTTCAAGGCCGATCTGAACAAATTCACCAAAAAAGTTGCGTATGACGTGCAGCCCACCGACGACGGCAAGAAAATCTATGTCGGCCTGGAGCGAGGTTCGGGCGCGCAGGATCTGGTCTCTGAAACGGTGATCTGGGCGGCTGTGAATCTTCGCCAAGCCGAAGTGCGTACTTCGTCCATTCAGGCAGCCGCAACCGCGCCGGTCCCTGCGCCGGCGCCTGCCGTTGCTCCGCCGCCTGTGGGCGATGCGCAGGCGGCGCCCGTTGCGCCTGCCGTACAAGGTGGACCCGCGCCTGCCAGCGCCGCGCTGGCCGACAGCACTGAGGAGTATCAGGCCGCCGAGCGCGAGATCAACGTGGTCTGGAAGTCGCTGCCAAAACCGGTGCGCGATGCCCACCTGGAAGCGCAGCGCGCATTCAACGTAGCCAAGGAAGCGACCTGTTTCAAGGAGGCGACGGCGGCGGGCACCGGCGAGCAATTTGAGATCGCGCGCAACAAATGCTGGACGCGCTTCTACAAGCGACGCACTCCCGAATTGCGCATGCTGATGTGATTGGTAGATGCCGCGCGTGGGGCGCGCGGTGTTCTCGATCAAGTCCGCCGTTCATCCACTGTCGCGCAGCGCTGCGCTCAGAACGCGAATGAGGCGATTTCTGGCTCAGCGGTCGGAATTGTCGTGGTGGTCGGCCCGCCGGCTCCAGTCGGCCAGCGTGCCGGCTTCGGCGGCTTCGCGCAGCGCGGTGCGGTCGGCGCGCTCCTGCGCCATCTGCTCCTCGAACTGCGCGCGGCCGGCCTGGATGGTGGCGACCAGCTTGGCGCGGTCTTTTTGCAGCGGCCGCAGGCGTTCGGCCAGCGCGACGTTGTGGCGCCTGAAGCGCAGCGCCGCGCCGCGCGCTTCGGCGGGCGGGTAGCCCAGCGCCTCCAGCACACTGCGCGCGCTCATCAGGCTGGACTCGAAAAGTTCGCGCTGCACGCGCAGCACGCCGCGTTCGCGCAGCTGGTACCAGTGGATCATGTCGCGCGCCCGCGCCACCAGTTCAAGGTGCGGAAAGTGCTCGCGCGCCAGCTCGACCAGCGCCAGCGACTGCTCCATGTCGTCGATGGCCACCACCAGCAGCCGCGCGTGGTCGGCGCCGGCGATGCGCAGCAGATCGAGCCGCGTGGCGTCGCCGTAGAACACCTGGCTGCCCAGGGTGCGCGCGGCTTCCAGGATGTCGACATCGTGATCCAGGATGGTGGTGCGCACGCCTTGCGCCGCCAGCACGCGCGCCACGATCTGGCCATAGCGCCCAAACCCGGCAATGATGACGGGCGCATCTTGCGGCTCGGAGATTTCTTCAGCCGTCTTGACACCCATGCGCGCATAGCGCGGCAGCACCAGCTTGTCGATGGCGATCAGCACCAGCGGCGACAGCAGCATCGACAGCGCCACGGCGCCGATCAGGAGCGATGACGTTTCGGCGCTGAAAACGCGCGCCCCGGCGGCGGCCTGAAACACCACGAAGGCGAATTCACCCCCCTGCGCCAGCAGCAGCGTAAACACCGGGCGCTCGGCCGGCGGCAGGCCCATGAACCGCGCGACGAGCCAGATCACCACGGCCTTGAGCAGCATGAAGGCGAACACGACCAGCGCGATCAGGCCCGGGTTTTTCAACAGCACGCCAAAGTCGATGCTCATGCCCACGGCGATGAAGAACAGGCCGAGCAGCAGGCCCTTGAAGGGCTCGATGTCGGTCTCCAACTCGCGCCGGTACTCGCTTTCTGATAGCAGCACACCGGCCAGGAAGGCGCCCAGCGCCATCGACAGGCCCACCACCTGCATCAGCGCAGCGATGGCCACCACCAGCAACAGCGCGGCGGCGGTGAAGATTTCGGGCGTGTCGCTGCGGGCGATCCAGCGCAGTGCGGGGCGCAGCAGCAGCCGGCCACCCAGCACGATGGCGGCGATGACGCCGACGATCTTCAGTGCCTCCAGCCACACCGGCAAGCCGGCTTGCGCGGGGCTGTCGGACACGCCCAGCAGCGGTATCAGCGCCAGGATGGGGATGGCGGCCACGTCCTGGAACAGCAGGATGGCGAAGCCCGCCTCGCCGCTGGGCGTGCGCAGCAAGTTGCGCTCGCCCATCACCTGCATGGCGATGGCGGTGGACGATAGCGCCAGCCCCAGCGACGCGACCACCGCGGTGCGCCACGGCACGCCCGCCAGCCACGCGGCGGCGGCCAGCAGCGCCGCACAGCCCAGCACCTGTGCGCTGCCCCAGCCGAAGATGGGGCCGCGCAGCTTCCACAGCCGGCTGGGCTCCAGCTCCAGCCCGACCAGGAACAGCATCAGCACCACGCCGAATTCGGCAAAGTGCAGGATGGTCTGCACATCGCTGACCCAGCCCACACCCCACGGCCCGATCACGATGCCGGCGGCCAGGTAACCGATGATGGCGCCGAGGCCGAGCGCCTTGGACAGCGGCACGGCGGCCACGGCGGCGGCCAGGAAGATCAGGCTCGCGCTCAGCCAGCCGGGCAGGTGTTCCATGATGAAATGCTATTGTTGTTGTAGCTTACTGCGCTGTATCGGCAAGCGCTGAAGGCCTGTCCGATGCCGGAATCTCGGCGTGGTCGAAGACCGCCGACCCGGCCCAGGCCGGCCAGGTGCGCAACTGTTCGCCCACCTGCGCGGCGTGTTGGGCGATGCGCGCCTGCGACACGCCGTTGGCGCCGTGCAGCACCAGCGGCGGCAGCCAGCGCATGCCGCACAGGCGCGCCACCTGGCGCAGCGGCAGCAGGTAGTCGTCAATGGGGCGCAGGTTGTAGCCGCCGGCTGCATAGGCGTCCTGCGGCCCGCCGGTGCTGGCCACCAGCCACAGGTCCTTGCCGTGCAACGCCGTGCCGGCGCGGCCGTAGGCCCAGCCCAGGGTCAGTACCTCGTCCAGCCACAGCTTGAGCAGCGGCGGCACGGCATACCAGTGCACCGGAAACTGCAGCACCACCAGACGCGCGGCGGCCAGCCGGGCTTGTTCCAGCTCGACGTCGATGTCGTAGTCGGGGTAGCTGGCGTACAGGTCGTTCACCACAATGTCGTCGGCGCCGCGCACCGCTTGCAGCACCGCGCCGTTGACGCGCGACGTGGTCCAGTGGGGATGCGCCGCGACGACGTAGATGGCGGCGCCGCGGGCAGGCGAGGGCGGGCTGGGCAGGTCGGGCATGGCCTAACATTACCGTAAATTTCTGCAACCGAATCTCGACAGGAGGACGCACGATGCCGGTGCTGGCTGTGGCCAATCCCAAGGGCGGCGTGGGCAAGTCCACGCTCGCCACCAACGTCGCCGGCTATTGGGCCAGCCAGGGCCATGCCGTGATGCTGGGCGATGTCGATCGCCAGCAGTCGTCGCGCTTGTGGCTGGGCCTGCGGCCGCCGGCCGCGCGGCCCATTGCCACGTGGGACGTGCAGCGCGACCTGATCGTGCGCCCGCCCAAGGGCACCACGCACGTGGTGCTGGACACGCCCGCCGGCCTGCATGGCGGCAAGCTGCGCGAGGTGCTGCGCATTGCCGACAAGGTGCTCGTGCCCCTGCAGCCCAGCATTTTCGACATCTACGCGACGCGCGAATTCATCGACCAGCTGGTCGACGCCCGGGGGGCCAGCCGGCGCGACATCGGCCTGGTGGGCGTGCGGGTAGACGAGCGCACCATCGCGGCCGACCAGCTGCGCCAGTTCACCGAAGGGCTGGGCCTGCCGGTGCTGGGCATGCTGCGGCCGACGCAGAACTACGTGTACCTGGCGGCGCGCGGGCTGACGATCTTCGACATCGCGCCCGGCCGCGTGGCACGCGACCTGGAGCAGTGGCAGGGGCTGCGCGACTGGCTGGACGCGCCCACGGCCTGAGGCGCCGCCTTCGTGTGCTTGCGCAGGCCAGTCACGCGCCGGACAGCGGCGCCGTGGCGCTGCGGGTAGATTGCAGCGCATGAAAACCTTCGAAACCCTCGCCGACCTGGCCGCCTGCGCGGGCCAGGAAGTCACCGTCACCGACTGGTACACCGTCACGCAGGAGCACATCAACCAGTTTGCCGATGCCACGGGCGACCACCAGTGGATCCACGTCGATGTCGAGCGGGCCAAGGCCGGCCCCTTCGGCACCACCATCGCGCACGGCTACCTCACGCTGTCGATGCTGGCGGGGTTCTTTGACCGCTCGGTCAAGGTCAAGGGCGTGCGCATGGGCATCAACTACGGGCTGAACAAGGTGCGCTTCATGTCGCCCGTGCCCGCGGGCAGCCGCCTGCGCGTGCGCGTGCACCTGCTGGGCACCGAGCCGATCGAAGGCGGCATGCAGATCGCCTGGCAGTGCACCATCGAGCGCGAAGGTGCCGACAAGCCGGTGTGCGTGGCCGAGCCGCTGTCGCGCTATTACGTCTGAGCGCCGGCGCTACGCCGCGCCAAAGCCGTTCTGACGCCAGGCCTCGAACACCGTCACGGCGACGGCGTTGGACAGGTTCAGGCTGCGCTGGCCCGCGCGCATGGGCAGGCGCAGTTGCTGTGCGGGCGCGATCTGGTCGCGCACCTGCGGGGCCAGGCCGCGCGTTTCGGCGCCAAACACCAGCCAGTCGCCGGGCTGGAACGCGACTTCGTGCACCTGCCGCGTGCCGCGCGTGGTCAGGGCGAACAGGCGGCTGGGGTCGGGCCGCAGGTCGGCGATGAAGGCGTCCCAGCCGGCGTGGCGGCGCACGGGCGCGTACTCGTGGTAGTCCAGCCCGGCGCGGCGCAGCAGCTTGTCGTCCATCGAAAAACCCAGCGGCTCGATCAGGTGCAGCGTGCATCCGGTGTTGGCCGCCAGGCGAATCACGTTGCCGGTGTTGGGCGGGATCTCGGGCTCGACCAGGACGATGTGGAACATGCCGCCACTCTAGCGCGGTGCTAGCCTGCGCCGCCCGGCTCGTCGGTGCGCGCCAGCACCAAAACGGTGACTTGGGTGGCGCCTGCCGCCCGCAGCGAGGCCGCCGCCTCGCGCACGCTGGCGCCGGTGGTCATCACGTCGTCGACCAGCGCCACGCGACGGCCCGCCAGCGCATCCCTTCGCAGTGGATCGACCTGGAACGCGCCACGCACGTTCCGCAGTCGCTCGGCCCGCGGCAGGGTGCGCTGTGGCGGGGTGTGCCGCGTGCGCAGCAGCAGGTCGGCACGCACGCGGCCCGGCGCCAGCCGCCGCGCTAGAAGCAGCGCCGGGTTGTGGCCGCGCTCGGCCAGCCGTTCGGGCGACAGGGGCATCGGCAGCACCACGTCGACGGCTTCAAGCGCCGCACCCACGCCGGGCGCGGCCTGCAGCAGCGCGCACAGCGGGCCGGTCAGGCCGACGTCGCCATCGAACTTCCAGCGGCCCACGCACAGCGACCACGGCCACGCATAGTCCAGCGCGGCCAGGCACAGCGCCATGGGCGGCGGTGCCCGCAGGCAGGCGCCGCACACCGTCACGCCCGGCGCCACGGGCAGGGCGCAGGTGCGGCAGCGGGCCACGGCCGGCGCAAAGCGTGCGATGCAGGCGCGGCACAGCCGCTGCGCGGGCCAGGCGTGGCAGATCAGGCACTGGCTGGGCCAGGCTGCACCTGCGCCGCCCACCCGTGGGTGGCCGCTTGAACGGTGTTGCAGGTGCGTGAACAGGCGCATCGGGGCATGGGGCGGATCGCGGTCAATATACTGCCCGCCATGCCCGCGCCAGCCACCGACCGACCGCCCACCATCGACCCGGTGGCCGCGCAGCGCTGGGCCGAGCGGGCGCTGACGGCGTCGCCGTGGCTGCACGAGGAAGTGGCGCGGCGCATGGCCGAACGACTGGACGTGATCCGCGTGCCAGTACAGCGCTGGGCCGACTGGGAGCCGGTGCGCGGCGGGCTCGAGGGCCACAAGCGCGTGGCCGCGCATTACCCGGATGCAGAGTGTTTCAGGGTTCTTGCGCAAGCTGATATTGAAAAGTTTGCTACAAAAAAAGAAGCAAAAGGCTGGTGGCGCCGTGTATTTCGCCCGGCCGACCGCGTGACCGACGTGGTCCAGCCGCCGCCGGCTTCGGTGCAGATGGTGTGGGCCAACATGCTGATCCACCAGCACGCCGATCCGGCGGCGCTGATGGCCGACTGGCACCGTGCGCTGGCGGTGGACGGCTTCGTGATGTTTTCCGGCCTGGGGCCGGACACGCTGAAGGAATTGCGGCCGCTGTACGCGCAACAGGGCTGGCCGCCGCCGGCGCAGGAATTCACCGACCTGCACGACTGGGGCGATCAACTGGTGGCGGCCGGCTTTTCCGAGCCGGTGATGGACATGGAGCACATCACGCTCACCTTCGCGTCACCCGCGCGACTGCTGCAGGAGCTGCGCGAACTGGGCCGCAACCTGCATCTGCGGCGCTATGACGGGTTGCGCACGCCTGCGTGGCGCCAGCGCCTGGAGGCCGCGCTGGACGCACAGCTGCGCACGCCCGGCGCCGATGGCGCACTGGCGCTGACCTTCGAGGTCGTCTACGGCCACGCCATGAAGGCACCGCCGCGCCATGCGGTGAAGGGCGAAACGGCCATCGCGCTGGACGACCTGAAAGCATCGTTGCGACAGCGCAATAACAACCTGCCTTCTGTTTGAGATTTGTCAAAGCGGCGTGGCGACTGGAGTACACTGCCGCCACTTGCGCCGGGTTGGTTGCCCGGCGATGGTGCGGAGACAAGTCGCCTTGCAGGAAACCTCGGCTTATCGGTTGGCTCGCGTCAGCGAGCAGGCGGTGGCGTGGCACCTTCGTCGCAACTGCAGCGTCACGCCGCGCCAGCTGTGCCTGGTGTATGCGGGGCTTTGCTTCGTGTCGCTGGCGGTCGGCATCGGATTCTGGATGATCGGTGCCAAGCTGGTGCTGGGTTTTGCGGGGCTGGAGTTGCTGGCGGTGGGCGCGGCGTTTCTGGTCTATGCGCGGCACGCCGCCGACGGCGAAACGGTTTCGCTGCAGGACGGGCGCTTGACCGTGCTGAGGGAGTTCGCCGGCAGGCGGGAGAAGATGGAGTTCGGTTGCGCGCACGTCCGTATCGCGCCGCCGGTCGACGCGCACAGCCTGATCGAGGTCGTGGCGCATGGTCGGCGGGTGGATGTGGGGCGTCACGTGCGGCCGGAGTGGCGGCCGGTGGTGGCCGGGGAGCTGCGCAGGGCCTTGCAGGCCGCGGGTCACGGCCCGCTGCGCTGATGGGAAGTGAATCAATGGTTGAAGCAGCAAACGACGTGGGCATGATGAAGAGCATTGCAAACAGGCTGGCCGGCACGCCGGCGCGGATGGCCGCATGGGGCGGGGCATGGCTGGCCGTAGGCAGCGCACATGCCCAGGTCAAGGATCTGCCGGGCGGCCCCGCGGTGCGCCAGCTCAACCTGCCGCCGCCGGTCACCAAGATCGCCGAGGCGCAACACTGGCTGCACTGGATGATGCTCATCATCTGCACGGTGGTGTTCGTCGTCGTGTTCGCGGTGATGTTCTATTCCATCTGGAAACACCGCAAGTCGCAGGGCGCCAAGGCGGCCACCTTCCATGAGTCGGTGACCGTGGAAGTGGCCTGGACCGTGGTGCCCTTCCTCATCGTCATCGGCATGGCGCTGCCGGCCACCAAGGTGGTGGTGGCGCAGAAGGACACGACCAACGCCGACCTCACCATCAAGGCCACGGGCTATCAATGGAAGTGGGGTTACGACTACCTGAACGGCGAGGGCGCAGGCATCGGCTTCCTGTCCACGCTGGATTCGTCGCAGCGCGCCATGTCCAACGCCGGCAAGCCGGCCGGCGACGACTACCTGCTGAAGGTCGACAACCCGCTGGTGGTGCCGGTGGGCAAGAAGGTGCGCATCATCACCACCGCCAACGACGTCATTCACGCGTGGATGGTGCCGGCCTTCGGCGTCAAGCAGGACGCCATCCCCGGCTTCGTGCGCGACACCTGGTTCCGCGCCGAGCAGACGGGCGATTTCTATGGTCAGTGCGCCGAGCTGTGCGGCAAGGAGCACGCCTACATGCCGATCCACGTCAAGGTGCTGCCCGCCGCCGAGTACACGGCCTGGGTCGAGCAGCAGAAGAAGCGCCAGGCCGCGCTGGCCGATGACCCCAACAAGGTCTGGACGCTGCCCGAACTGGTTGCGCGTGGCGAAAAAGTCTATGCCGCCAACTGCGCTGCCTGCCACCTCGAAACGGGCAAGGGCGGCGGTGCCATCAAGGCGCTCGACGGCAGCCCGATCGTGCTGGGCCCGTTGGCCGACCAGATGCATGTGCTGCTGGAAGGCCGCAACAACGGCGCCATGCCGTCGTGGAAGCAGCTGTCCGACGTCGAACTGGCCGCTGTGGCCACCTACACCAAGAACCACTGGACCAACAAGACGGGCAAGATGATCCAGCCCGCTGAGTTCAAGGCAGCGCGCGCCGGTCAATTTCCCGCCGGTGGCTCAGCCGCAGCGCCTGCCGCTGCACCCGCCGCCGCGCCGGCAGCGTCTGCTTCGACCGCCGCAGCGGCGCCCGCGGCAGGCATGCCGTTCCAGGTGTTTTTTGCGACCGGGCAAACGGCTCTGGACGCCGAAGCCAATGCGACGCTCAAGGCCGCGGCCGACTATCTGAAGGCGCACCCGGACGTCAAGGTGGCCTTGTCCGGCTTTGTCGATTCGACGGGCAACGCGGATCAGAACGCCGAGCTGGCCAAGCAGCGCGCGCAGGCCGTGCAAGGCGCCTTGCAGGCGGCCGGCATCGCCGCCGAGCGCATCGACCTGCGCAAGCCCCAGACCATCACCGCCGGCCAGGGTCCGGACCGTGAAGCACGCCGCGTCGATATCGCCGCCGCCAGCTGATCGAACCCTCAGACCCCATTTCAGAGTTTTCCCGGAGAGTCCTCCATGAGCGCCGTACTTCCTACCCCCCACGCTGGCCACCACGACCACGGGCACGATGACCACCACCATGCGCCCAGCGGCTGGCGGCGCTGGGTGTTCGCCACCAACCACAAGGACATCGGTACGCTGTACCTGCTGTTCTCGTTCACCATGCTGATGATCGGCGGGGTGCTGGCGCTGTTGATTCGCGCCGAGCTGTTCCAGCCCGGCCTGCAGGTGGTCAACCCCGAGCTGTTCAACCAACTCACCACCATGCACGGGCTGATCATGGTGTTCGGCGCCATCATGCCGGCGTTCGTGGGCTTCGCGAACTGGATGATCCCGCTGCAGATCGGCGCCAGCGACATGGCGTTCGCGCGCATGAACAACTTCAGCTTCTGGCTGCTGATCCCGGCCGGCATCATGCTGGTGGGCTCGTTCTTCATGCCGGGCGGCGCACCCGCCGCCGGCTGGACGCTCTATGCCCCGCTGACGCTGCAGATGGGCATGTCGATGGACACCAGCATCTTCGCCATGCACATCATGGGCGCCAGCTCGATCATGGGCGCGATCAACATCATCGTCACCATACTGAACATGCGTGCCCCCGGCATGACGCTGATGAAGATGCCGATGTTCAGCTGGACCTGGCTGATCACCGCCTACCTGCTGATCGCCGTGATGCCGGTGCTGGCCGGCGCCATCACCATGACGCTGACGGATCGCCATTTCGGCACCAGCTTCTTCAACCCCGCCGGCGGCGGCGACCCGGTGATGTACCAGCACATCTTCTGGTTCTTCGGCCACCCCGAGGTGTACATCATGATCCTGCCGGCGTTCGGCATCATCAGCCAGGTGGTGCCGGCGTTCGCCCGCAAGCGCCTGTTCGGCTACGCGTCGATGGTGTATGCCGTGGCGGCCATCGCCATCCTGTCGTTCATCGTGTGGGCGCACCACATGTTCACCACCGGCATGCCGGTAACGGGCCAGTTGTTCTTCATGTACGCGACGATGCTGATCGCGGTGCCCACGGCCGTGAAGATTTTCAACTGGATCGCCACCATGTGGCGCGGTTCGATGACGTTCGAAACACCGATGCTGTTCGCCGTCGGCTTCATCTTCGTGTTCACCATCGGCGGCTTCACCGGCCTGATCCCGGCCGTCGCACCGATCGACACCCAGATCCAGGACACCTACTACATCGTCGCCCACTTCCACTACGTGCTGGTGGCGGGTTCGTTGTTCGCCCTGTTCGCCGGCTTCTACTACTGGTCGCCCAAATGGACCGGCGTGATGTACAACGAAGCGCGCGGCAAGATCCACTTCTGGTGGTCGCTGATCGCTTTCAACGTCACCTTCTTCCCGATGCACTTCCTGGGCTTGGCCGGCATGCCCCGTCGCTATGCCGACTACCCGATGCAGTTCGCCGATTTCAACATGGTGGCCTCGATCGGCGCATTCCTGTTCGGCTTCGCCCAGGTCTACTTCTTCGTCGCCGTGGTGATGCCTGTGATGCGTGGCCAAGGCCAGAAGGCGCCGCAACGTCCGTGGGATGGTGCTGAAGGCCTCGAATGGGAAGTGCCGTCGCCCGCGCCCTTCCACACCTACGAAACGCCTCCCAAGCTGGACGCAACCGCCACCCGCGTGGTCGGTTGATGGCTGACCCGGAGATGATGACCGCGATGTCCGATGAGCAACGCAGACGCAACGTCCGGCTCGGGTTGATCCTGGGCACGGTGGCGCTGGTGTTCTTCATCGGCTTCATCGTGCGCATGGTGGTTCTGGGCCGCTGACAAGGAATCGGCGGCCATGGGATTGCGCGGCGAAAACCTCCGGATCATGGGCAAGCTGGCTGTGGTGGCGGCTGGCATGTTCGCGTTCGGTTACGCCATGATCCCGCTCTATCGCGCCATCTGCGAGGCCACGGGCATCAACATCCTTTCGCTGTCCGAGCGCCAGGTGCCCGGCAACGGCAAGGCCGGCAAGGCGGCGCAGGTGCTGCGCAACAGCCAGGTCGACAAGAGCCGCACCATCACCGTCGAGTTCGACGCCAATGCGCGTGGGCCATGGCGTTTCAAGCCGGCGCAGCGCATGCTGCAGGTGCATCCGGGCGAACTGGCCACGGTGATGTACGAGTTTCAGAACGTGCAGGACCGGCGCATGTCGGCCCAGGCCATCCCCAGCTATGCGCCGCCGCAGGCGACCGCGCATTTCAACAAGCTGGAGTGCTTCTGCTTCAACCAGTACACGCTGGAGCCGGGCGAGAAGAAAGAGTGGCCGGTGGCGTTCGTCATCGACCCGCGCATCCCGAAGGACGTGACCACCATCACCTTGTCCTACACCTTCTTCGAAGTCGGTGGCAAGACACCGGCGCCGCCCGAGGCCAGCGCTGCGGCGTTCGTCCGCGTGGGAGCGGGTGCATGACGCAGCAGCCCACCCGAACAACGCCGCCCGCACCGGCTGCCAGGCCGTCGTTCTGGCGAACGGTGCGCATGGTGGGTTGGGGTTTTCTGGGGGTGCGCAAGGGCAGCGAATACCAACGCGACCTGTCGCACGTCAACCCGTTCCACGTCATCGTGGCGGGCCTGGTTGGCGCTGTGCTGCTGGTGCTGCTGCTGCTGGGCGTCGTCAACTGGGTGGTTTCTGGTGCCACGCCGGCGGGATGAATCGTTTGACCTTATAAAAAAGGGCGCTGGCCCTTGTGATACAAGCGTAAAAAGCTACGAATTTAAGAGCATAGGAGTGAAGTGAAGATGTCCGCCACCGCACACGGCCAGACGCCGTACTACTACGTTCCGGCCGAATCGCGCCATCCGGTGATGGCTGCCATCGGGCTGTTTTTCCTCATCGTCGGTGCGGGCCTGTGGGTCAACGGCGCCTCGTGGGCGCCCTATGTGTTCTTCCTCGGGCTGGCGTGGTGGCTGTTCGTGCTGTATCAGTGGTTCGGCGACGCCATCCGCGAAAGCGAAGGTGGCCTCTAC
>WBZS01000771.1_pt1 | contig 32845 bp, 30 predicted proteins | sample 5204201 | NCBI WGS metagenome assembly WBZS01 (sample SAMN12344357, study PRJNA552823) | activated sludge metagenome | biome: Activated sludge suspended growth; feature: Nitrification reactor; material: Wastewater; isolation source: activated sludge from nitrification reactor of wastewater... | reverse complement strand
CGCGGTCACGAACAAGCAGGGAAGCGAATGGCTGTGATTATCCAGTCCGACCGATTCGCAACGAGCACCGTGACAGTGGCCCTGACATCCACGAGTGCCGGGCCTGCGGTCTACCGACCGCTGGTGGACATTGCCGGGCAAGCAACCCGAATCCTCACGGATCAGATCCATACCGTGGACCCCACCCGGCTCGGCGCCTTCTGCGGCGTGCTCGACCCGGATGAACTCATCGACCTGGATCGGGCGCTACTGCTGAAGCTCGGTCTCATCTAGGGGGCTGAGGATCCTTCAGGCGCGGTTCCGCTACCCGTGAGCGCCTCCCACCACTCCGGAACGCCGATAATCGACATTATGTCGCAACGCTGAAGCGGGGGCCATGGTTCGTCACGGAGACCTCTCCCCAAGCCCAACCCCGCCCACGAGATTGACGTTGGGTGCAGGACACGCCGACACAGGTGGTCGCAACGTCAATCTGGGTGGTGAGGAAGCGAGGCAGTGACCGTTGTTTGGAGCTGCAGGCCTAGCACCGGCCTATCCTCGGCTCCAGAGTCCGCTACGTTGCGAAGGAGTGCACCATGTCTCGACCCATCCATTTCGAGATCCATGCCACGGACGTTCAGGGTGCGTGTGAGTTCTACGCCGCGGTGTTCGGGTGGACCTTCGAAGACTGGACCGGCTTCGCTGGCATGCCCTACTTCGGCGTCACGAGCGGACCCGTTGACCAGCCCGGCATCAACGGTGCGATCATGCAGCGGATGGCCGGATCGGCCGCCGGACCAGGGGCCCCTGTTAACGGTGCCGTCCTGACCATCGGCACGGATGACTACGACCGCGCCCACGACAAGATCGTTGCCGCGGGAGGTGCGGTCGCCCTCCCGAAGGCTGCACTGCCCGGGATGGCCTGGCAGGGCTACTACCTCGATACGGATGGGAACGTCTTCGGGCTGCACCAACCCGACCCGAACGCGGCCTGAACCACGTCCCTCTGACAGGTCGGCGGGCGACGGGTTCCACGACGCCGGGCACCTACCTCGAACAACGGACAACGGATACGGGTCGGGCGACGCCCGACCCGTATCACGTCGCTGACGTTGGTTCAGTTGGGGATCGTGAGGACGGCGCTCTTCTGGAAGGACGTCCACGGCGACGTCACGCCGTTGCTCGAGACGCGGAACTGGACCTGGTGGTAGACCTCCTCGTCGCCCCACTCGCCGTCGACGAGCGTGCGGACGTTCGAGAGGGTGGTGACGCCCGAGGAACTGAACAGCGTGCTGCCCAGGAAGTCGTCGCCGTTGGGCCACGAGTCTTCCTCGTAGCGCTCCTGAGCGATGCTCACGGTGCGGCCGGCGGAGCACGACACGCTGATCCGGTAGTTGACGAGCTTCACGCCGGAGCTGTTGAAGCCGGCGAAGATCGGCTTCAACGGGGTGACGGTGCAGCCGCTGCTGGTGGCCGCCGATGCCGGCGACGCCATCGCAACCGACATGGCGGCAGACGCCGCGACGGCGGCCAAGGCGGCAATCCTCTTCTTGGTGTTCATCGTGATTCTCCTTTTCTGTGAAGGGCTTGCTGCCCCGATGGATCTCAAGAGGAGGGGTCTCATGCCCAGATACACGCCGCCCTCAGTGCTCTCGGACGGTCACCCGCCAGTCACTTACCCTGGGCGGGTGCAGTGCGACTACTACGACGCGGGGGTATGCCGCTCGTGCACGCTCATGGGGACGGCATACGCCGAGCAACTCGCGGCCAAAGACGCGAGGTGCCGCGCGGCACTGAGTTCTCTAGTGCCACAGCTAGATTGGCTCGAACCGCTCGCCAGCGCCGAGTCGGGCTTCCGGAACAAGGCCAAGCTCGTCGTCGGCGGCACGGCAGCCCACCCGACCCTCGGCATCCTCGACCCCTGCGGACGCGGGGTCGACCTGCGTGACTGCGGGCTCTACGAACCACAGCTGCACGACGCCATCCCACACCTGGCCGACTTCGTCACGGCCGCCCGGCTCACCCCCTACGACGTCCCCCGCCGACAGGGCGAGCTCAAGTTCCTTCTCGCCACGGCATCCCCAACCGGCGCCCTCATGGTGCGCATCGTCTTGCGCTCGACCGCCCAACTCCCCCAGGTCCGCGCCGCGCTTCCCGCCCTGCACGCGGCGCTCCCCCACCTGGACGTCGTCACCGTCAACATCCACCCCGAGCACAAGGCCGTCCTGGAGGGCGAGACCGAGATCCCACTCACCGAACAGACCGAGCTTCGTATGCCGGTCGCCGACATCGTCCTGCACCTCGGGCCACGAGGCTTCTTCCAGACCAACACCGCCGTGGCCGCCGGGCTCTACCGCCAGGCCCGGAACTGGATCGACGCCGCCCAGCCGACTTCGGTCCTCGACCTCTATTGCGGCGTGGGCGGGTTCGCGCTCCACGCTGCCGCCGCCGGCCGACACGTCACCGGCATCGAGCTCTCCCCCGACGCCATCACCGCCGCTCGCCGCAGTGCCGCGGACCTGCACGCAACCTGCCCCGACCTCGGGCCGATCGACTTCGCCGCAGGTGACGCCACGGCATACGCCCTGACCCACCCGGCCCCGGACCTGGTCGTCGTCAACCCGCCACGGCGCGGCCTGGATGAGGAACTCACCGACTGGCTGGAGACAACCACGGTCCGCGACGTCGTCTACTCCAGCTGCAACGCCACCACCCTCGCCCGCGACATCGCCCGGCTGCCGTCGTTCCTCCCCCGCCGGGCCCGGCTGTTCGACATGTTCCCCCAGACCGACCACCACGAGGTCATGGTCTGGTTGCGCCGCAAAGGATCTCGCCCATGAGCACTCCACCGCCCCTCGGCCCCGACCCTCACTCATGGCCGCCACCATCCGGTATGCCGCCCACTCCCCTACCCGCTCCCCCGCCCCAGGCCTGGCCGCCCCCGCCCCAGGCCTGGGCACCCCCGCCCCCGCACACTCTGCCCGCACTCCCAGGCGAGCCCGCGGCATACCACCAGGTGCTGCGCGGACCGCGGTCCCGATGGTGGAAACCCATCGTCTCCGGCGCCCTCACCATAGGCCTGTGGATAGGCGCGATCGCCGCGATCAGCGTGGCCGTCGTCGTCGCCGGAATGGCCTCCGGCACCTCGCGCGCGGCTGATCCCTTCGCCCTCGACATGGGCGATCCGATCACGTTCGCCGCGACCAACCTCATGCTCGCCTCCGCCATCCCAGCAGCACTGCTCGGGTCGTGGGCCGTCCATCGGGTGCGACCCGGATACCTCGTGTCGGTCCTCGGCCGGATCCGCTGGCGGTGGCTCGGCCGTTGCGTCGTGGTCCTCACCCCGCTGTGGCTCGCCTACCTCGGGCTGACGACGTTCCTGCCGCTGGGCCCGGGCGCGACGACCGGCCCCGAGGCCGAGCTGACGCTCTCACCGCCGTCGCACTGGCCCGTCCTCCTCATCCTCATGCTCCTCACCACACCGCTGCAGTCCGCCGGCGAGGAGGTGCTCTTCCGCGGCTGGATCATGCAGAACATCGGCGTCTGGATCCGCCACCCCGGCATCTCGCTGGCCGTCAGCGCCGTCGTCTCAGCCGTCCTCTTCGGCCTCGCCCACGGATCGCTCGACCCCTGGCTGCTGCTCGACCTCATGGTGTTCGCCGTCGCCATGACCCTCATGACCTGGCGCACCGGTGGCCTGGAAGCCGCGATCGTCCTGCATTCGGTCAACAACCTGCTCGGGATCGGCCTGGCCATCGCCCTCGGGCAGCTCAGCTCGGCGTTCATCGACACCGGCTCGACATCCACGCCGATCCAGGCCGCCGTCTCGGCGGTCGGGTTGGCCATCGCGACCGCCGTCGTCTGGCGGATGGCCGACCGTCACGGGATCGCCCGCCTCACCGGACCGGCGCGCTGAGCCAAGTCGCGCGGAAAAGGTGCGGCGAGGCGGCATACTCGCCCCTCGTGGACACCACCCTCTCGCCCAGCGCGCGCCGCTGGTTTGCCGTCAACGCCGTGGTCGCCTGGCTCGGGCTGGCGGTGTCACTCACGCTCACCGTGACCGCGCTCTACCCGAGCACCGTGACGATCCCCACGCGCTACGGCTCCGACCACGCCGCGGGTCTGGGCTCGCGCCTGGCCGACTGGTTCTCCTACTTCACCATCTGGTCGAACATTGTCGTCGCGGTGGTCACCTCGATCCTCGCGTGGGGCCGCCCGCGGGCAACCGCCGCCTTGCGCGCGGCCCGGCTCGACTCGGTCCTGCTCATCACCATCACCGGCCTGGTGTATGCCGTGGTGCTGGCTCCCATCTCAGTCCAGCGGGGGTGGGAGAACGTCTCCAACACCCTTCTGCACCAAGTGACTCCGATCCTCACCGTGCTGGTGTGGCTGCTCGTCGGACCCCGCGGGTGGGTGTCGTGGCGGACCGTCCTCGGGGCCCTGGTCATCCCGCTCGCATGGGTCGCGGTCATGCTCCTGCACGGGGCGTTCGTGCGCGCCTACCCCTACCCGTTCGTCGACGTCGCCGTCCTCGGGTATGCCGCCGCGCTGGTGAACATCGTCGGCATCCTCGTCCTCGGGTTGGCGATGGCGGCGGGGTTCCTCGGCCTGGAACGCCTCCTCATCCGCCGCCGCTCCCGGTGACGGGCGGGGGACTCTGCGTCAGTCCGCCAGCGCGCGCAACTGCGGTGGGAACTCGATGAGGTTCTGGTTGGCGTCGAGGCAGACGACATCGACGATGCCATCGACGAGCAACTCCCCCGCCCGCTCGACCCGCTGGGCGAAGCGCCCCCGATAGACCGAGGGCACGGTGAACGTCGTGACGATGTCGACGACGTCACCGAGCACCGCCGGCTTCTTGAAGGTCGCCTGCACCGAGTGGACGACCAGAAGAAAGCCGTCGGCGTTCCAGTCGGCGACCGACCGGCCCTGGTGGGTCAAGAACTCCGAGCGCCCGCGCTCCATGAACTTGAAGTAGTTGGCGTAGTAGACGACCCCGAGACTGTCGGTGTCCTCGTAGTAGACCTTGAACGAGACGCTCTGCTGCACACTCCGACCCTATGCGTGCGGCGGGATGTGGTCGACCAGCCACCACACGGCATACGGCGGCAGCCACGCGTTGTCGTCGCTCTCGATCCGCACGCGCCTGCCGCTGAGCGCCTCAATGGCGCCAGCGAGACCTTCCTGGCGCAGCACCCACCCGGGCACCGGGCGCCACGAGTCGGTGACGTTGTATGCCGCGAGCATGGTCCCCACCGGGTGCCTGCGGGCCAGGAGAAGGACACCCGGGTCCCACACCCCCAGCACCGTCGACGGCACCGACGCATGCAGATGCGGAAGCCGCGCCCGCGTGCGCGCAATGTGCGAAATCCCTTGGAACACGAGGTGTTCCGGCGTGCCTGGCGTATGCCGTCGCGCCGCCAACTCCCAGTCCATCCGCGGCCGATGCACCCACCGGTTGTCGTCCTCATGCCCCGGCTCCGCCGCCCAGCGCGGGTCGTTGGCCATGCCGAGCTCGTCACCGCTCCAGATCACCGGCAGACCGCCGAAGCCAGCGATGAGGGCGTGGCCCAGCAGCACGCGGGCGATGGCACGATCGATGCCCGCCTCATCTGCTGCGGCCCGGGCGGCGTCCAACCCCGTCAACGCTGCAGCAGTTCCGCTGATCCGACGATCGCCGGTTGACCCATTCGCCTGGAAGGTCAAACCCCTCGCCGTCGAACCCGGGAAGGCGCCGGTGAACCAGTCGGACAAGAAGGCTCGGTGGGCGAACCCGTTGAGGCCGACCGCCGCGGCGTCGCCGTCGTCGATCGCCCAACCAATGTCATCGTGGCAACGCAGATAGGCAATCCAGGTCGCGGTCGACGGGACGGGTGGGAGCGCCGCCAGGGCATGCGCCGTCAAGCGCACGTCGTGGGTGGCGAGCATCGACCACGCCTGCACCATGAGGGAGTTGTGGTAGGCCAGATCGCTCACCTTGCCGTGGTGCTCGCCCTGGCCGAGATACTGCACGAGGTCGCGCGGTCCGACGATCGCCTCGGCCTTGAAAGCGACTGCGGGACAAGCGATCTTGGCGATCGCGCGCAACGCTTGCGTGAGCGCGTGCACCTCGGGCTGGTTCTGACAGGTCGTGCCGAGACGCTTCCAGGTGAAGGCGATGGCATCGAGTCGAACCACTTCGACGCCAGCATTGGCCAGGAAGAAGATGATGTCTGCGTACTCACAGAACACATCGGGATTGGCCCAGTTGACGTCCCACTGCCATGCGTTGAACGTGGTCCACACCCACCCGCCGAGAGCCTCGTCCCAGGTGAAGTTGCCGGGCGCGAAGTCAGGGAAGACTTCCGGAAGGGTCGCCTCAAAGCGGTCCGGCTCGGTCCGGTCGGGATAGACGTAGAAGTAGTCGCGGTAGTGCCGATCTCCTGCCCGCGCGCGCTCGGCCCAATCGTGTTCCTTGGCGACGTGGTTGAGCACGAGGTCGAGAACGAGACTGATCCCCCTGTCTCGCAACAGTTTCGAGAGCGCCTTGAGGTCCTCGATCGACCCCAGGTCGGGACGAACCTCGCGGTAGGAGGCCACGGCATACCCGCCGTCGTTGTCTCCCTCACGGGGACGCAGCAACGGCATGAGGTGTAGGAAGGTGACCCCAAGCTCCTCGAGATAGTCGATGCGCCCCCCGACGGCCTCCAACGACCCCGCAAACCGATCGGCATACGTCGCGTAACCGAACATCCCAGGGCTCTGCAGCCAGTCGGGCTCAAGGATGCGCCGCTCGTCCAGTCGGTGCAGCTCCGGATCGCGATCCCGGTATGCCGCCGCCGCCAAGACGACCAGCCGGGCCGCGACATCCTGGGCGATGTCACCGTAGAGAGACGTCAGAGCATCAAGAAGGTCGTCCCACCAGCGGTGCAACCGCAGCTCGAACAACTCGCGGCGGCCGGGAGATACGTCGGCCAAGACCGAGGCGCAGGCGCTCGTGACCGTGCCGGGAGCAGATGAGGTCATCGGTGAGACACCCCCCGCCAACACTGGCGGCTCTGGACGCAATCGACCATTGCTTCTCTCACACTCGGATCAGAACGGACACAACGGGGCGGACGCATCGCCCGAGAGGCACAGCATACGTAAACGCTTACATCGGACGCTAGCCCCCTCCGCGTCCGCCGGAAACCGTGTTGGATGTGGACGTGACCAGAACCTGGGACACCTCCCCCACCGCGCCCATCTCACCCAAGGACCGGTTCGTCACGATCTATGGACGCAATCCCGTCCTCGAGGCGTTGAGCGACCAGCACCTGGCCGTCGACAAGGTGCTGGTCGCCGACACCGCCCGGGGCCCCCACGTCGGGGAGATCCGCGCCGCCGCCCGGGCCCGAGGGGTCCCGATCCAGGTCGTGGACGCGGAACGGGTCAAGAAGATCGCCGGGAACGGCAAGCAGGACCAGGGCGTCTGCGCGGACGTCGTTGCCCCACGAATGCGTCCGTTGGCGTTGGCCGTTTCCGAGGGTCTGCACGGACCTGTCCTGGTGCTGGACGGCATCACGACCCCCGCCAACGTCGGCATGATCCTGCGCACCGCCACAGCGGCCGGATTCTCCGGGATCGTCGTGCCGCGACGGGGCGTCGCATCGATCGACCCCTTGGTGGTCAAGGCCTCGGCCGGGGTCGCGTTCAAGGCCCCCATCCTCAAAGTCGCCACGGCGCTGGAGGCCGTCCAGGCCCTGCGCGAGGCGGGCTACCGGATCGCCGGGTTGGACGCTGACGGACCCACGGACCTGTTCGGGGCCGACCTCGGTGCGGACACGGCATACGTCCTGGGGGGTGAGACGGCCGGGCTGGGAGCCGAGGTGAGCGGCCTGGTCGACACGTGGGTGTCCATCCCGATGGCCGGGGCCGTGGAGTCGCTCAACGTGTCCGCAGCGGCCGCCGTCGTGTGCTTCGACGTGGTGCGCCGGGGCCTCAGCCGCCCCACCGACCAGCCAGCGCGCGCACCACGGTGAGGTCGCGGGTCGTTGCTCTGCCGCAGTGGCGCTCGATCTTCGCGTTGGTCAGCGTCGACGCGTGGGCGGGGACGCCCAACCGCATCACGACGTGGCGGCCGACGACCCGAGCCCACTCCCCCGGCGCATCCCAAGCGTCCAGCAGCGCACGCCCCTCCGCGTCGGGCTCGGAGGCGAGGAACGCGGCATACGTGCGACCGTCCGGAAACGGGTTGGGCAAGGCGTCGACGGCAGCCACGAGCGCGGGCAGGTCGGACGGCATACGGACGATCGTGGGGACCTCGAAGCCGAACTCAGCCGTGAGCACCTGCTCGATCTGGTGGGCGACCCGCTGGGGTGAGCGGGCCGCCGACGTGACCAGGACGTTGCCCGTCTGGATGTAGGTCTGCACCTCGCTGAAACCGCCTGCCTCCAGCGCCGCCCGCACGCGAGCCATCGGGGCCTGGCGCCGCCCGACGTTGACCGCGCGCAGGAACCCGACGTACTGGGGCACTCAGACCTCCAGCGTGCCGCGACCGACGTCGCGGACCAGACCCCCCACGCGGACCCGGCCCGCATCGGTCACCTCGACGTGAAGACGGGATGGGCGGGCCACAGCGGCGCCCTGAATGACGGTCAGAGACCCGCGGAAACCCCGCGACGCCAACAGACTCCCGAGGTTTGCCGAGGCCGACCCCGTCGCCGGGTCCTCGAGCATTGCGCCGTCCTGACCGTAGAAGAACCGCGCCTCGATGCTGTCCGGGCCGGTCCGCGCCCAGACGAGCGCCATGCTCTCGCCCCGCGGTGAACGAGCGAAACGGTCCGCGGCGACGGGGTCGGCCGCAGCAGCCCGCACCGCATCGACTGACGTCAGCTCGATGAGGAACTGATCCACGCCGGAATCGACCCACCACCCCCCATCGACGACGTCGGCCGTTGCGACTCCGACGATGGTGGCCAGATCGGCTCGCTCTACCGCTCCGGCGGTGACCGTCGCGCGGTTGGCCGTGAGGACCCACCGGGCGGGGTCGTCAGCGGAGCGGCGGACGGGGATGTCCCCTGCCGGGACCCGCAGCGTCACCTCCTCACGCCCCAAGCGTTCGCCGATGACGTATGCCGTGCCCAAGGTCGGGTGCCCGGCGAACGGCATCTCGAAACCCGGGGTGAAGATCCGCACGTCGGCGTCCGCCGTGCCCGTGCCCGGGCAGCGTGTGACGAACGTGGATTCGGACAGGTTGAACTGACGAGCGATGGCTTGCATCCGGGCCTCGTCCAAGCCGGATGCGTCCTCAACGACGGCAAGCGGGTTACCCGAAAACGGGTCGCCGTCGATCGCGAAGACGTTGAGCAGCCGGAAGGCCAGGCTCGTCCTCGCGTTCATGACAGCGCCCAGGTGTGAACCGGCTCGTTGGTGTGCATGTGCTCAGAGTAGGTCGCCAACATCTGTTGAAGTGCCTCGTGACGAGGTATGCCGCGCTCCTCCAGCCGGGCGACCGTCGCCGTCTGCCAGGTGGCGCCGTTGACGCCAGTGAGGCACCGGCCCTCGACGACCGACAGGTAGCGATCACGAGCAGCCGCCGACACGCCCCACTCGCGCAGGCCCTCGTCGGCCAGCGGGAGCAGGTGACGCAGGATGAGTTCGGTGGCGGGCAGGTCGCCGCGGCCGGGCCAGTAGAGCTTGGCGTCCAGACCTTCGCGCGCTCCAGCCACGAAGTTGTCCTCGGCTGCAGCGAAGCTCATCCGCGACCACAGGGGCCGGTCCTCCTGCGCGAGCATCCGCAAGGCTCCGTAGTAGAACGCCGCATTCGCCAAGGTGTCGATGATCGTCGGACCGGCCGGCAGGACCCGGTTTTCGACCCGAACATGCGGTCGCCCCTGGACAATGTCGTAGATCGGGCGGTTCCAGCGGTAGACAGTCCCGTTATGCAACCGCATCTCGGCGAGCGCGGGGACGCCGCCGGCTTCGAGCAGGGCCGCGGGGTCCTCGTCGGTCGTCTCCGGCAGCAGCGCCGGGAAGTAGCGGACGTTCTCCTCGAAGAGGTCGAAGATCGAGGTGATCCAGCGCTCGCCGAACCAGACCCGAGGTCGCACGCCCTGGTTGAGCAGTTCGGGCGATCGGGTGTCGGCCGCCTGGCTGAACACCGCGATGCGTGACTCGGCCCACAGACGGTGGCCGAGGAAGAACGGCGAGTTGGCACCCACGGCCAGTTGCGGCCCGGCGAGCACTTGCGCGGCGTTCCAGTGGTCGGCGAAGGAGAGCGGCGCGACCTGCAGGTGCAGTTGCATCGACGTGCACGCGGCTTCGGGGGCGAGCGAGTCGAAGTAGCGTTCCAGCCGCTCGCCGGTTGGCCCTTCGATGTCCAGGTGGACGTCCTCACCGCGGGCGGCGAGCATGGCGTCGTTCAGCGCGTGATATCGCGCGTTGTTGCTCATCCAGTCGCCGGCGAAGTCCTCCGCGGTCACCGTCGGCAGGATGCCGATCATGACGATCCGGTTACCGAGCTCGGTGCAGGTGCGGTCAGCTCGGTTGAGCGAGGCCCTGAGGTCGGCTTCGAGAGCAATCATCGAGTCGTCCACGAGCTCTCGCGGTTTGACGTTGAACTCGATGTTGTAGCGGGCCAGTTCGGTCTGGTATTCCGGGTCAGCAATCCGCTCCAGGACCAGGGCGTTGTCCATCTTGGGCCGGAAATCCGCCCCGGCCAGGTTGAGCTCGATCTCCATACCAGTCATGGGCCGGTCGAAATCAAAGTGGCTGTAGGCCAACATCCGCTCAAAGACATCCAGGCACAGCTGCACCTTCTGGCGGAACCGCTGGCGTTGCTCGCGCGTGTACGTGACGGATTCGATGTCCTGGCCCATGGCCGGAGAGTATGCCGGTCCGCCCGGTCGGTGCGCGATGGCCGGTCCACGGGAGGCACGCCGAGGCACCTCCCGGAGGCTGTCGGTGCCCGGTCATAACCTGACGGTCATGCGCGTTGTCCACACCTCCGACTGGCACCTGGGACGTTCGTTCCACCAGGTGGGGCTCCTTGACGCCCAGGTGCGGTTCGTCGATTTCCTCGTCGAGCTTGTGCGGGCCGAGGGGGTCGGCGCGGTCCTGGTCTCGGGTGATGTCTACGACCGGGCGCTGCCCTCCCCTGAGACGGTCAGCGTGCTGGCCGACGCGCTCACCCGGCTTGTCGACGCTGGCGCACAGGTGGTGCTCACCAGTGGCAATCACGACTCGGCGATCCGGTTGGGGTTCGCCGCAGACCTCTTGGCCAGGGCCGGTGTGCACATTCGGTCGTCCATGGCGGGCATCACCACCCCGGTGGTCCTCGCCGACGAGGTCGCGGTCTATCCGCTGCCCTATCTCGAGCCTGCCGTGGTCGGCCCGACCCTGGGTGTGGCGGAGCGCTCCCACGCCGCAGTCGTGCGCGCCGCGATGGACCGCGTCCGCGCCGACGCGGCGGGCCACGCACTCCCTTGCATCGTCATGGCGCACGCCTTCGTGGCCGGTGGAGCGACGAGCGAGTCCGAACGGGAGATCGCCGTCGGCGGGGTCAGCGTTGTTCCCGCGGACGTCTTCGACGGCATGACGTATGCCGCCCTCGGTCACCTGCACCGTCCGCAGTGGGTCCGCGAAGACGTGGCCTACAGCGGCTCACCGTTGGCCATGTCGTTCGGCGAGGCCGACCAGGTGAAGTCCGTGGCCCTGCTCGACATCACCGCCCACGGGGTGAGCGTCGAGTCGATCCAGACGCCAGTCCCGCGCCGGCTGGCGGTGTTGCGGGGTGACCTCGCCGACTTGCTCCGCGACCCCGAGCTGGACTGGGCCCGCGGAGCCTGGTGCCGCGCGATCCTCACGGACCCGGTCCGGCCGCTCGCGGCATACGAGCAGCTCACCCGGCGCTTCCCTGACCTATTGAGCCTGGACTTCGCCCCGCGCGGTGGTGGGCTGAGGTCCACGACCCGGTATGCCGCGCGCGTCCCGTCGGCCCGCCCCGAGCTGGACGTGTGCGCAGACTTCCTCGCTCACGTCCGCGGCGGGGCGGCAGCGACGGACGATGAGCGGGCCGTGCTTCTGGAGGCACTTGAGGCCAGCCGCACCGCACAGGACCTCGCGTCCGACGAAGGCGTGGCGCAGGGGACTGCGGACCTCGGCGGACACGGTGACCGGGGGGTCGCATGAGGCTGCACCGTTTGTCAGTCCAGGCGTTCGGGCCGTTCGCGGACCGTGTCGACGTCGACTTTGACGATCTTGCCGACGCCGGCATCTTCCTCATCCACGGTGCCACGGGCAGCGGCAAGACCAGCCTGCTCGACGCGATCTGTTTCGCGCTGTATGGGCGGGTGCCCGGTCTGCGGCCCTCGGGTGAGGCGTTGCGCAGCGACCACGCGGCGTCGGACGACGTGCCCGAGGTCGAGCTTGAGCTCACCGTGAGCGGGCGGCGGTTGCGGGTCATCAGATCGCCGGATCACCAACGGCCCAAGAAGCGAGGCACCGGTCTCACGCCGGTCCGCGGACAGGTCAGGCTCGAGGAATGGTCGCCAGACTGCGGGTGGACGACCGTTGCGACGCGCGCTGACGACGTCGGCGACACTCTCGGGCAGGCGCTCGGGATGGGTCTAGACCAGTTCGCCAAGGTCGTGCTGCTCCCGCAAGGTGACTTCGCGGCCTTCCTGAGGGCCACCGCAGAAGACCGCCGAGCTTTGCTTGAGCGACTTTTCGACGTGCGTCGCTACACGGGAGTCGAGGCGTGGCTCGCCGAGCGCCGTCGGGTGACGGCCGCTGCGGCTGTCCATGCTCACGCTGCCCTGGCCGCCGACCTGGTTCGCGTCGATGACGTCTTGGGCCGAGTGCCCCCCGACGTCACGCAGGGACTGCCGAGCTGGCCAGAGGCCAGTTCGCAGGGGCGACTCGGCGAAGCGGTCACGGGTGCGGCGGACTCTGTGCGCACCCATGCCCTGGCGGCCCTGGCGGCAAGCGACGAGGCCGACCACAAGGCATCCGCCGCTGAGCAGGCCCACGCGATCGCCACCCTTGCCGTCCAGGCGGCCCGACGCGGCGCCGCCGCCCAGACCGTGTTGAGCGCCTTCGATGGCCATGCCACCCAGCGCGCCGAGGCAGCGGACCGGCTCGAGCGAGGTGAGCGGGCCGGACGGGTGGCCGGGGACGTGCGGGCGTTGCGCGCGACGCGCACGATCCTGGCGCATGCAGAGGCTCGCGCCACCGCAGCCCTGGGCGTGGTGGCTGCCTTGTCGGTGGCGATCGGCGACTCGTCAGCGGACGCTCTCGAACGCGCCACGCAGTTTGATGCGACGTTGGCCGAGCTGACCCGGTTGGAGGTCGAGGAGCGCTCGCGCTCGCAGCGCCGGGCAGCCCTGGCCGCCGACGTGCTCCGGGCCGCTGACGAGGTAGCGAGTCTGGACGCCACCGATGTCACGCTGGCCGCCCAGCTCCATGCACTGGAGGCCCAGGCTGAGCAGTTGCAGGGCGTGGCCGCACGGGCAGTGGGCACCGCGGCGACGCTGGCTCGGGCCGAGCAACTGGTCGCCCTCCGGGAGGACATCGACGAGTCGACGCGCAGGATCGCCACGCTTGAGGCGGCGGGGCTGGCCGCGACCCGGGTCGCCTTGGCTCAAGCCGGACGGTTGCTCGACCTGCGCCAGCGTCGCCTCGACGGGATGGCCGCCGAACTCGCCAGTGGGTTGCAGGCAGGTGCTCAGTGCCCGGTCTGCGGGAGCGTCGAGCACCCCCACCGCGCCACCCAAGCCGATGTCGTCACGGCGGCCGACGTCGAAGCCGCTGAGCAGGCATGGCTGCCGCTGGACGGGCGCGCCCGCACACTGGAGAAGGAGCTCGCCGCGGTTCGGGCCCACGCCGAGACCACCATGGCGCTGCTCGATGGGGACGTCCGTGACCTCCCCACGTTGCAGGCGGCCGCCGAAGCGGTCCGACGGGAGTGGGACAGCGCCCGGGCAGCCTCCGACGAGGTTCCCCGAGTGCAGGCGCGCCTCACCGAACTGCACGAGCGGCGCAAGGTCCTCGCCGAGGCCAGGGCATCCGCGCATGCGACGGCCGCGACTGCCCAGACGGTGCGCGGAGAGTTGACCGCGGCGGCCTCGCGCGACGAGCAGGTCCGACGGGAACTTGTCGCGCGGCATACGGCGGGGTGTCCTTGCGCGACTGCCGAAGTGGCCGAGGTGCAGGTGGCACAGCGCCACGCGCAGGTGGTCGCGGCACTGCGGGAGGCCACCGAAGCCCAGACCGCTGCGGCCACGGCCCGGGCACGGCATACCGAGCAGCACGAGGCAACCACCGCGGTATGCCGCGCGGAAGGCTTCGCCGACATCCCCTCGGTCGAGGCGGCCACCGTGCCGGTCGAACAGCTGGCTCAGATCCGCCAAGACTTGGCTCGCGACGCGTCGGCGGCCGCGGCCGCACGCGCCACGCTGGCCGAGCCCGAAGTCGCTGCCGCCTTGGCGGCGCCCCTGCCCGACCTCGACGCCCTCACGGCAGCGATGGTCGCCGCCCGAAGTCAGCGCACAGCGGCAGCCCGCACCCATGCGCTGGCCGAGCAGTCGGCCCGAGACATCGAGGGGCTGGCCTCCCAGGTGCAGGTCAGCGCGGATGCCGCCGCGACAGCCAGCCGGGTGGCGGCGTCCACCGCCGCCTTGGCCGACGTGGTCGCGGGGTTGGGCTCAGACAACACCCTGCGAATGAAGCTCTCCGCCTTCGTGTTGGCCGGACGACTGGAACGGGTCGTCGAACTGGCCAACGCGCGGCTCCAACGGTTGGGCGAAGGCCGGTTCCAGCTGGCGCACAGTGATCGGCTCTCCGCCGGTGGGCGGCGAAGCGGCTTGGGTCTGGTGGTCGAGGACCAGTGGACCGGCCAGACCCGCGACACCGCCACCTTGTCGGGGGGCGAGTCATTCATGGCCTCGTTGGCGCTCGCCCTCGGCCTGGCCGATGCGGTCCGCGAGGAGAGCGGCGGCATCGACCTACATACCCTGTTCATCGACGAGGGTTTCGGCAGTCTCGACAGCGAGAGCCTCGAACACGTCATGGCCGTGCTCGACCAACTTCAAGACGGCGGGCGCGCCGTCGGGGTGGTCAGTCACGTTCCGGCCTTGCGCGACCGGATCCCGGCCCAGTTGCGGGTCGACAAGTCCCGGCGCGGGTCGACGGTCCGTCGGGTGACCGGGCCGGCTGCCTAGGGGCCTGCGCGGGTCCCCGTCGCTGGCGAACTCGATTACCACCGATGCCGCACCGAACTCCCGCAGGCTCCGGTCCCGATCGCCGTCAGGTTCAGTCCCGGGCGGGTTCCCCACCGGGCACGGGCCGGTGACCGAAGATCGACGGCCGGTGGGCGCCAGGACCGTGGGCGGGGTCGTCCACGCCATCGTGGCTTTCGGTGTCGTCGTCCTCGTCGGGGCGGTCCCACGGGAGCAGGCTGCTGGATTGTTCGGCGTCGACGAGATCGGCCACCTCATCGAGCTCGGATTCCGACTGAGCGTTGTCGGCCTGCTTCAACGCCCAGCGCAGGTAGGCCTCCTCGGCCACCGGCAGGGTGGCGAAGAGCATGTCCTTGCCGATGATGTCGATGACACCCGCCCGGTCCAACGGCTCATAGAGGTCGAACTTCACCCGAGCCAGACCGAGCTCGATCCCGCGGTCGGCCAGCTCCTGGGCCAGCTCTCGCAGAGCATCGGCGGCGGTGATGTCCACCTCGACGTTGGCCTCGACATTGAGGATGAACCACCGCACCGGAGCGTCGGGGTATGCCGCGTTCTCCACCGAGATGACCCGATCGACGCGTTCGCGCAGATCGCCCACGTTGGCGAAGAACAGCGGGGCGTCGTAGCGGTAGAAGATGCACCCGGGGATGGTCCGGGCATCGGGATAGTCGGCCACGTCGTGCATGCCCGCGATCCCCGGCACCCGACCCAGCACGCCTTCATGCGGTCGCGCCAGCCGGTGCAGCATCTCCAACAGGCTCAGCGCGATGGCAAAGAGCACCCCCTGCAGGATGCCGATGATGACGGTGCCGAGCATGGCGATGATCGCCAACATGAACTCGCGACGCCGGAAGGCCCACAACCGCTTGAAGTCGGGGATCGACACCAGTTTGCCGGCGGCATAGAAGACGACCGCCCCGAGCGCCGCCGAGGGCAGCGACGCCATCAACGGCCCGGCGAAGAAGAGCACCGCGACGACGCACAGTCCCGCGACCAGGGAATAGGCCTGGCTGCGGGCCCGTCCGGCGATGGCCAAGGCCGTGCGCGACCCGGACGCCGACACGGGGTAGCCGCTGAAAAGGCCCACCGCCGCATGCACCCCGGCCATGGCAACGAGCTCCTGCTGCGGATCGGCTCGCACGTCGCTCTTGGTCTCCCCCTCACCTGGGGTGAGTGGGAAGCCCCGGGAAATGAGCATGATGTCGCTGTAGCCGACGATGGTGATGCCCAACCCGGCCCAGAGCATCGCCTTGAGCTCGTCCACTGACACATTGGGCAACTGCGGCATGGGCAGGCCGGACGGCACCGTCCCGACGACCTTGACGCCCTGGGCCTCCAGGTGCAGCACGACAGAAGCAATCGTGGCCAGCACGACGGCAATGAGGGGAGCCGGCCACATCGGCTTGAGCTTGATGATGATCAGAATGAGGGTCAGCGTGGCGACCGCGATGAGCAACGTCGGGAGCTTGGTCTGCCCGACGACCGACAGGAAGGACCGCACCTGTTCGACGATGCTTTCCCCGTCGACCGAGGTCCCGGTGACCTTGCCCAACTGTCCGACGATCATCAGCACGGCGCCACCGGCCAGATAGCCGACCAACAGCGGCGTGGACAGCAGCTCGGCGATAATCCCGGCCCGCAGGACTCGCGCGACGAGACACCATCCCGCGACACACAAGGCCAAGGCGGCCGACAGGGCCACCGCCCGGTCCGGATTGCCGGCCGCCAACGGAGCGATGGCCACCCCGGTCATCAGGGCGATCGTCGACTCCGGCCCGGAGGAGAGGATCCGCGAACTGCCGAGGACGGCATACGCGATGATCGCAGCGAGAGCGGTCCACAAGCTGGCGACCGGCGGGACATTGACGATGGCCGAATAGGCCATGACCTGCGGGATGAGGTATGCCGCGACCGCGACGCCGGCGACCGCGTCCCGTCGCAGCAGGCCGCGAGGGTAGCGGGTCAGTAGGTAGTTCAGCCCTGGCGTGGCCCGACGTAGGGCGGACAGGGCAACGTTCTCCCGGCCCTCGTTGAGCTCGTAGGCCAGCGCGGGGCGTGGCCGCAGGCTCTCCGGGATCGGCGACCCGATCCGTCGCTCGTCCTTGGCCAGCTGCTTGGCGAGCTGCTTGGCGAGCTTCTCCTCGCGGCGACGCTTCTTGCCCACCCGCTCACTCCTTCAGGTTGCGCCGGAATGTCGCCACGTGTTCACCCTCTGGACACCTCACGTGCCACGAGGACCCTACCAACTCCCGACCGCGCGGTCAGTCCTCGAACTCCTCAGGAGGGGGGCACGAACACACGAGATGACGGTCACCATAGGCTCCGTCGATCCGCGCGACCGGAGGCCAGTACTTGTCCGTCGGGTCGACGCCCGCGGGGAAGGCCGCCACGGCACGGTCATAGGCCCGATCCCACACACCGGCCAGCGCGTATGCCGTGTGCGGAGCCGAGCGCAACGGGCTGGCTTCGGCCGTGGTCACCCCCGCACTAACGTCGGCGATCTCCTGGCGGATCGCGATCATCGCCGCAATGAAGCGGTCGAGCTCGCCGAGGTCCTCGCTCTCGGTCGGTTCGACCATGAGCGTGCCGGCCACGGGGAAGGACATCGTTGGGGCGTGGAAGCCGTAGTCGATCAGTCGTTTGGCCACATCGTCGACGGTGACACCCGTCTCGGCGGTCAAACCGCGCAGGTCCAGGATGCACTCGTGGGCCACGAGCCCGGACGCACCGGCATACAAGACCGGGTAGTGCTCACGCAGGCGAGCGGCGACATAGTTGGCGTTCAGGATGGCCACCTGGGTCGCGCGGGTGAGCCCGGCGCCGCCCATGAGGCGGATGTAGGCCCACGAGATCGGCAGGATGCTGGCCGAGCCGTAGGGGGCGGCCGACACCGGCCCGATGCCCGTCGACGGTCCGCATTCGGGCGCCAGCGGGTGGTTGGGCAGGTAGGGCGCAAGGTGCGCGCGCACCGCGACCGGACCGACGCCCGGACCTCCGCCGCCGTGCGGGATGCAGAAGGTCTTGTGCAGGTTGAGGTGTGACACATCTGCACCGAAACGACCCGGCTGGGCCAGCCCGACGAGCGCGTTGAGGTTGGCACCGTCGACATAGACCTGCCCACCCGCGTCGTGCACGAGCGCACACAGGTCGGTGATCGTCCCTTCAAAGACGCCGTGCGTGGACGGATAGGTCACCATGATCGCGGCGAGCTCGGACGCGTGAGTGGCCACCTTGGCCCGCAGGTCGTCCATGTCGATGTCCCCGCCCGCTGCGGTCTTGACGACGACCACCTTGAGACCGGCCATCACCGCCGACGCGGCGTTGGTCCCGTGGGCACTGGCCGGGATGAGGCAGATCCGCCGGTGACCTTCACCGCGCGCCTCGTGGTAGGCGTGGATGGCCAGCAGGCCGGCCAACTCCCCTTGCGATCCGGCGTTAGGTTGCAGCGAGACCGCGTCATACCCGGTGATCTCCACCAGCCAGTCGCCCAGCTGTCCGATGAGTGCCCGGATGCCCTCGGTCTGGTTCGTCGGGGCGAACGGGTGCAGGTCGGCGAACTCCGGCCAGGTGATCGCCTCCATCTCGGTCGTGGCGTTGAGCTTCATCGTGCACGAGCCGAGCGGGATCATCCCGCGGTCCAGCGCGTAGTCCCGGTCAGACAGCCGCCGCAGATAGCGCAGCATCTGCGTCTCGCTGCGGTGGTCGTGGAAGACCGGATGGGTGAGGTATGCCGTGCTCCGACTCAGCGACTCGTCCCACCCGCCGTGGTCGTCCGGCTGCACCGCGGCGGTGCTGGGGGCCGCCAGACCGAAAGCATCGAACACTGCGTCGAGGTCGTGGCTGGTCGTCGTCTCGTCGCAGCTCATCGACAGCGTGTCGGCGTCGACGACCCAGATGTTGACGCCTCGCTCGGCGGCCTCGCGGGCCAACTTGTGGGCCCGGCCGGGCACCCGCACCCGGATCGTGTCGAAGGGCACGGCTGTGAGCACCTCGATGCCACCTTCGGCCAGCCCACGGGCCAGCATCCGGGCATGCCCGTTGACCCGCCGAGCGATGGCGGCCAGGCCTTCGGGACCGTGCCAGACGGCATACATGCTGGCGATGACCGCGAGCAGGACCTGCGCGGTGCAGATGTTGGACGTGGCCTTCTCGCGGCGGATGTGCTGCTCGCGGGTCTGCAGCGCCAGCCGATAGGCGGGTGCGCCGTGCGCGTCGACAGACACCCCGACCAGCCGCCCGGGCATCGAGCGTTCCAGGCCGGCCCGGACCGACATGAAGCCCGCGTGCGGCCCACCGAAGCCCATCGGGACCCCAAGGCGCTGAGCCGAGCCGACGGCGATGTCGGCACCCCACTCCCCCGGAGGCGTCAGCAGGGTGAGAGCCAACAGGTCGGTGGCTGCGGTGAGCAGGGCGCCCGACTGATGAGCGGCGGTGGCCAAGGCCGCCAGGGAGCGGACCTGACCGTCGGCCCCCGGATATTGGGCGAGCACGCCGAACACCGGCAATCCGCCCGCGGCCGCACGCAATGCCTCTGCTGTCGTCACCTCGGACAGGTCCGCGACGACGACCTGGATCCCCAACGGACGGGCCCGGGTCGCGATGACCGCCAGCGTCTGCGGGAACGTGTGGACGTCGACGAGCAGGACCGCGTCGTCGGGCACCTTCGTCGAGCGCCGCATGAGGGTCATCGCCTCGGCCGCCGCCGTCGCCTCGTCCAGCAGCGAGGCGCCAGCGATCGGCAACCCGGTGAGGTCGGACACCACGGTTTGGAAGTTGAGCAGCGCCTCCAGGCGCCCCTGGGAGATCTCCGGCTGATAGGGGGTGTATGCCGTGTACCAGGCCGGGTTCTCCAGGATCTTGCGCGTGACCACGGGCGGGCTGACCGTGCCGTAGTAGCCGAGCCCAATCATGGAACGCAACACCCGGTTGCGCCCGGCCAGACCTCGCAGCTCGCCGATGACGGCCGACTCGGACTCGGCGGCCGCGAGGTTGAGCGGCACCTGGCTGCGGATCGCCGTCGGCAGTGCCGCGTCGACGAGCGCCTCCAGCGACGGCTGCCCGATGACCTCAAGCATCGAGGCGACGGCGGCATCGGTGGGACCGATGTGCCTTCCGACGAACGCGGGCAGCGCGCCGCAGGAGGCGGAGTCGGTCGAGGGGGTGGCGGGGTGCTGCGGCATACGGGCCTCCGGGGCGAAATGAGGGATAGACCTTGAGCGGCCCCCTCTGTCGAGCCGCCGTGGCCCCTTCAGAGTCGCCTGTCCGCGTGGTCCTGGGGCCTGAGAGGTTCCGGGGTAGTTGCCCCTTCGGCGCCAGCACCGTCCCTCACCGTGGTGAGGGCGGCACGTGGACTCTCCCACGCGGAGTGTTCGGCGCCACTGAGTCTAGACCCACGCGCCCGTTCCGTCAGGGTTGTGGGTACCGCCCGACACACCGTATGCCGCGGACTCACCGCCGGGGCGGCATACGGTCTCGCGGTGGAGGAAGGTCAGGCCATCATCCGGGAAGCGCGACGCGCTGACAGCTCGTCGCGAGGATCGGCATCGTGAGCGGCCGCGTCCTCGTCGGCGCGTTCGCTGGGCAGCTCGGCGAGGGACCCCTCGACCTCGCGCCAGACCCGACCGAGGGCAATGCCGAAGACGCCCTGTCCACCCTGCAAGAGGTCGATGACCTCGTCGGCCGACGTGCACTCATAGACCGTGGCACCGTCACTCATCAAGGTGATCCGGGCGAGGTCCTCGACGCCGCGTTCACGCAGGTGGGTGATTGCCTGCCGGATCTGCTGCAGCGAGACGCCCGTGTCCAGCAACCGCTTGACGACCTTGAGGACCAGGATGTCGCGGAAGCCATACAGCCGCTGCGTGCCTGAGCCGGTCGCGGTGCGGACCGAGGGCTCGACCAATCCGGTGCGGGCCCAGTAGTCCAACTGCCGGTAGGTGATGCCGGCCGCCCGGCACGCCGTCGGTCCGCGGTAGCCCTCGTCCTCGCGCAGCTCGGGCAGGTCGTCGTCAAAGAGCAATCCCTGGGCGGGAACCGCACCCGAGCGACGCGTCGGCTCGCTGGTGGCACTCACGGGATCCTCCTGGGCCGAACGGTGGCGGTGCGGGATGACGAACCTCAGGGACGTAGTTACACGCCTGCTGTTCTCCACCGACGGTAGAGGGACTCGGGCTCAGGGTCAATCATCACTGCACCGTTTGTCACGCGTGTCGCAGATATCACTTCAGTAACATGATCCTCTAGTGCAGGTTTAGTCTTTGTCGGTGAAATCCTCGTCGGGATCGGCCGGCTCGTCGGCCGGTGCCACGAAATCCTCCGGGGACACCTGGTCGAGGAACTCTCGGAAGCGTTCGACCTCGTCGTCCTCCTCCGGCGCCATGGTGATGCCGGCCGAGGCGAACACGTCCTCGTGGACCAGGATCGGGCTCGCGGTCCGCAACGCCAGCGCGATGCCATCGGATGGGCGGGCCGAAATCTCGGTGCCATCGACGACGAGGGTCGCGTAGAAGACCTTGTCGCGCAGCTCGTCGATCCGGACCCGGACCAACGCATGACCGAGCGCGTCCAGGGTGTCCTTGATGAGGTCGTGGGTGAGCGGCCGCGGCGGCACGACCCCCTGCTGGGCGTAAGCGATCGCAGTGGCCTCGGCGGCCCCAATCCAGATCGGCAGATAGCGCCCGCCGTTGCGCTCGCGCAACAGGACGATGGGTTGGTTGGTGGGCATCTCGACCCGAACGCCGAGCACGTCGACCTCGATCACCTGGCCCACGCTACCTGGCGTCCAGCGCTTGCGGCTATCCGCGACGCAGCTCCGCGCGTACTAGGGCCGAATGCAGGGCCAGGCAGTGGTGCAGCACCTGCGCCGCACCACCCCCGTCCGCCCCGTCCCCGCCGGCCGTTGCCGCCGGTCCGAGGATCTGCTGCACCAAGCCCACCTCGCGCTCGGCGGCCGTCCGGAAGGGCCGCAGGTGCCGTGCTTCCACTCCGTATGCCGCCAACGCTGCGGCTGCGCGCGCCACGGCGAGGGCGGCGTCGTCGTAGTGGCCGGACGGGTCAGGACGCAGCAGCAGGAAGCCTCGCAGGGCTTGGAACACCCCGGCATCCAGATGGGCGGCTCCGATGAGCTCGGACTCGGTGAGGCGCAGTGAGGGCGGTGCACCCAACATGGCGGGCGAAGGAACATCGGGGTCGGTCGCTGGGCCGGGCACAGCGGGTCGCGCGCCGGGTGCGTCGGCCGCTGGCGTCAGACCACGGTCGATCGCATCCAGGGCATCCCGGATAACCTTGAGCGGCCAGAACCGCTCACGTTGGGCGGTGAGGACGTAACGCAGCCGCGTGACGTCGGCCTCGGAGTAGATCCGGTAGCCCGAGGGCGCTCGCTGCGGCGTGACCAGACCTTCGGTCTCCAGGAAACGCAGCTTGGAGATAGTGAGGTCCGGAAAGTCCCCTTGAAGTCGTTCGAGGACGACCCCGATCGACAGACCACGCCGACGACCCGCCATGTCGAGGGTCAGCGCGCGTAGTAGAGGAAGCGGTACTTGCCGATCTGCACTTCGTCGCCGTTTCGCAGCACCGCCGCGTCCACCGACGACCGGTTGACATAGGTGCCATTGAGCGACCCGACATCCTTCACGGCATACCCGGCGCCCTCGCGGACGAACACGGCATGGCGACGTGAGACGGTGACGTCGTCCAGGAAGATGTCGCTGTCCGGGTGACGACCCGACGTGACCTCGGCGTCGTCCAACAGGAAGCGCGCCCCGTTGTTGGGACCGCGCACGACAACCAGCAGCGCGGTGCCGGGGCGCAGGGCCCCGATCGTTGCCTCGTCTTCTGCGCTGAGCCCGCTGTCGGGATCGAAGGTCTCGGGGATCTCCCCCAGCCCACGGAACCGCATCGTCGTGGGGTCGCCGGGGCGCGGCGGGAACTCGCGTCGCGTGAGGTCCTCGTGACCCTCACGGGCGCCTCCAGCGTCGTGCTCGGGGCGCTCTTGCTCGTGCGACATCGCATCTCCGTTTCCGCGACGGGCCCTGCTGGTGTCTGACGGCCCGTACCCGTCGCCGTCACCGGAAACCGGGCAGCGATCGTCCCGGAAGGATACGTCATCGGCCCGACACCGGGCCAGAAGTCCTGCGGTCAAGCCGCCGGGTCTCAGGCCTCCCGCTTTAGGTCGATCCCGGGTCGGTCCCGAGTCGATTCCGGAGTCGATCCGGGCTCGCTCCCGGTCAGCTCTGGTCAGCTCACCGATGCTTCGTATGCCGCGGCGTCCATCAGCGCGTCGATCGCCGCCGGGTCGCTGGGGCGCAGGTCGAACAGCCAACCGTCGCCGTAGGGGTCGCTGTTGACGAGTTCGGGCGCGGTGTCCAAGTCCCCGTTGACAGCGGTGACGACGCCGTCGAGCGGGGAGAAGACATCGCTCACCGACTTGGTGGACTCAACCTCTCCGCAGGAGTCACCGGCGCTCACCGAGTCGCCGACCGCAGGCAACGAGACATAGACGACATCGCCCAGAGCGTTCTGTGCGAAGGAGGTGATGCCGACCCGCAGGGTGCCGTCCGCTCCGACAGCCACCCACTCGTGATCGCTGGTGTAGCGCAACTCCTGGGGGTAGGACAACTCACTCATGGTGCTCCTTCGGTCCACGTGATCTGCAACGAGGTCTGAACTGCAACGAGGTCTGAACTGCAACGAGGTCTGAACTGCAACGAGGTCTGATCTGCAACGAGGTCTGAACTGCAACGAGGTCTGATCTGCAACGAGGTCGATCCTGCGGCGAGGCTGGGCCTCTGCGTTCGGCCTGACTCTATCCGCCGGTGCGTGCGACCGTCGGCTCCGGCACCGGCTGAGCGTAACGGGGCGTCTTCGGCGTGTGCAATGCGTCGATGGTGACCGCGGTGACCTGATCGACGGAGGCACTGGCACCGAGTCGTTTCATCGAGTCGATGATGCCGCCGGGGATGCTCATGGCCGAGGCCAGGGTCTGGGGATCGCCGATGGCCAGGATGACATAAGGACGCGTCAGCGACTGACCGTCGACCGTGATCGACGTCCCCGCATCGGTGAAATAGGAGCCCGCGACGATCCGCACCGTGCCGAACTGGATGACTTCCGCCCCGGCGTCTCGCAGTTCCTGCAAGACGTCCAGCAGCCCGGCCGCACGCACGGCCCCGGCGGAGTCGGTGATGGTGATCCGAACGCCCGGACCGGTGGCTTTGACCGTTCCGGCCAGGATCGCCAGCTGATCCAGTCGGGCTTGGGCCTGTTCCGAGGCGGCCTTGGCCCGGTCGGCGCTCGTCTGCAGCTGGTCGCGCTGGACCTCGAGCTCGCGGACCTGTCGGTCCAGACGCGTCGATCGTTGCGTCACGTCATCGAGCACCCGGACGAGTTCGTCTTGGCGCAGGGTGGCCAGGCCACCTTCCTGGTTCTGCTGGATCTGGGTGGCGATGGCAAAGCCGAGCGCCACGGTGAGCACGGTCGCCAGGACATTGGCTCGAGTCGCTCGGGCCGAGAACATCCGCCGGAGGCGCCGCCAGGTGACGTCGCGGGCCTCCTCCGGGATCCGCGCCGGCTCGCCTGCAGGCAGCTCGCTCGTCGATCGTCGCCAGGCCATGGTCAGGCCTTGAACAGGTGTCGCCGGATGGCTGCGACGTTGGAGAAGATCCGGATCCCGAGGACGACGACGACGCCCGTCGACAGCTGAGAGCCGACGCCCAGCTGGTCACCGAGGAAGACGATGAAGGCTGCGACGAGCACATTGGACAGGAACGACACGACGAAGACCTTGTCGACGAAGATCCCGTCCAACACGGCCCGAACACCTCCGAACACCGCATCGAGGGCGGCAATGACGGCGATCGGCAGATAGGGCTGCAGCCACAAGGGGACGCTCGGGTGGAGCACGAGCCCCAGGACAATGCCCACCAACAGGCCGATGGCAGGGATCATGGCCGCTTCTCCGTCGTGCTCGGTGATGGTCTGGTCGCCCGGGTGGTCGGTGATGGCCTGGTCACCTGGGTGGTCGGTGAGGCTGCGGTCGCCCGGGTGGTCGGGGACGAGGTCGAGGGTATGCCGTCCGGCCGCGCCGTGGCGGAGATCAGGGCGGGCGCCACGCCGGCCGGGCAGGTCAGGGCGGAGCCGGCCGTGATCGCGACGGGGATGCCGTAGTTGTCCTCAAGCGACTTGAGGTAACTGCCGGTGGCCGACGAACCGAACGACGCCTGCATCGCCTTGGGGTCTCCGATGGCGGTGACGACGTAGGGCCGCACCAACGGTCGGAAGTCCACGAGGATGGCCTGGCCGGCAAACCGGATGGCTGACCGGGTGGTCAACCGCTGCCCGTTGATCGAGATCGCTTCTGCGCCAGCCGCCCACAGCCCGTTGCTGACGATCTGCAGATCCGCGGCGCTGACGCGCCCTTCCTCGAAGCCGCTGGAACCCCTCGCGGGGTCTGATCCACTCACCGCGTCGGCCGAGTCGTCCAGGGTCACGGTGATCCCTGGCCCGGTGACCGCCACAACGCCTCCGACGACCTGCAGGAAGGACAGCTGGGTCAGGACGCTGGACCGTCCTGATTGACCAAGAGCCGCGGACCGCGCGCCGGCGACCTCGGCCTCCAGTTGGCTCACCCGCTCGGCGAGCAGGTCACCGGCCTCCTGGCGCGCCCCGATCTGGGCCTTCAAGTCAGCGCGGGCCTGTTCGACCACGCTCGTGGCCGACTTGAGGCTCAGAGCCGACACCACCAAAAGGAACCCACAGGCAACCGCGACTGCGATGACCATGGGGCTACGACCCGAGCTGTGTTTCGGCAGCCCTTCGGCGACCCGACGAGCCGAGGCGGCGGCATACCCGGGCTCCAGCGAACCTTCGCGAAGCTCGGTGATGAGGGCCATCGATTCGTCGACCCGGCGTGCGCTCATGCCGCCCTCCGGGTCTGGCGCAGCAGCGGGGCCGCCTGCACGGCATACAGGGCGGCGGCGACCCAGTAGAGGACGATCCCCCACCACGCGAACGCCCACCCGATCGGCAGCGCCCACGCGCCGACCGTGCCCGGCACCTGGCCGAGGAGGATGACCGGGAAGGCGTAGAGGAGGTTGAGGGTGGCGCCCTTGCCGACGAAGTGGACCGGGATCCCGATCTGGCCGACCCGCTTGAGCGCCAGCAGCAGCCCGGCCATAAACAGCTCACGCAGCAGCAGCACCCAGACGATCCACCACGGGATGATGTCCCGCCAGGCCATGCCCAGCAGCGTGCTGACGATATAGAGCCGGTCGGCGATCGGGTCGAGCAGTTGGCCGACCCGCGACACCAGGTGGAAGTGGCGCGCGATCTTGCCGTCGAGGTAGTCCGTGATGCCGGACAACGCGAGGGTGACCAGGGCCCACCCGTCGTCGCCGCGCAGGATCAGCCACAGGAACAGCGGCACCCCGAGCAGGCGCAACACCGACAGCGCATTGGGCAAGGTGAGGACACGGTCGGTGTCAGGCACCTCGTCGCCCGCAACTCCCCTGCTCTCCGCCACGGCCCCGAGCCTAATGCGCGCGCCCGACAGATCCCTGGTTCGTCGCCTCCGCCCCGCCGGTATGCCGTGTGCTCGCCCCCCGCCCCGCCGTGGGCTGCGCACGCGCTGCAACGCCTCGGCCCGGTGCCGGACGCTGGAGCCGTCCTTGAAGTCGTCGCTAGCGGTGTGATCACACCTGCAGCGGCGGCTTCATCGGCGGCCTCATGCTCGGGTATGACGAAGCCCCCGACCCCGGCCAGGGTTCGAGGGCTCGCGCCGTCCGATATATGCGGTTTTGTCGGGCTGACAGGATTTGAACCTGCGGCCCCTTGACCCCCAGTCAAGTGCGCTACCAAGCTGCGCCACAGCCCGTGGCTGCTCCCCCAACGCCCCGCAAAGGGCGCCGCAAGAGCGAACGAAACCCTACCGCACGGCATACCAGGGCTCCCAATCCGTATGCCGCCCACCCGCACCGCGCCATCCCGCCTCCACCACCCGCCGAGATTGACGTTGCCGCCAGGACACGCCGCACGAACCCGTCCCAACGTCAATCTCGGCGGAAGGCCGGCCACCGGCTCAGGCCCGACACCAAGCGCTAGCGCTTGCGCTTCTCCCGCACCCGGACCGACACCTCGATCGGCGTCCCCTCGAAACCGAACCGCTCACGCAGCTTGCGCTCGACGAACCTCCGATAGCCCGCCTCGACGAACCCCGACGCGAACAGCACGAACCGAGGCGGTCGCGTCGATGCCTGGGTGGCGAACAAAATCCGGGGCTGTTTCCCGCCGCGAACCGGGTGCGGGTGGGCCGCAACGATCTCGCCGAGGAAGGCGTTGAGCCGGGCCGTCGGCACGCGGGCGTCCCACGACGCCAGGGCGAGCTCCAGGGCTGGGACGAGCTTGTCCAGGTGCCGACCGGTCTTGGCCGACACGTTGACCCGCGGCGCCCACGGGATCTGGACGAGCTCCTTCTCGATCTCGCGCTCCAGGTAGTGGCGCCGCTCCTCATCGACCGTGTCCCACTTGTTGTAGGCCACGACCAGCGCCCGCCCGGAGTCGATGACCTGCTGGATGACCCGGATGTCCTGCTCGGAGATCGGCTCACCCGCGTCGATGAGCACGACGGCGACCTCGGCCTTCTCCAACGCGGTTTGCGTCCGCAGCGAGGCATAGAAGTCGGCGCCCCGCGTTTGGTGGACCCGCCGCCGGATGCCAGCCGTGTCGACGAACCGCCACTGCTTGCCGGCGATCTCGACGAGTTCGTCCACGGGGTCGCGGGTCGTCCCGGCGACCGAGTCCACGACGACCCGCTCCGATCCGGCGACCTTGTTGAGCAGTGAGGACTTCCCGACGTTGGGCCGACCGATGAGCGCGACCCGCCGCGGTCCGCCGCGCTCATAGGCCCCGCCCACCGCCGACTGCTTGGGCAGCACGTCCAGGACCGCGTCCAAGACGTCGCCGCTCCCCCGGCCGTGCAGGGCCGACACCGGCCACGGCTGCCCGAGCCCCAGTCCCCAGAGCGCCGTCGCATCCGACTCGAAGCGCTGGTCGTCGACCTTGTTGGCCACGAGCACGACGGGCTTCCCCGACCGCCGCAGCAACTTGACGACGGCCTCGTCGGTGTCGGTGGCCCCGACGACCGCGTCGACGACGAACATGACGACGTCAGCCAGCTCGATGGCGATCTCGGCCTGCTCGGCGACGCGCAGGTGGATGCCGGTGACATCGACCTCCCAGCCGCCGGTGTCGACGAGGGTGAACTTGCGCCCCGCCCACTCCGCGTCGTAGGCCACCCGGTCACGCGTCACCCCCGGCACGTCCTCGACGACCGCCTCGCGGCGCCCGAGGATGCGGTTGACGAGCGTGGACTTCCCGACGTTGGGGCGCCCGATGATCGCCACCACCGGGCGCGGCCCCTCCAGGTCATCCCCGTATGCCGTGTCGCCACCGTCCTGCAGCAGCGCCAGATCCGTCTCGTCCAGCTCGAAATCGGCCAGTCCGGCCCGCAGGGCCCGTTCGACGGCTACCTCGTCCGCGTCGACGTCAGGGACGACCGTCGGGGTCGTCGCAGCGGTCAGGGCAGGGTCAGGCTGCGGCTCGTGGCCGGTGGGGTTTTGCGGGTTCACTCCCAGATTCTCCCATCTCGGGGAGGGGAAGCGGTTCAGGCGTCGTCGGCGGGCGGCATACGGGATGCCGGGGAGCCCGCCACGACGGCCAGGACGGCGGCGACTGTCTGCGAGAACTCCAGGTCCGAGCTGTCGATGGTCACCACCCCGTCGGCAGCGGTCGTGAACTGGGAGACGGTCGAGTCCTGGGCGTCCCGGGCCACGACCCGGTCGCGAGTGGCGGCGACTGCTCCGGCGTCTGCCGAGCCGAGGTCCTGACGGGCCCGGCGGGCCAAGCGCGCGTCCTCGCTGGCCGTCAGCAGGATCCGGACCGGCGCGTCCGGGGCGACGACCGTGGTGATGTCGCGGCCTTCAGCGACGACCGCACCGCGCTCGGCCAGGCCCGCCGCGATGAGGGCGCGCTGCCGACGACGCATGTCGGCCCGCACGTCGAGGTTCGTGGCGATCGCCGAGACCGCCTCGGTCACGCGCGCCGAGCGCACCTCCTGCGTGAGGTCGACGCCACCGACGCCGATCCGCGGGTCGTCGGGATCCAGCCCGACCTCCAGCGGCGCATTCGGCGCCAGCGCCGCCACCGCCTCCGTGTCCGCGACATCGATGCCTTGGGCCAGACACCACCAGGTGAGAGCGCGGTACATCGCCCCGGTGTCCAGATAGGCCGCGTCCAGGGCGCGCGCCACCGCGCGGCTCACCGAGGACTTCCCCGACCCCGAGGGCCCGTCGATGGCGACGACGAGCGGCATACCCTCGTTGCGGGCGGGCGCACCCATCAGTCGAGCACCCGCCAGCCCTTGGCTTCCAAGGACTGCTGGAGGTGCTCTGCAGCAGCAGGCACCACCATGATCTCGGCGAGCCCGAACGGTTGCCCGAGCCCGTGGTCGATGCGCAGATCCTCGAGGTTGACGCCCGCCTCGCCGACGTCGGTGAGCAGCCGGGCAAGCGCGCCCGGCGTGTCGGGGACGATGGCCGTGACCGGGAGGTATGCCGCGGGGCCAGCACCGTGCTTCCCCGGGATCCGCGCGTGGCCAACGTTGCCGTGGGTGATCGTCCGGTTGACGACTTCGAGGCTGCCGACGGCGTCGTCCGGATCGGCGAGGGCGGCCAGCGCGTCGAGCAGCTCCCCCAGGTCGGCGTGCACGCGGCCGAGAACCTCCCGGATCGACCCGGCGTTGCCGGCGATGATCTGGGTCCACAGGCGCGGGTCACTTGCAGCGATCCGGGTGACGTCGCGGACCCCTTGTCCGGCCAGGCCCAGGGCCTGCTCGTCGAGTGAACGCAACTGTGCCGCAACAAGACTCGCGGCAACCTGCGGTAAGTGCGAGATCGTGGCGACGGCCTCGTCGTGGGTCTGGGCATCCATGACGGTGACCGCTGATCCGACCGACCGAGCTAGGTCGGTCACCGTCGCGACGGCCGACGCACCAGACTCGGGCGACGGGACGACCACCCAGGCCCGGCCCTCGAAGAGGTCTCCCCGGGCGTGGCCGGCGCCTGAGCGCTCGCGCCCGGCCATCGGATGCGAGCCGACATATCTGGTGAGGTCGCCGCCCGCGGCCCGTGCGGCGTCGAGCACCACGCCCTTGACCGAGGCGACATCGGTGACGACGCTCTCCGGCCACGTGGCCAGCGCGTCGATGACGACGTCGGCCGCGACATCCGGCGGTGCCGCCACGACGACCACGTCGGGGGCCTCGTCCCCTTCGGTCGCGAGCTCGCCGGCCCCCAGGTCGCGCGCCAGCCGTTCGGCGGTCGGCGACGGGTCGGCGAGGGACACGGCATACCCCTGCCGGGTGAGCGCGATCCCCAGGCTCGTGCCGATGAGCCCGGTGCCGCGGATGAGCACGCGCGTGGTCACGGCGGTCAGGCTACCCAGCCGCGCGGGCGGCCCGCTGGCGGCGTCCGCATCACAGACCCGCGGCGGCGTAGAGCTTGCCGACCTCGTCACGGGTCAGCCGCCGGGTCTTGCCGACCTTGAGGTCGCCCAGGCGGATCGGGCCGACGTCGGTGCGCACGAGGCTCTCCACGGGATGCCCGACCGCGGCGAGTAGGCGGCGGACGACGTGCTTGCGTCCCTCGTGGAGGACGACCTGCACCAGCGCCTTGCCCGGCGCCGAGTCGACGAGCTTGAACGAGTCGACCGCGACCGGCCCGTCGTCCAGCTCGATCCCCGCGCGCAGCCGCTTGCCGAGGTCGCGCGGGACCGGCCCCGGCACCCGGGCGAGATAGGTCTTGAGCACCCCGTATGCCGGGTGCTGCAGTCTGTGCGCGAGGTCACCGTCGTTGGTGAGCAGGAGCAACCCCTCGGTGTCGGCATCCAGGCGCCCCACGTGGAAGAGCCGCTCCTGCCGGGAACCGAGGAAGTCGGAGATCGATGGACGGCCGAGCTCGTCGCTCATCGTCGAAACGACGCCCAGCGGCTTGTTGAAGGCCAGGTAGACGCGCGACTCGTCCAACTGGACCCGCTCGCCGTCGACGTGGACGGTCTGGCGGGTGGGGTCGATCCGGACGCCGAGCTCGGTGACCACGTGGCCGTCGACCTCGACCCGGCCGGCGGTGATGAGGTTTTCGCACGCGCGCCGGGAGCCGATCCCGGCGGCGGCCAGGAGCTTCTGCAGTCGGACCCCGTCGGGGTCGTGGACGTCGATGGGGATCGCCGGGCCCGCAGTCTTGGGGCGGGAGGGCAACGCGGTCGGCTGGCTCGGCTTGGTCGATCCCGCGAAACGAGGGCTCTTGCCGCCGCCCGACCCGGGCTTGCGGGGGCCGCGCGACGGCATACCGGATGCCGACCCGCCCCCACGAGACGGCGAGCCGCCCCGACCGGCTGATCCTCGTGCCGCGCCTCGGCCTGACTGTCCGGCGCTCATCCGCGACCCGCTTCCGCAATCTCGTCCAACAGGTCCACGTCGGGCAGGTAGGGCGCCAACGGGGGCAGATCATCGAGGCTGTCCAGGCCCAGGCGTTGCAGGAAATAGGGCGTTGTCCCATAGAGGATCGCCCCGCCCTCCCCCTCACCGCGTTCCTCGATCAGGCCGCGGGACAACAGGGTCCGCACGACGCCGTCGACGTTGACGCCTCGGACCGCACCGATGCGCGATCGCGACACCGGCTGCTTGTAGGCGATGACCGCCAGCGTCTCCAGCGATGCTTGGGTCAGCCTGGCCTGCTGGCCATCGAGGAGGAACTTCTCCACAACCGGGGCGTAGTCCGACCGGCTGTAGACCCGCCACCCGCCGCCAAACGGCCGCAGCGTGAAGCCGCGGTTCGCGGCGGCATACTCGGCCTCCAATGTCTCCAGGTGGGCGCGGACGTCCGCGACCGGAACCTCGAGCGCCGTCGCCAGCGCGACCTCGCTCACCGGCTCGTCGACGACCATGAGGACGGCCTCAATCGCCGAGCGCGCCCCGCCCGGGAATGCCTCGACGTCGAAGGCAACCTGCCCGGGCGCCTCGGCCTCCGCCGGCGCGTCGGTCGTGCCGAGCGCGTCCTCGGGAACCGCGGTCTCCTCGTCGGGCCGCACGTCGTCACTCATCATGTGCTCCTTGCCTCGGTATGCCGTGCGCCTCACCGCTGGGCGGGACCGCGCCTCCGCCCTCGTCGCCTGCCGTGGGCAGGTCGCCCTCGTCAAACTCATCGTCGACCGTGATCTCGCCCTCGTCGGTCCCGGTCCAGCGGACCGCCAGATCGGCGAGCGGCTCAGCCTGGTCGAAGGTGATCGCACCCTCTTTGTAGAGCTCGAGCAGCGCAAGGAACCGGGCGACGATGACCAGCGTCGAGTCCGCGTCAGCCACCAAGGCCCGGAACGAACAGGTCCGGTCGGCCCGCAGCTTCGTCACCAGGATGGCCGCCTGGTCGCGGACACTGACGTGCTGGGTGTGCAGGTGCTCCAGCCCGACCGTCGGCGGGGCCTTGGGGATCATCGCTCGCGCGGCGATCATCGCCAACTGTTCGGGGGTGATGCCCATGACGAGCTCGGGCAGCAATGCCGCGAACCGAGGCTCGAGCCCCGCTTGACGCGGGGTCAGCCGACCGGCAGTGGCCATTCGG
>WBZS01000770.1_pt1 | contig 32858 bp, 19 predicted proteins | sample 5204201 | NCBI WGS metagenome assembly WBZS01 (sample SAMN12344357, study PRJNA552823) | activated sludge metagenome | biome: Activated sludge suspended growth; feature: Nitrification reactor; material: Wastewater; isolation source: activated sludge from nitrification reactor of wastewater... | reverse complement strand
TGTAGTCGGCGGCCGGCGTGTAGGTGTAGCTGCCGTCGGCGTTGACGGTCACCGTGCCGTGGCTCGGCGAGGTGGCGACCGTGTAGGTCAGCGTATCGCCGTCGACATCGGAGGCGGTCACCTGGCCGTTGACCGGCGTATCCTCGGCCGTCGTGATGGCCGGCGCGGTGGCCACCGGCGCATCGTTGACGCCCGTGACTGTCACGGTCAGCGTGGCAGACGCGAAACCGCCATTGCCGTCCGACGCCAGGTACTCGATGCTGCTGGTCCGCGTTTCGCCGACCTGCAGATCCTCGAAGTCGGCCCCCTGCACGAAGGTGTAGGAACCGTCGGCATTGATCGTGAAGGTGCCGCCGTTACTGCCGGCAACGGGCGCGCCGACAAGAGCGGACGACGCGTTGACCTTGGTGATGACCATCGGATCGTGGTCGGGATCGGAGTCATTGGCGAGAACGCCGGTCAAGGCGTCGGCACTGATGTCAACGTTCTCCGCCACGCTGCGGGCATCGTTGACGGCTGTCGGGGGCGGATTATCCACGGACCAGGTGAACACCGAGGTGACGAGCGCGCCTTCCGAGTCCGTTCCGGTCACGACGACCGTGTAGGGCCCGCTCTGCGACGCCGACTTGTCGATGGTACCGCTGATGACACCGGTCGTGGCATCGATCGACAGGCCGGGCGGCAAGCCGGCGGCCGTGAATGTCAGCGTGTCACCGTCCGGCTTGTCGATGTCGTGGAAGAACGCGCTCACATCGACACTGATGGCATCACCATCGTGCGAGGCCAGGTTTCCGAGCGGATCCGCCGTCGGCGCATCATTGCGCGGCAGCACGACAATGTTGAGCACCGCCGTGTCATAGCCGCCGTTGCCGTCAGTCGTCGTGTAGGTGATCGCGGTCGTGCCGTTCCAGTTGGCATCCGGCGTGAATACGACGACCTGGCTGCCGAAGCTGTCGGTCATGATTTGCACGGTACCGTGCGCCACGGGAACCGCGGGGCCACCGACGCTTACCGCCTGCCCGTCGATCGAGGAGATCGTCAACGGATCGAGGTCCGGATCGACGTCATTGGTCAGCACCGTGGCCACGACTGGCGTGTCCTCCGGCGTGGTGATGGTATCGTCGTTGGCCGTCGGCGGGATGTTCAGCACCGTCCAGGTGAAGGTGGTGGACACCGTGCCGCCGTGGCCATCGTTGGCAGTTATGGTGATGACGTAGGGACCGGTTGCCGAGGCGGACGGATCGAGGGTGCCGCTGAAAACGCCGGTGGCGCTGTCGAAAGTCAGACCCGGCGGGATCACATTCGCCGTGTAGGTGAGCGCGTCGCCATCGATGTCGGCGAACGCAGTCGTGACGTCCAGAGAAACCGTCTGGCTGTCGGAGTCGATCAGATCACCGAGGCCGGTGGTGACGGGGGCGTCGTTCTGCGGCGTTACCGTCACCGTGACCGTTGCGGTCGAGGTTCCGCCATTGCCGTCGCTGATGGTGTAGACCACCGTGTCGGTGCCGTTGAAATTGGCGCCCGGGGTATAGCTGATCGTACCATCGCCGTTGATGACGACGGTGCCGTTGCCGGCAACAGCCGACACCACGGTCAGCGGATCGTGGTCGGGATCGGTGTCGTTGGCGAGCACGGCGATGACGGCGGTCGTGTCCTCGGCCACTGTGGCCGTATCGTCGGCGGCGGTCGGGAGCGGATTGGCAACGGTCCAGGCGAACGATGTCGAGACCGAGCCGCCGGGATTGCCGTCACTGGCCGTGATCACGACCGTGTACGGGCTGCCCTGCGATGCCGATGGGTCGAGCGTGCCGGTGATGGCTCCCGTATTGGCGTCGATCGACAGTCCGGGCGGCAGGCCCGTCGCCGTGTAGGTCAGCGCGGCCCCTGCATCGTTATCGTGGAACGCGCTGGCCACCGCGAAGGAGACGGCCTGGCTGTCGACGCTGGCGCGGTCCGGCAGGCCGGTCGTGGTCGGCACGTCGTTGACGCTGGCGACGGACACGGTGACCGTGGTCGTCTCCGTGACGCCGCCCGAGGTCACGGTGTAGGTGAAGCTGTCGACGCCATTGAAGTCGAGCCCCGGCGTGTACGTAATCGTGCCGTCAGGCAGGAAGCTGACGGTGCCGCTGGCACCCTGAGTGACACCGCTGACGACGCGACCGGCATTCTCGAACGTGTCGTTGCTCAGAACGTTGATGGTGACCGGCGTGTCTTCCGGCGTGGCAACGGTATCAGCCACGATGTCGACGATCGGCGACACGGTGATCGCGACCGAGTTGGAAACGGTGGTCGATCCGTCGTTGACGGTCACCGACAGCGCCGCGGCACCGGTGTAGTCGGCGGTCGGCGCATAGCGCAGGCCGTTCAGGGCCGCGTTGATGGCGGCGGCCGAGCCGGTGACGGTGATGCTGGCGGTGCCATCGCCGGCAACGGTGACGCCGGCGGTCGAGCCGAGGCTGACTACGCCATTGGTCGACGACAGCGTGACTGTCAGCGTATCGCCGTCGATGTCGGCGACCGTGATGGCGTTGCCGGCGCCGCTGGAGAAGACGAGTGCGATATCCTCGTTGGTGGTCTGCGCCAGCGGCAGCCCCATGGTCGGCGCATCATTGACCGGCGATACGGTGACGGTGACGGTCGTCGTTTCGGTAACGCCGCCGGAGGTCACCGTATAGGTGAAGGTATCGGTGCCGTTCCAGTTGGCGGCCGGCGTATAGGTGAGCTGTCCAGCCGAGCCGATGCTGACGGAGCCGTGGCTGCCCTGCGTCACCGACGTGATGGCGGCACCGGAATTCTCGAAGCTGTCGTTCGCCATCACATTGACCGTGACGGCAGTGTCCTCGCTGGTGGTGATGCTGTTGGCGACGATATCCGCCACAGGCGTGACGCTGATGGCCACGGTATTGCTCGTGGTCACCGTACCGTCGTTGGTCGACACGCTCAGGACTGCGGCGCCATTGTAGTCGCTGGTCGGGTTGTACTGCAGACCATCAAGCGCATCATTGATCGCCGCAGCCGGGCCGGTGATGGTCAGTGTGCCAGTGCCGTTGCCGGTGACGGTGACACCGCTGTAGGCGCCGAGACCGAGAGTACCATTGGTGACGGATACCGTGGTGGTCAGGCTACCACCGTCGACGTCGCCGACAGTGATGGCGTTTCCGGTGCCGGCACCGAACACGAGGCCGGAATCCTCGGCCGTGCTCTGGGCGCCGGGCACCGTTTGCGTCGGCGCATCATTGACAGGATCGACCACGACCGTGACGGTGGCCGTCTCGGTGACCCCGCCTGAGGTGACGGTGTAGGTGAAGGTGTCGGTGCCGTTCCAGTTGGCGGCCGGCGTATAGGTGACCGTACCGTCGCCATTGATGACAACGGTGCCGTGCGTGCCATTGGTGACGGCCGTCACCACACGCGCGGGGTTCTCGAACGTGTCATTGCCGAGCACGGCAATGACGGCACTGCCGTCCTCGGTGGCCGAGGCGGCGTCGTTGGCGATATCGGTCACCGGCGCAAGCGTGACGGCAATGGAACCGGTCACGGCCGGCGCGGTGCCGTCGCTGGTCGAGACCGACAGCAGCACGGTGCCGTTGGCATCGGCGAGCGGGACATAGCGCAGGCCATCCAGAGCGCTGGTGACGGCAGCCGGGTCACCGGTCACCGTCAGCGTTCCGGAGCCGCTGCCCGTGATCGTGACGCCGGCGAACGCGCCGAGCTGCAGCATGCCGGTGGGCACGGAAATCGTTGTGGTGACGACATCGCCATCGATGTCACCGAGCACGATGCGATTGCCGTTCGCCGTGCTGAACACGACATCTGTGTCCTCGACGCCGGCCTGAGCGGTAGGCAGCGACTGCGTCGGCGCGTCATTGGCGGCCGCGACGTTGACGGTCACCGTCGCCACCTCGATGACGCCACCCGAGGTAACGGTGTAGGTGAAGCTGTCGACGCCGTTGAAGTTGGCATTGGGGGTGTAGGTCACGTTGCCGGCGGCATCGATGGTCACGGTGCCGTGGGCCGGCTGCGTGTAGCCGGTGACGCTCGGCGTGCCCTCGAAGGTGTCAGCCGTGGCTCCATTCGTGCCGGTCACGACGTTGAAGGTGAGGACCGCATCCTCGGTCGCCGCCACCGTGTCGCTGGTGATGTCGGCCACAGGCGTTACGGTCAGCGCCACGCTGGCCGTCGTGGTGCCGATGCCGTCGGTCGTGCTGATGCTCAGCGCGTCGCTGCCGTTGTAGTCTGCGGCATTGACATACGTGAGCCCCTGCAGAGCCGCGCTGATGTCAGCGGGGCTTCCCGAAACGGTGACGGTGCCCGTACCGTTGCCGGCAACCGTGAGGCCGGTCGTGCCGCCGAGCGTCAGAGTGCCGTGGGCAACGGACAGTGTCGTGGTCACGGTCGCGCTGTCGCCGTCGGCGATGCTGATGGCATTGCCGTTCGCCGTGTTGAAGACGAGGGCCGAATCCTCGGGCGTCGACAGGGCGCCCGGCACCGTGGCGACGGGACTGTCGTTGAGGGGGTTCACGTTGAGCGTCACGGTCGCCGTGCTGGTGGCGCCGTCGGCATCGATGAGCTGGTAGGTGAAGCTGTCGCTGCCGTTGTAGTTCGCGGCGGGCGTATAGGTGAAGGTTCCGTTGCTGTTCAGAACCAGCGTACCGTGCGCCGGGCCTGCGACCGGCGTCGTGTTGACGCTCAGCGCGTCGCCATCGGGGTCGTTGTCGTTGCCCAGCACGCTGCCGGTGATGTCCGTGTCCTCGTTGCCGCTGAAGCTGTCGGCCACGGCGACGGGGGCCGGATTGGTGACCGTCCAGCTGAACGTACGGGTCACCGAGGCACCCGACGGATCGGTGGCCGTGACGTTGACGGAATACACGCCGCCGACACCACCCGTCGAGGCGTGAATGCCGATGGTGCCGGAGATCTGACCGGTCGCCGCATTGATGCCGAGACCGGACGGAAGACCGGTCGCGGAGAAGGTCAGCGCGTCGCCGTCGATATCGGAGAAGAAGCCTCCGACCGCGTAGGAAGCCGTTGCACCATCGATGCTCGAGCGGGAAAAGATGCTGCTCGCCGTCGGGGCATCATTCACCGGCGTCACGGTCATGGTGACGGTGGTCGTCTCGGTCACACCGCCGGAGGTCACCGTGTAGGTGAAGCTGTCGCTGCCGTTGTAGTTGGCGGCCGGCGTGTAGGTGACGTTGCCACCCGCGCCGATGGTCACGGTTCCATGCGCCGGTTGCGTCACGGCCGTGACGGATGCGCCCGCGTTCTCGAAGCTGTCGTTGGCGAGAACATTGAAGGTCGTCGCCTGGTCCTCGGGTGTGGTCTGCGCGTCGGCCGCGATGTCCGCCACCGGCGACACGGTGATGCCGACCGCGCTCACGACGGCTGGAGCGGTGCCGTCCGACGTCGAAACGCTGAGCGAGGTCGAGCCATTCCAGTCGGCCGTCGGCGCGAATGCGAGACCATTCATCGCGGCGGTGACGGCCGCGGCCGTGCCGCTCACCGTGACGGTTCCGGTGCCGTTGCCGGTGACCGTGACCCCAGCGGTCGCGCCGAGCGTCAGCTTGCCGTTGGCGACGGTCAGCGTCGTGGTGACGTTGCTGTCGACATCGGCAACCGCAATGGCGTTGCCGTTGGCGCTGCTGAACACGAGCCCCGTGTCTTCGGTCGTGGTCTGCGCCCCGGGCACGGTATTGACCGGCGCGTCGTTGACCGCCGCGACATTGATGGTGACGGTGGCGGTCTCGGTGACGCCGCCCGAGGTGACGGTGTAGGTGAAGGTGTCTGTGCCGTTGAAATTGCCGTTGGGCGTATAGGTCACGCTGCCGTCGGCGAGGAACGTCACGGAGCCGTTGGCCGGCTGCGTCACGCTGGTGACCGCCGGTGCACCCTCGAAGCTGTCGGCAGTGGCGCCGTTGGTACCGGTCAGCACGTTGAAGGTCTTCGGCGTATCCTCGGCCGCCGCGATGGTGTCGTTGGTGACATCAACAACCGGCGTGACGTTGATCGCGACCGTCGAAACAATGGTCGCCGTGCCGTCGTTGGTCGACACCGAGAGGTCGAACGGTGCAGTGGTGTTGTAATCAGCAGCCGGAGTGTAGGTGATGGAAGCTATGGCCGCGTTGATATCGGTGGCGCTTCCCGTGATCGTTACCGTGCTGCTGCCATTGCCGGAAATGGTCGCGCCACCGCCGGTGACGACGTTGAGCACGCCGGTGCCGGCCGGAAGCGTCAGGGTCGTCGTCAGCGTTCCACCGTCAACATCGGCGACAGAGACACCAGTGATGACCTTGGCGACATCCTCGCTGGTGGTCTGGGCACCGGGGACGGTGTTGACCGGCGCATCGTTGACCGGAGCGACCGTGACGTTGACGGTTGCCGTTTCGGTGACGCCGCCAGAGGTCACCGTGTAGGTGAAGCTGTCGGGACCATTGTAGTTGGCGGCCGGCGTGTAGGTGACATTACCGCCGGTTCCGATCGTGACGGTGCCGTGGGCCGGCTGCGTGACCGCGGTGATCGTGGCGCCTGAATTCTCGAATGTGTCGTTGGCCATCACATTGACAGTGATGGCGGCATCTTCGTTGGTCGTCACGCTGTCATTGACGATATCCGCGACGGCAGACACAGCGATCGTGCGCGAGACCGTGCCCGAGTTCAGGGCACCGTCGGACGTCGAAACCGTGAAGGTCGCGTTGCCGTTGTAGTCAGCCGTTGGCGTGTAGCTCAAGCCCGCGAGCGCCGTGTTGATGGCGGTGGCGGAGCCGGCGATGGTCATCGAGCTGGTACCGGCGCCGGTCACCGTTACGCCGGTCAGAGACGCGAGGCTCAACGTGCCGTTGGTGATGGTCACCGTGGTCGTCAGCGAGGCGCTGTCGACATCAGCGACGCTGATGCCGGTGATGGCGAACGCGGTGTCCTCGGTCGCGGGGCCGATGCTGGCCGGAACGACCTGCGTCGGTGCATCGTTCACGGGATTGACGGTCAGCGTGACGAGCGCGGTCTTGCTGTCGCCATTGGCATCCGTGTAGCGATAGGTGAAGGTGTCGGTGCCGTTGAAATTGCCATTCGGCGTGTAGACGAAGGCACCTGTCGCGGTGTCAAAGGACGTGAGGGTGCCGCTGGTCGGGCCGGTTACGATGGAGAGCGGATTGGCGGCGCCCGGCGTGCCGACATCGGTGTCGTTGGTCAGCACGTTGCCGTTGATGGCCGTGTCCTCGTTGCCCGCGAAGGCATCGTTGACCGGATCGGGCGCGAGATCGATGTTGATCGTCGTCGTGGCGGTGTTGGAATTGACCGAGCCGTCGTTGACGGTGACGTTGATGGTGCGCGGCGTGGTCGACGGCGTGTCCGTCGTGTTGTCGAACGTGATCGCCTGCAGCGCCGCCACGTACTGCGCCTTGGTGGCGGTGCCGGTCAGCGAAACCGTGCTGCCGCTGATGACGTAGGTGATGCCGCCGGTCAGCGTGCCTGTGGTCGTGGTCGCGCCATTGACGAGCAGCCGGTCTCCGGTCTGCGCGTTGGTGAGCGTGATCGTCGCGGACTCCATGTTCGCGTCGTCGATGTCACTGATCGCACCACTCCCAGCGACGACCGCGATGGCAGCAGCATTCTCCTTGTATGTCGTTGCATAGCCGCTGCCGGCCGTGCCGCCGTCGAGGTCGAGCGTCGGTGCGACGTTCGTCACCGTGCCGCTGACGGTCGCGGTGGCCGTGCCGCCGGCACCGTCGCTGATGGTGTAGGTGAACGAGGGCGAGCCGACGTAATTCGCCGTCGGCGTGAAGATGAGGTTGCCGCCGCCATTCAGCGTGACGACGCCGCCGGTGACCGAGACGCCGGGGCCGCCGGAGATGATCGCCGTGCCGTTGACCTGCGTCACCGTGAACGAAGCGCTGTCGACATCGCTGTCGTTGGCACGCACGTTGATGCCGATAGCCGTATCATGCGGCGTCGTGAAGCTGTCGTTGACGGCCACCGGCGCGTCATTGACCGAGACGACCGTCACATAGCAATGCGCGGTGTTGGAGGCGCTCGTACCATCATTGACGACCACCGTGATGTCACGCGTCGTGGTATTGGGCGCTTCGGTGGTGTTGTCGAACGTGATGGCGCGGACGGCCGCCGCATAATTGGCCTTCGAGCCGGAGGTCGTGAACGTCACGACCGAACCGGTATTCGTGTAGCTGATGCCGTTGATCGTGCCAGAAGCAGCGGCCGACCCGCCGACCAGCAGTCGATCTCCCGTCTGGGCATTGGTCAGCGTGACGACGCCGGACGCCATGTTGGCGCTGTCACCGTCGCGGACATCGTTGCCGGTCGCCGCGATCGACACGCCGGCCGCGTTCTCGGTGTAGGTGGTCGAATAGTCGTTGCCGGCCGTCGCGTCGGTGAACGACGTGGTGTTGGTGTAGAGCTTGACGTTGTCGATATAGACGTCGTCGTTACCGCTTGCGCCGCTGAAGACGAGGCTGCCCGTCGCGGCGACACTGGACGGCAGGTTGATGACGATCGACGTCAATGTACCGCTCGCGCTGGCCATGCCTGTGATCGTGGTCGCCGCCGTCGTGCCGGCGGCATTGGTCGCACCGCCGACATAGGTGATGGTGCCGCTGGCTGCCGCGCCCGCGCCCGTCGTCAGCGTCGCATAGGTGACGCCGCCGACCTGGATGTTGAAGGTGCGGGAAGCGGTATCGCCCGATACCCAGCCAATGTCGAGGTTGAGCCGGCCGGCACCAGCAGTGCCGGGGCCGGCGTTGAGCCCGGTCAGGCCGGCCATGGTGAGGGTATCGGCCGACGCATTGGTGAAGCCGTAGCGGCCGCTGATGGCCGAGTTGACCGCCGCACCTGTGCCGCCCTCGGTCCAGCCAAACGGGACGTCGGCATAGTCCGAGAAGCCGCCATTGCTGACGATGTTGTTGGTATCGGTGACGCTGGTCAGGCCGGAGTTCAAATCGACGATGGGGCTGAAGTCGCCGGTCAGCGTCGAGGTGGCGGTGGTCGTGACCGAGTTGAGCTGGTTATGGATGGCGATGGTGAACGAGCGCGAACCAGCGACGCCGCTGGTGGTCGAGAACTTGATGGCCTTGAGCGCGTTCTGGTAGGCGCTCTCGTCGGCCACGCCCGTCAGCGTGATGCTGTAGGCGGAATGCACATCGACGGTGACGCCGGCCGGCAGAGACGCCGTGTCGACGGTCAGCACGTCGCCACTCTGCGGATTGGTCAGCGTGACGGTTGCGTCCGCGATGTCGCCGATGACATTGGTGATGGTCACGTCGGTGTCGACGATCGCCACCTTGGACCCGGTCGCGGCCTGGAACGTGCCGGCGTAGCTCGTGCCGGTGGTCGTGCTGTTGTTGGCGTCGAGGTCGAGCTTGGTATCGCCGTCGAATGCGATCTGATAGCTGAAGGTGGTGGCGCTGGTGATGGTGCCGAGCGTGTATTGGATACCCAGGCCGTTATCGGTCGCCGGATTGGTGTCCCAGGTGTTGACGATGTCGCCACCGTTGTCCATGCCGTTGTAAACGCCATAATACAACGACGAGTAATAGCGGTCGAACTGCCGGCCGCCCTGGACCTCCGCAAAGCCGACGATCGATTCGTTTGCGGTGCCGACACCCTTGCGCACGCCGACGAACGAGGGATCGCCGGTCGTATTGTTGTTGAGCGCCAGGCTCGGATCGAGCGAGAAGGCCGGGCCGTTATCGCCACCGGCCAGGAACGTATCCATCGTGTGATAGAACTTGACCGCCTGTGTGTTGCCGGTCGGCGGATTGACCGTCACTGTTTCGGTGAAATACTTGTTGGGGAAGGTGTAGATCGTCTGGATCTGCACCATGAACTCGGTGGCGCTGTTGTAGGCGTTGTTATTGTCGGCGTCGTAATAGATCTTGGTGGTGACGATATACGGATCAGCGGCGGTACCGGTGCCGGTCAGGGTCTGCGCGCCGACCGATTTCCAGTTGGCATCGATGATGGTGGCGTTCGATGCATTCACGGCAGCAGCGTTCGCAGGACCGACGATCTTGTTGCCGACCGCGAGATAGATGCCATTGAACAGCGCATTGCTGGTATCGGTGACGCCGGGTTGATAGACCTGATCCAAATTCTGATATTTGACCTGAATCTGACCGAGGTTGGTGACGAAAATCCGCAGGCCGTCCGTGCCGGCCGTATTGACGCCGCCAGTCGGATTGATCGTCGTCTGCACCAGGGTATCGTGCCAGTCGCTGGCCGAAAGGGTACGCGTATCGATGATGCCGACCTGGTCCTCGAGCACCCAGTCGCCGCCGAGGTCGGCAGCGCCCGTGGCGTCGGTGGAGGCCGCGACGTCGGCTCCGGTCAAACGGGCGAGCGTCTGCGCCGCATCGGCACCGGCAGCGCCCTTCGCGAAGTCGCAACCGTAAACGAGGATGTCGGCCTTGTCGGTGAGCGCCGACTTTATGACGGCAAGATCCGCTGCATACGTCGTCGTCATCGACGCCACGTTCAGCGAGCTGGTGCCGATGTAGAGATTGGCCTGCGAGCCGTGCGACAGGATGTGAATGGCGGAGATGTCGTGCCGGCCCGCCAGCGCAGCGGCCATCTGATGCAAGCCGTCCTTGGTCTGGTCGATGACGATGACCTCGGCACCGTCCGGCAGCGACTGCAGCAGGTGCGCCTTGTCGCTCACCGAGCCGTCGATGAACACGATGTCATGCGTATTCGTGGGCGCCGCGCCCTCCCCGGCGCGCGACGCGAGCGCGGCCATCAGCTCACCAACCGCCGGCGCCACATCGAAGCCGTGCGCGTGCGCGTGCGACTCATGCGCCTCGGCCACCAGCGGCTTGCTTGCATCCGCGACCTGCGCCGCCGTATCGACCGCCGCGCCATCGAACACCATGCGGCTTTCGAGCACGCGATACGATGCCGAGGCGCTGAGGCGCTGCACCGCATTCTGCATGCGTGCGACATCACCTTGGGGCGCGCCCTTGATCGTCTTCTTCGACTTGTTCGATTTGCGCTTGGTCATCTGCCTGGATTCCTGAAGCGTGAGAAATTTGAAACGCGCGAATCATGGTTCGCGACATTGATCCACAATGAAACACGCAACCACTTAATGAGACACGAACACTTCGATCCGTCCCGACATTAAACACGCGAAATATATTCAATCTGCTCGTCCAGGTTGCATTTGACTTGGCATGACATTTGCTCAATTCAGCAAGCCGCCGCTAGAGACGGCAAATGATTATTTAACCTCAGCGAGTGTGGCTCATGCAATTGGCCGTTGCCGCCGCTATTCTTACCGGCACATTCACCATATATCCCGGCTCAAATACCAGGCACGCCGAAGTCGAGGCCATCACTGATCGTGGCCCGATCCTGGAAATGATTGTCCGCTGCCCGAGCGGCACCGCAATCATCACCTATTCAAAAATGGAGCGCTTGTATTGCCAGCCAAACCTGCACTGCAGGCGCGACATGGCAAGCGTCATCCGCAACACCTGCCGTTGATCACGCTTGTCCGGCGAACCGCAGCGGCGTTCCCTGTTCAGCCGCCACCGATTTCACCGCCGACGTGCGGGCTGCAAGAGCGCGCAAAAAATGAAACAGGCCCCTGCGTTGCGGAGACTCGTTTCAGGCTAATGATTCTTTGGCCCCAACGACACGTCAGGCGCCGCTTTCCCGCATGAGGACCTTCAGGGTCTGGCGCCAGGCGCGTGCGACGAAGCTTTCCGGCTGACCGCTCGCCACCACGACGCCGCGGACCGCGACCTCCGTAGCGGCGACGTCCGCACCGGCTTTCATGTGCACCATGTATTGCGCCGAAACTGGGTTGAGCCGACGCTTGGGGTCGGCCGTCACGGCGATGCGTCCGGAGAATTGCGAAGCCAGATCGGCGATTTCGATTTCCGACGAGCTGGCGGTGGCGATTTGGGAAATCGTCACGTCGATGGCACGGCGCTGAGCAAACTCCGGGATGAAGCGACCACGCGCTCCGGCTTGCAGCCGCCACATATCCGGCTCGGCGATGTAGCCGCGCGCAACAACCGTCCCCGGCGCCGCGATGAGGGCCACCATCTCGCGCACATTGACCCAGCGCCCCGCATGCAGCATCGGATTGAGCTCGGCGATACGGCCCGAGAACGGCGCCCGCAGAACAAGCTCCGCCTGCTCGCGCTTCAGTCCCTCGATGCGGCTCTTCAGGGACGCGATGGTGCTCTCCAGCACCACGGTATCCTCGAGGTCCGAGCGATCGGCACCGCGGCGTGCGTGCTGCAGCTGCGCCAGCCGCAGCTTGGTCACGGAGAGGTCGATATCCTGCGCGATGTCGGGCGAGGTCAGCGTCACCAGTGGCTGCCCGGCCACCACCTCGGCGCCGTGCGTGACATGGATTTGAGCCACACGCGCCGGGCGGAGCGGATAGATGCGCGTCAGCGCGCCGCTCTCGACCACGGCCGGAATCTCGACACTGCTCGACCAGGGCACCACAGCCAGCAGCCCGAGACAGGCGACCGCACCCAGCGTCAGCCTGGCGCGGGCCGAGGCGGCCATGTCGCCACGGCGCTCCCACCAGCACCTCAGTTCGGACCAGATCGGCCGCGCGACGAAAAAGATAATCTCGACCGCGAACAGGATGAGGCCCAGCACCTTGAAGAAGTAGTGATAGACGAGCAACGCGATGCCGACGAACAGAACGAGGCGATAGATCCAGACGCTCCAGGCGTAGACGATCAGAACCGCCGACAGCCACCGCGGGTGCTCCTCTGGCGCCGCCTCGCCGAGCCCGAACAGCCACTCCCGCAGCTTCCAGCGGCCCAGGGCGAAGGCCCGGGCCTGCAGGTTTTCGACGCCGAGCGTTTCGGACAGCAGGTAGTAGCCGTCGAAGCGCATGAACGGGTTGAGGTTGATGAGCAGGCTGGAGACGACGCTAACGGCCGAAAGCACGAAGGCAAGACTACGCAGCGGACCTTCGGGCAGGAAGGCCCACAGGAACAGCGCGACTGCGGCAATGCCGAGTTCCACCTTGATGCCGGCGCTGTCGATGGCGATGCGCTGGCGGCGGTCGCGCAGGCGCCAGGAGTCCGTCACGTCTGTGTAGAGGAGCGGCGCCATGACGATGAAGGCGAGCCCCATCGTGTGCACGCGGCAGCCGTGGCGCACGGCCGTATAGGCGTGCCCCAGCTCATGCGCGGCCTTGACGCAGCCGAGCCCGAGCGCCGCCAGTGCCACACCCTCCCAGGTGAAGAAACCCTGCAAGGTTCCCAGATACTGGTCCCATTGGCGCGTCGCAAGATAGAGTCCGACAGCGCCGAGCACGGCGAGGAACGCCAGCGCGAAGCGTGAGGTCACGGCATCGGCAAACGGCAGCGTGCGTTCGAGGAAGGCCTGGGGCCGACACAGCGGCAGGCGAAAGAAAAGGTAGTTGTGCACCAGCCAGGCCAGCGGCGAATGGCGCCCGTTCTCGCGCAACGCGGCGTAGTGCCGCCAGCCGTTGCGCTGCGCCTCCATGGTCAGATTGTTGCCGTAGAGGAACGAAACGAACCGCTTCAGGCTGGCGTCATCGAGCGCGACGCGACCGCCGGCATTGACCTTGGCGATCAGCTCCGGCTCGCTGGCGCACTCCGGCCAGCGCCGCAGCGTCTCGTAGCTCGCCGGATCGATCTGGATGAAGCGGTTGAGCAGCGGATCGTGGATGAGCCATGTCGGCTCGCCCGTGACGCTCGCAGCTCCCTGCAGCAGCCGCAGCTCGGGCCGCAGCGCCGGCAGCGGCGGCGGAGGGGGCGGTGCCTGCGCCGGCCCGGCGCCGACGCTGGTGCCCGTGGAGGACGCGATGCTCATAGCCCGACCCACTGCCGCGCGGCGGCGATGGGGCGCCGCAGCAGATAGAAGCCGAGAGGAACGGTGTCGCTATAGACCTGAGCCGTGCCGCGCACGCCGAGGCGCAACGGCTGCCGCGGGGTCTCGGAAGCCTCGGCGACCAGACGGAACGCGAGCTGCTGGTTGTCGTGCGCGCGCGCCTGATAGTCGGCGCGCACCAGCCTGGCCGCGATCGGATGCAGGGGATCGCTGTCGAGGAACACCTTTACGCGCGCCCCCTCGTGCAGCACGATGGCGTCGGCCACGCCGAGATCGACGTTGAACTGCGTCCTGCTCGCGTCGGCGATCTCCATCAGCTTCTCGCCCACCGCGACCGGGCGACCGATGAGATCCCTCTTGTCGGAGAAAAAGGCGATGCCGTCGCGATCCGCCGTGACGGTGGCACGCGCGAGAAGGTCGCGCGCATAATCGCGCTCGGCCACGCGCAGCTCCAGCTCAGCCTTGGCGAGCGCCATGTCGTGGCGACCGCGAATGTCGACGAACGCGAGCTGTGCCGCCTTCTTGTACTTGGTCTCGGCAACCAGCACCTCGCGGTTGGCGATCTCGAGCTTGTTCTTCAGCACCGTATCGGCCAGCTGAACGAGGGGCTGCCCGGTCTTGACCGTGGCATTGGGCTCGACCAGCACGGCATCGACGACGCCCTCGACGCCGGTCGTGACGATGAACGGATCACGCGCCGCGACCTCGGTCGGCGCAAGAGCCGACATGGACACCGGGAACAGCGCGGCGATCGCCAGGGCCAGCGCCGACAGCCCAGCGGCACGCGGCGAGATGCGCGCCGGCAGCGGCAAACGCGGACGCGCCTTCGCCATGGCCATCCAGGAGTGGGCGTAGCTGCCCGCCAGATGGCGTGAGACGGCGATATCGGCCTCGGTCCACGGCGCGGCTCGCGCCTGCACCATGCCGCCGAACGGCTTGCCCTCGATGTCGCAGAACGGCACCCACACCAGATGGCGCAAGGGATACGAGTCGCGGACGTCCTCGAAACTGCCGGCAAAGGCCCCCGCCTCGAATTCCCGCGCCTTGGCGAGGCCATGCGCCGCCTCGAGCGACGCGACGACGGCCTCGAACCACAGCAACAGCGGCGAGGACCGGTCCAGCCGGGTGATGGACGAGACAGCCTGCACCGCCATGCCGCCGCCGCGACCGCGCTCCAGCACCACCACCTGCTGTGCCCGCGTCAGATGCCGCGTCTCGTTGGCGATGAAATAGGACAGCTCGGCGAGGCTGCGCGTGCGGCGCATCTCCACCTCGAGCCTCAGCAGCGCCGCGGCGGCGCTGCCGGCCCTGTCCTCGCTGGCACGCTGCGGCGTCGGCGCCGCGGTCGTCGCGGCTCCGGCAGCGCCAGCGGCACCCGGCCTGGGCACGTCGCCATCGGCGATGGCGGCGCCGGCTGAGCCGGCCGCATTGCTACCGGTCACGCGGGCCGTCGCCGAAGCGAAAGCCGCAGCCGAGATCGAGATATTGCCCGCCGGCCCGGCCGTCATCCTGCCCTCGCTGCCCTCGCCCGGCTGCGGCGACACCGGCGATGCCGCACCCGCTCCTCGAGACGGCCGAGGCGTCTCGGCGGTCGCCGCGCCGTCGGGAAGCGGCGCCTCGGCCCGCACTGTCGCGGCGCCGGTGATGACGGAGCGCGCCTTGCCGATCTTGGCCGCGAGCGCGCGAGCCGCAAAATCGCCGAGGGCCGGGCCCTTGGCATGGCCCGTCCCTGGTGCCGGAGATGGCGGATTTCGGCTCGGCCGCGGCTCCGCCTGCGGCGCACGCTTCACGAATGTCATTGGCCCGGCTCCAGCGTGGGGAAACGCGCCGTGCCGCTCATGCCGGCCAGGATGCGCTCGTCGTTGCTATCGAAGGCAGCGATCACCTTCACGGTCTGACTGACGGGATCGACAGCGGCGCCGACGCGCAGCAGGTGGGCATCGTGGGTCACGCCAGTCTCATCGATGGTGAAGGCGAGGTGAGCCCCCGGACCCATCTTGCGCAGCCACACCGACGGCAGAATGAGATCGATCTCGAACGTGCCGCCTTCGACGATGGAGAGCATCGGCTTGCCGCTCTGCGGCATCTCGTGCTCGTTCACACTGAGCTCGGTGACCCGCCCGTCGAACGGCGCCACCAGCTCGCATTGCCGCAGACGCGCGGCAACCGCGCTGGCCTCGGCGCGCGCCTTGTCGACGCGGGCCCGCGAAACCTCGACGTCGAGCTTGCCGACAGCCCCCTTCTTGTCGAGGAAGACGTTGCTTTCCAGCATCACCTTCATCTCGCGATGCACGGCTTCGAGCGCAGCGTGCTCGGCCTGCATGCGCTCGCAGTCGAAGCTGATCAGCACATCGCCCTTGCGGAATGATTGCGCCTCGCGAAAGTTGATGCGCGCGATGCGTGCCGCCAGATCGGTGGCGATCGACGCCTGATGCAGGGGCCGCACGATGCCACGTATCGGCAGGCGTTCGGACTCGGACGACCCAGCCACGACCGTTGCCGCACCGACAGTCGACAGCGCGGCCATTGCGGCCAAGAGCGTCATGGGCCTTTTCGGATGCATAGGGCGGGTCTCCGCATTTTTGAATTACTCTGCATTTTCCATGACCTGCGTTACGCAATGGATAATTTACTCGTCAAATTGGGCTACCATCTTGGAACACCTGCGGCTTTCCAGCCGTCGCAATGGCCCTGGAGTAAGCTTCGCGAAGGCTTCCCGCCGCCAACGGCATCTGGCGCCCCTGCTCCAAGGGGGGCGGACGAACGAAAACCGCCGACCCTTTGCAGGGCCGGCGGGGCAAACATTCCAGCTTTGGAGTCGATTTCGGCGGTCGCCCTGGCGGCTCAATCGGCCTGCGACACGCGCGCCTTCCAGCTCGCGGGTCTGTCGCCACGCTCTGCCCACAGGCCGCGCAGCGCCCCTGCCAGGCCCTTGACGGTCTGCTGGGTCGGCGCCAGCTCGTTGGCATACGGGTCGAGACCCATCGACGAGTAGACGTTGGCGAAGGCGTTCTGCAGATTGGAGTAGGCGATGTCGCGGCGAACCTCGGCGACGAGGGTATTCATCTCCTCGCGGATCAGCGTCTGCTCGCTGATTCGATCGGCCGCGGCCTCGTTGCGCATCAGACCGACGAGGCGGCGCTGTACCTCGAGGAACTCGGTCGCCGTCTTGAGTTCCTTGTTGAAGTGGTGGAAGCGCACGCGGCTGACATGCACCTGGGCCAGCACGGCCATGCCGACGGCCAGCGCGCGCTCCTTCAGCAGATCGCCCTGCGCATCGATGACCTCGCGCTTGTGCGGATACTGGAACACGCGAATCACGTTCCAGCTCGCCTTGGCGCCCCAGCTCAGCCAGTGATTGTTGTAGAGGAAGTCGTTGCTGTCGAAATTGGTGCCGGAATACACCTGCAGGCCCGGCAGCAATTCCAGCAGCGCTGCGTGGTATTCGTGGTCGTTGATGCGCTCCTTGTACCAGACCTCGCGCAGCTCGGCCCGGTTCTCAAGCGCCGTCGACATCATCTCGGCGACCGGCATCCTCAACTTGAGGTCGCGCCCCATGTGCCGGGGCTGCACCAGGGAGAACTTGGTGCCGGGCTTCAGGTTCATCAGTGCGGCGAGCTGCGTCTTGGCGGTCGCCAGATCGCGCTCCAGCTCCTGGATCGTCCGCTTGATCTCGACCAGCTCGCGCTCATAGGTCACGGCCGTGATCGGCGACGTCTGGCGGGCCTCCGAGATCGAGCGCGAATTGGCCTGCACGCGCTGCACGCGATCCTCGAGGGTGCGCAGCTTGGAGAGCAGCCGATCGGCGCTGACCGCACGCCAGTAGGCCGTGCGCACGTCCTCGACGACCCGATGCATGACCTTGCGGCGCATCTCGTTGGCGATCAGATACTGATCCGACGCCTGGCGCGCCTTCACATAGGACAGGCCGAAATCGAGCACGTTCCAGCTGAACGCGACATCGGCCGTGGTGTTCTGCTTTTCCTGCGACGTCGAGGTGGCGAGGCTCTGAATGCCGGTCAGCACATTGACGCTGTTCGACGCATTATAGTTGTTGCGCTCGGCGTAGCCGGTGCCTGCCACCACGCCCGGCAGCATCGCGTAGCTCGCGACATCGAGTTCCTTGATGCGCAGCGCCGTCTGCATCGTCTCGACGCGATGATCGAGATTGTACTTCAGGGCGCGCGCCATCGCCTCGTAGAGATCGACAGGGCCGCGAACGGGCTCCTGATCGGCCGTCATGTTCCGGCTGACGAGCGCAGCCCGATCGGAAATCTCTCCGTCGGTCAATGACACGGGCTGCAGAGCGCAACCACCAGTCGCAATAAGCGCCAGGAGACAAACGGAGGTGAGTGCCAGCTGCGGGTGCATATGCATGTGCCTGCGTCGATTCGTTGCGGATAAAATGAAAAACCCACACACCAACGCAACGGAACACTCATAAGCTGATTCGTGCAGCCTACTGGTTAACAGGAAGCAACGTTTTGCCCTTGATGGAGCCGTGGCCGACTTGAGGCGGCGTCCTGAGGCAACCGCGCCATGCAATCTCTGGTATAACCGTCCGATCGTTAACACGTGCACAACGAAGCTTGCGTCGGGCTTGGCGCGATGCATCTATGCACCACGACCGCAAGCCGAGGCGCCACGCTGGCGATGGACACGGCGGCCTTTGCGACACAGCAAGGCAAGTTTTCGCGCCCGTTTCGATGGCCCCGCTCATGATCGATGCCCTTCGAGGAAAGCTGGCCGGATTGCTGGCGGGCGCAGCCCAAGCGGTCGGGGATCGTCGCGCCGGATCAGAAGCGGGCGTTCAGGCCGCTTCCGGCGACCTCAAGGAGGTTCGCCGCGGCGGCGACATCTGGCAGTCCATCGTCGACGGCATCGATGCCCCGGCCCTGCTACTCGACGCGCACGGCCTGATCCTCGCTGCCAACGGGTTGTCGTCGTCGCTGCTGCAGGTTGCGGCAGGGCGCCTCATTTCGCTGACCATCCGCGCGCCCGAGTTGCATACGGCGCTGGAGCGGGCGCGCACCACGGGCATCCAGCAGGCATTTGAGTTGAAGCTGCTCGCCCCCGTCGAACGCACGCTCGAAGGCTTGGCAACCCCCTTGCCGTCTGCCTCGCCGGAGGGTCCCCCAGCGCCCTCTCTGCTCCTGGTGCTGCGCGACCGCACCGAGCAGGAGCAGCTGGCCCGCATGCGCGCCGAGTTCGTCGCCAACGCCAGCCACGAATTGCGCACACCGCTGGCCTCCATCCGCGGCTTCGTCGAGACGCTGCAGGGACCGGCCAAGGACGACGCGGCGGCGCGGGAGCGCTTCCTCGGCATCATGCAGTCCGAGACGGCACGCATGTCGCGGCTGATCGAGGACCTGCTGTCGCTCAACCGCATCGAGATGCGCGAGCACATCGCGCCCAAGGACCGGATCGACCTGCTGGGCGTCGTGCGCGAAGCGATGGGGGCGCTATCGCCCCAGGCTCAGGAGCGCCGTGCCACGATCGCCTTCAGCCATGACCGCGATCCGGCCTGTGTGATCGGCGAGCGCGACGAGCTGCTGCAAGTGGCGCAGAACCTGATCCAGAATGCCATCAAGTACGGACGCGACGGCGGGCGCGTGGAGGTCACGGTGCGACACGGCGGCAGCCGCGTCAGCCTTGCCGTCAAGGATCAGGGAATCGGCATCGCGCCGGAGCATCTGCCGCGCCTGACCGAGCGATTCTATCGCGTCAGCGCAAAGGCGAGCCGCGAGCGCGGCGGCACGGGGCTCGGCCTCGCTATCGTCAAGCACATCGTCAATCGCCATGGCGGCGAGTTGTCGGTCGCCTCGAAGCTGGGCGAAGGATCCGAGTTCACGGTCCGGCTGCCGGTATGCCCCGCGCGCCCATCGAGCGCCTCGAGCGCCTGAGTCCCGCCGCGGCGGCGGCCGGCTTCCCGCCGCGAATGGCCGCAGCGCCGCGCGCCACCCTCAACCGTTGACGACCGCAGCCGGCGGCTGACCGGCGCCCACACCATAGCGGCGCTCGATGTAGTCCTCGACGATCTGCTTGAAATCGGCGGCGATGTTGGGGCCGCGCAACGTCATCGCCTTCTTGCCGTCGATGAACACCGGCGCGGCCGGGCTCTCGCCCGTGCCCGGCAGCGAGATGCCGACATCGGCGTGCTTCGATTCGCCCGGACCATTGACGATGCAGCCCATGACGGCGAGGTTCAGCCCCTCGACACCCGGATACCGCGAGCGCCACTCGGGCATGCGCTCCGAGATCATGTTCTGGATGTCGCGGGCCAACTCCTGGAACACCGTCGATGTGGTGCGTCCGCAGCCGGGGCAGGCGGCGACGACCGGCACGAAGGCGCGGAAGCCCATGGTCTGCAGCAGCTCCTGGGCGACCTTGACCTCGAGCGTGCGATCGCCGCCAGGCTCGGGCGTCAGCGAAACCCGGATGGTGTCGCCGATGCCCTGCTGCAGCAGGATGCCCATGGCCGCCGACGAGGCGACGATGCCCTTGGAGCCCATGCCGGCCTCGGTCAGGCCGAGGTGCAGCGCGTAGGTGCAGCGCCGGGCCAGCAAGACGTAGGTGGCGATCAGATCCTGCACGGACGACACCTTGGCCGAGAGGATGATGCGATCCGCGCTCATCCCCAGTTCCTCGGCGCGCGCGGCCGACATCAGCGCCGACTGCACCATGGCTTCCTGCATGACGGCGCGCGCCTCGAGCGGCTGCGCCGAGGCGGCGTTCTGGTCCATCAGGTGCGTCAGCAGCTCCTGGTCGAGCGAGCCCCAGTTGACGCCGATGCGAACGGCCTTCTTGTGCTGGTTGGCCAGCTCGATGATGGTCGAGAACTGCCGGTCCTTCTTGTCCTTGAAACCGACGTTGCCGGGGTTGATGCGGTACTTGTCGAGGGCCGCCGCGCAGTCCGGGTTCTCGGACAAGAGCTTGTGGCCGATGTAGTGGAAGTCACCGACCAGCGGCACGGTGACGCCGCGCTTGTTCAGCTTCTCCTTGATGTGCGGCACAGCCTTGGCCGCCTCGTCGCGATCCACGGTGATGCGGACCAGCTCCGAGCCCGCGCGCGCAAGGGCCGCCACCTGCGTCACCGTGCTGTCGATATCGGCCGTGTCGGTATTGGTCATCGACTGCACCACGACCGGCGCGCCGCCGCCGACCTTGACGCCGCCGACGTCCACGGCGGTGCAGGCGCGGCGCGGGGCGATCAGATGCGAAGAACTGGCGGTCATGGGCAGAGGATCCCCGATGTGGCTGTGCGGTGGTTCGCAGCAACCCATTAAGGCAAGCCGACGCGATGCGCCAGCCGGCCAAGTCCGACCGGGGATGGAGCAAGCCGGCCGCAGGGCGGAACTCGACAGCTGAACAGGGCAACAGGTCGGAACAGCGGCAGGAATGCTCCGCATCCGGCACTGTTTACACGCCGGAGATTGTGCCCCGCCCGCAGGCGACACGCGGCAATCGTACGGGCACCGTCATGCCGCGCGCCGGGCACCGAAGGCCAGTGCGGCCACGGCGAGCGCGGACATGACCAGCACGACCGACGGGCCGCCAGGTGCATCGTAGGCGGACGACAGCCCGATGCCGCCCACCACGCCCAGCGCGGCGACCAGCGCGGCGAGCGCCACCATGCGCTCCGGCGTCGCCGCGAACGGCCGCGCCGCCACCGCGGGCACGATCAGGAAGGCGATCACCAGCAGGATGCCGACCACTTTCATGGCGACCGCGATGGCCAGCGCCAGAAGCAGCGTGAAGACCGTCCGCACCCGCTCGACGGCGACGCCTTCCGCCGCCGCAAGCTCCTCGCTGAGGCTGATGCGCAACAGCGACGGCCACAGCCGCCACAGGGCGAGACCGACGACGGCAGAGCCGGTCGCCACCCAGCCCAGATCGGTGCGGCTGACGGCGAAGATGTCGCCGAACAGGTAGCCGACGAGGTCGACCGACGGCCCCTTGAGCAGGGCCGTGGCGATGACGCCCAGCGCCAGCGCGCCGTGGTGGGTGAGGCCGAGGATGGCGTCCATCGGCGCCGAGGTCTGCCGTCCAAGCAGCAGGATGATCGCCGCCACCAGCAGGGCCACGGCGGCGACGGCGAGCGTCATGTTGATGCCGAGCAGCAGCGCCAGCGCCACGCCGAGCAGGCTCGCCTGCGCCACCGCCTCGCCGAAATACGACATCCGCTGCCAGACCACGACGCAGCCGAGCGGCGCCGCGACGAGGGCCAGCATCAGGCCGGCGGCGAGCGCGCGCAGCAGGAACGGCTCCAGCACCGGCAGCGTCATGACGGCCCCGCAGCGGGCGTCTTCGCGTCGCTCGGCGCCCTGTCGGTGGACTTCGCCTCCGGCGGCTGCAGCGGCGCGCCGGCGAGGTCGTGGGCATGGTCGTGGTGATGGCGATAGATGCCGAGCGCGCGCGCCGCCTCGGCGCCGAACAGACGCACATATTCCGGGTCCGCCGCCACGTGCTCCGGCACGCCCGAGCAGCAAACGTGGTGGTTGAGGCAGACCACGCGGTCGCTCGCCGCCATGACGATGTGCAGGTCGTGGCTGACCAGCAGCACGCCCATGCCGCGCTCGACGCTGAGCCGCTGGATGAGGTCATAGAGTTCGGCTTCGCCCGTGGCATCGACACCGCGCAACGGCTCGTCCAGCACCAGCAGCGTCGGCCGGCGCAGCAGCGCGCGCGCCATGACGACGCGTTGCAACTCGCCGCCGGAGAGCCGCGCCAGCTGGCTGCCGCGCACGCGCGACGCACCGACGTCCGCAAGGCAGCGATCGATCTCGGTTGCGCTCACCGGCTGGCCGAGCGTCAGGAAGCGCTCCACCGTCAACGGCATGGCGCGATCGATGGCCAGCTTCTGCGGCACGTAGCCGATACGCGCCGCCGGACTGTGCGTGACGACGCCTCGGCTCGGCTTGTCGAGCCGCAGCAGCAGGCGGACGAGGCTCGTCTTGCCAGCCCCGTTGGGGCCGATCAAGGTCACGATCTCGCCCGCGCCGATGTCGATGTCGACGCCGTCGAGGATGGAGCGCCCGTCACGCGTGAAGGCGAGGCTTCGCCCCGAGACGAGCACCGGCTGGCGCGCCGGCATGGTCGTGGGCGGCGCGTGGGCGTGGCCGCAACTGCAGGGCGCCGCGACGGTATCCGGCGCGGCCGGGCTGGGAGCGAGTTTCACGGCCACATCCGTACCGCCCTCGCTCCGACGCGGCGTAGTCCGGCGCACCGGCACCACTGTCATGGCGCCACCTGCCGGCGGCAATGGGCGCACTGGCCGGCCATCTCGACGACGCGCACGCGCGGCGCGAAGCCGGCCTCGCGCGCAGCGGCGTCGAGGGCGGCGAACACCGGCTCGTCCTGCATCTCGGCAACGGTTCCGCAGCGCTCGCAGACCAGAACCAGATGCGCCCCGCCACGGCCATGCGCGCCATGACAGGCGAAATAGGCGTTGCGGCTCTCGAGGCGATGCACGACGCCGGCCGCGATCAGCGCCTCGATGGCGCGATAGACCGAGATCGGCGCCAGCCGAATGCCCTTGGCCGCCAGCCGCTCCAACACGTCGTAGGCGCCGATCGAGTGATGCGAGCCGGCGATCTCCTCCAGTACCTGGCGGCGCAGTTCGGTAAGGCGCAGGCCGCTGGTCTCGAACGCCACGCGCGCACGGTCGAGTGCGTGGCTGACGCAGCGCGCGTGATTGTGCCCGGGGGCGGGAAACAGGCGGATGGCAGAATCGGGCATGGCGGCGGTCGTCCGGTCGGGCCGCCAGTGCCGGCGGGGGCCACGGCTTGCGGCACGACGAAAAGGTAATGATATATTGTTACATTAGGCGCGATGCCGGCATTTGACCAGGGACCAGCTGACCGGGGCCAGGGACCAGGGACCAGGGACCAGCATCAAAATCTGGCAAGGAAGCGTTAGTCATAATGAGGACATGCAATTGATCGAGGTTCAATAACATTGTTCAATGCCCTCATCCGAACCCTTGGAGACTGCTTGATGCTCGCCGCCGCCAAATCCGATCTCGACCTGCCGCACAGCCTGTCCGCCGACGTGCCGGCCGGCCGCCTGCCGCTGGCGCTGAAGGTGATCTACACCGCCTTCATGGCCGTGCTGGTGCCCGTCTACTGGGTCAACTACGGCCCCTCCAATTTCCTCTATTTCTGCGATCTCGCCCTGCTGATCACGCTGGTTGCCGTCTGGCGCGAGAGCGCTCTGCTCGCCTCCATGGCCGCCGTCGGCATCCTGATGCCCCAGGTCTTGTGGTGCGCCGATTTCGTCGGCCTGCTGTTCGGCTTTCACCTGACCGGCATGACCGACTACATGGCCGACCAGTCCCTGCCGCTGCACCTGCGCGCGCTGTCGCTGTTCCATGGCTGGCTGCCGTTCCTGCTCGTCTACCTGGTCTGGCGCCTCGGCTACGACAGGCGGGCGCTGCCGGCCTGGACCGCCCTCGCCTTCGCCGTGCTGCTGGTCTGCTACTTCTTCATGCCTGGACCGCGCCCGGATGCGGGCTCGGCGGCCGTCAACATCAACTACGTGTTCGGCATGAGCTCGAGCGAGCCGCAGCATTGGATGCCGGGCTGGGCCTGGTTCATGACCCTGCTGGTCGCGCTGCCGAGCCTGATGTACTGGCCGACCCATCTCGCCCTGGGCCGCTGGATGAGCGGCGCCCACCCGGCCGACGGTACGGCCGACCTCGCCTGACCGGAAACCGCCGGCCATGCAGGCGCCCAGCATCGGCGGCATCGTCATCGGCTTCGTGGCTCTGGCCGGCGTGTTCCGCCTGCTGGAGCTGCGCCGTCCGCGCGGGCGCCGCATGCCGATGCTGCGCGCCGGTTTCGCCACTGACCTCGGCTACTGGGCCCTCATTCCTTACGTGACGCACTACGTCGTCGGCGCCGCGCTGATCCTGGCCCTGGTGCCGCTGGCCCTGCTGATCCACGGCCGCATCGACGAGGCCACTGTGATGGCCGGATTCGGCCCGCTGTCACGCCTGCCTTATCCGGTCCAGGCGCTGGCCATGCTCGTGCTCGCCGACTTCCTCGGCTACTGGATGCACCGGCTGTTCCACGGCCGGCGCCTGTGGCGCTTCCACGCCGTGCACCACTCCTCCACCGCGCTCGACTGGTTGTCCTCGGTGCGCGTGCATCCGGTCAACGAGGCCGTCACGCGCGCCGCCATCACGCTGCCGCTGGTCGGGCTCGGCTTCGCGCCGGCCGCTGCGGTCTGGGTAGGGCCCGCCTTCGCCCTGTTCGGTCTGCTGCTGCACGCCAACGTCGACTGGGACTGGGGGCGATTTCGCACCGTGCTGGCCTCGCCACGCTTCCACCGCTGGCATCACAGCGCCGAGCCGGAGGCCCGCGACTGCAATTTCGCCGGCCTGCTGCCGCTCTGGGACCTGCTGTTCGGCACCTACTACATGCCCGCCGACCGCCTTCCCGAGCGTTTCGGTAGCGAGACGCCGGTGCCTGAGGGGCTGCTCGCCCAGATGGCCTTCCCCTTCCGCAAGGCCGCACGGGGCTGAAGCCCGACGGGACCCGACCACCCGCACCGAAGCCGGCGCGCCACGACGGCGCCGGAATTGCCGTCGCACCTGCATGACATTGTCCATTCAGACGTTGTCGCCCTCGCCCCGATCCATTGATGGGCACGGGTTGTGTGCCAGAACAAGGAATTGCCGACCATGAGCGAGCAGGATCCGAGCCTCGGCCCCGGACTGAGCAGCTTCCCGTCGCTGGCGCGACTGGCCACCCGGGGCAACCGCCTCGCGACCATCGTCTCGGCATTCGCGTTCGCCTTCTCGGCCGTCAGCTTCTACGAGACCGTGCTCAAGATGCCGAAGCTCTCGGTGCATGTGGCGCCCGTCATCCAGTACGGGCGCGACGGCGACGTCGAGGTGTTCGCCGTGCCGGTGACGCTGGTCAACGAGGGCGCCCGCACCGGCACCGTACTGGCCATGACACTCGACGTCAGCGACCCGGCGAGCGGGCGCGTCAAATCCTATTACTCGGCGTTTTTCGGCGATCACCCGCAGAAGACCGACACCACCAACCGCTCGTTCGCGCCGCTGAGCGTCATCGGCCGCGCCACCTTCTCCGATACGATCCGCTTCTATGCCAAGGGGCATCCGCTGCCGCGACTGATCGACGACAAGGGCGACTTCCGCTTCACGCTGACGCTGCACACGGCCGACGTGCCGGGACCGCGCCTCGTCGCCTGGCTGCTCGGCAGCGAACCGCAACCCATTGCGTTCGAGCGCACGCTGCCCTGGCTGTCGGAGCAGCAGCTGTCGTTTCGCCGCACCACCATCTCGATGCACGACAAGGCGTGGAACCCGCCGCAGGAGGCGGCAACCGAAGGCAAGGCCGACAGCAAATGAGCGGGCGGCATCCGCCCCGTTCGCGGCGTGCTCGACCTTCGGCCTATCCCTTAGCCAAAGTTCACCTTTTTCGCGTCGCTGCCGCAATATTGCCCTGCACGCCCTCTCTCATGCCAGCCAGGGTGGGTTACCGTCGATTAACCATTCAGGGTTAACGCTAACCGTTCGAGCCGATCGAGTTCGGCACATCAGATGCTTGCGCGAGGACCCCGGAGGGAAACGGGGCCAGCATCGGGTGCCGCTCGCCGGCCGACCGTCATACGGGGTCACACACGTGCTTCAGCGTAAGCGAGAGCTCGGCATCGGGCTCGCCGCACTGGCATTGTTCGCGACTGCCGACACCGACCGGATCACGGCCGCGGGCGAAGGCGCGCGCGTCATCGCCTTCAAGCACATCCACACCAGCGAGACGCTGTCCGTCGTCTACAAGAAGGACGGCAAGTACGTCCCCGAGGCGCTGGAAAAGATCAACTGGATCATGCGCGACTGGCGCAAGAACCAGACCCAGAAGATGGACCCGGCGACCATCGACCTGCTCTGGGAGATGCACACGGAGCTGGGCTCGGCCGAGCCGATGCAGATCATCTGCGGCTATCGCAGCACCGAGACCAACGAGATGCTCCGCCGCACCGTCGGCGGCCAGGCCAGCCAGAGCCAGCACATCTCCGGCAAGGCCATCGACGTCACCTTCCCTGACGTGCCGCTGAAGAAGATGCGCTACGCTGCGCTGGTGCGCGAGCGCGGCGGCGTCGGCTACTACCCGACCTCCGGCATTCCCTTCGTCCACGTCGACACGGCCAGTGTGCGCCACTGGCCGCGCCTGCCGCGCTACGAGCTGGCGCTGCTGTTCCCAAACGGCCAGACCAAGTACCAGCCGGCCGAGGGCGGCGCCATCAGCCGCGACGACGTGCGCGTGGCGCGCGAGAAGCACAAGGACCTGGCGGTGCAGATCGCCGCCTTCATCGACGACCGGCGCAATCCGAAGCAGCCGATGCTGGTCGCTGATGCGTCCGGCAACATCCGCCCGTCCGGTTCCAATGCCGGACTTATGACGCTCGCCAGCGTCACGCCGCCGGCCGATGCGCCGCGCCCTGGCAGAACGGCCGAAACCAAGGTCGCCGCGCTGCCGCCGCAGCAGTTGCCGACGCCGCCTTCGCCCTCGCCGCAGCTGATGGCGGCGCCGCGCATGGTCGAGCGCTCGTCACGCCTGCAGCCCGGCCCGGCCGGAGCACCGGCACCCGCAGCGCCCGCACCCGCCGTGCCCGCCACCACTGTCGCCGCGCTGAGCCCTACCGCCAAGCCCACGCCGCAGCCCGCGCCCGCCGCGGCTCCCGCGCCCGTCGCATCGCGCACGCCGGCCCTTACGCCGGCCCAGACCTCACCTCCGCCGGCCGCCGTCGCCTCCGCCGCCGGGCCGTCGAGGACGGATCGCTCGCGCCTCGACGAACTGGTGACGCTCGCCGCCCTGGAACAGCCGGCGCCGAAGCTCGCCACCGAGCCGAGGCTGGCGGCCCGTCGTCCGGCTCCGGCTGTCGCCAGCATCGCCGGCACCGGCGCCACCCCGCCGCCCCCGCCGATGGCGCGTCCGGCCGAACCCGCCGCGCCGCCCAAGCTCGCCGCCCTCGAGCCGGCCAAGGCGCCGACCAGCGTCGAGCAGATCCTGTCGGACGCTGGCTTCTCGACGGGCTGGGTGCCGGCTCCCGCCTTCGACGAGGAGCACCCCGAAGAGCTGTCCTACCGGCCGTTTCCCGTCATTCCGCTGCTGACCGACAGCAGCTCCGCCGACGATCCGGTGCTCGCCCACCTGTCGCACCCGGACGTCGCGCGCACGATCGAATTCATCGATGACGGCGGCTATATCCCGCCGATGCGCTTCCGCCCTGGGCAGCAGGTGGCGCAGGTGATGTGGGCGCAGCAGTTCCAGGGCGAGGCGGTGAGCCTTACCACCATGACGGCCCCGGACGCGGGCGTGATGCCCTCCGGCCTCGCCGATCGCCGCGTCAAGACCAGTGCGCGGTAGCGGGCTGCGCCCCTGCGGTTCAAAGCGGCTGTTTCAATAGGGCCAGCCCTTTTGCGGGGCGCACGAGGCAGCGCCCTCGTCCCGGCTCGGGTCTGGCTCGCGTCCGGGCCCTCGTCCCTTGACGACGCTCGTGCCATGACATTTTTCCTGCCGCGACAGACGGGTCGGCGCATCCATCTCCGTTCCGGTCGCGGACCAGCGCGCCAAACCCTCGCTGCGGCGGGCAGTTGCGGCGCGGGCGCGGGTCTGTATGCTGCGCGCCGACATCTGCGCGGGCCCGCACACCGCACGCGCCGAACCTTGGAGACTGCGATGACGCTTCGAGCCCCGACCCTGCGAGCCCCGACCCTGCGTGCCCTGCCGCTGCGTGCCCTGCCGCTGCTGAGTGCCGCCGTGCTGTCGCTCGCGACCCTGCTGTCCGGCCTCGCACTGGTGTCCGGGGGGGCGCAAGCCCAGCGCGCACCTTACGGCGCCGAGAAATACGCGACGCCGGGTTCGTCCAGCGGCCGCAACCAGGCTGGCAAGTTCGACTACTACACCATGGTGCTGTCGTGGAGCCCGACGCACTGCTCCGAGGTCAGCGTGCGGTCCGACGACATGCAGTGCAACCGCCGCGACGGTCGCCGCTATGCGTTCGTGCTGCATGGCCTGTGGCCACAGTACCATAACGGCTATCCGGAGGCCTGTTTCATCCGCAACCGGCCGTTCGTGCCGCGCCCGGTCATCGACGACATGCTCGACATCATGCCGGCACCGGGCCTCATCATCCACGAGTACAAAAAGCACGGCACCTGCTCCGGCCTCGACGCGCGCAGCTATTTCGCGCTGTCCAAAAAGCTCTATCGCAGCATCAAGATGCCCGAGCAGTTCACCAACCCGATGGAGCCGATCCGCATCGCGCCGGACGAGATCGAGCACGCCTTCATCAAGGCCAATCCCGGACTGAAGCCGGACATGATCTCCGTCTCCTGCAACGGCTCGCGGCTGCGCGAGGTGCGCATCTGCTTCTCCAAGGAGGGGCAGCCGCAGGCCTGCGGCAACAACGAGCGCCGCTCGTGCCAGGCCGCCTCGATCGTGATCCCGCCCGTGCGCTCGTCGAAATACTGATACCGGCTAGATCGGCGAGCGTTGCGCGAACACTGACAGGGGCTCCGGCCGCGAGCGAGGCCGGTGCCCTTTGCCGTCTTTGGCGGGCGATTTCGGCGTCGGGGCACGCGAAAGTTATCCAGAGGCGGCCGGAGCGCCTGTGGGTAACACGGGCCGGCACACAGTTTCGCCACATCCGCCGCTTGCGGCCCTTCGGCACACCCCGCACAGTGAGCCCGTATGCGTGATTCCGATGTGTGGTTGTACGATCAAGGGCTCCGGCGCGTCGTCTTGCGGACCTTCTCGAAATCAGAGGCGGACGCAGCACAATGGCATCGGGCGCAACGACGGCATCGGGCGCAACGGCAGCAGACGGCGGCGCATTGGCGCAGGCCGTCCTCGGCGAGCAACCTGCCCACGTGGCCGAGCGGCCCGAGCGCGCCCGCAAGCGCAGCGATGGGACGTCGCGCCGTCGCGGCATCTCTGGCGCCGTGTGGAGTGGATTGGCTGGCTTCGTGCTGGGCGCCATCTTCTGGCATCTGGTCGGCTTCTGGAGCTTCGTCTCGCATGTCGTCTTCAAGGGGCCGACGGGTGACACCACGTCCGGCGTCGAAGCCGGCGCTCTGCCGGCGACGCGGCGCGATGGCCTGAAGCAGCGCGAAACGGCCAAGGCCAGCGAGCAGGCGAAGCTCAAGGACCCCGTGTCGGGCGAGGCGCGGCCGCTCGACGCGACGGCGGCCGGCGGCGGCAGCACCTGCGCCAGCCTCGAGCGCACCGGCCGCGTGACGCGGGCCTCGGCGTGCGGCGATCGCGTGCTGCCGACGCTGACCAACCGTGGCGGCAACGCGGCGCCACGCGAGGATCTCGCTTCGGCGCGATCGGCGGACGCCAGCGAGACGGCTGGCTCCTGGAGCGCGACGACCTGGACCGTGCAGGTCGACGCTGCCGAGGCCGCCGCCGTAAAGCACTGAAACAACCGGCACATGCTCGGGCGGGCGGGGGCCGGCGCAACCTCGGCCCGCTGACTTTTTCCACAGCGCCCGGCCGCTGCCCGATTGCGGCCTGAAACAGCTTCCAGTCATCATGTCCCGCTGGCACACTTTGGCCGGCGCGCGCCATGGGCCCATCGCCCCTGGAACGGGCGTCCTCTGCCCGGACGCGCGCCGATCCGGGCCGTCGTCGCGACGTCCTTGATGCTTGCTGGTCTGGTCCTGTCACCGTCTGGGAGACTGCGTCATGCCCCACGCCGCCACGCCGTTCGCCGCCGGGCAGTGCTGGACCTATCGCGCGCCGCAGGGGTACCAGACCTCGCGCCTCGTCATCGGCGCCATCGCGGTGTTTCCCGACGAGCCCCCGGTGCTGTGCTGCAGCGTCTACGGCGCGCCACGCAAGCGCCCGGACGGCAGCATCGACACCTGCACCATCCCCTTCCTGCCGATGACGGAGAGCGCGGTTGCCGCCAGCGTGGTGGCGCTCGCGGGCGTGGGCGAGCCGGCCGAGCACTTCATCGACGCGCTCGAAGCCTGGCAGGAGGACCCGCGCGGGCTTACCACCTTCACGGTTCCGTTCGAGGGCTTCCTGGATCGCATGATCGCGCTGCAGATGGCTGAAATCGTCGGCCGCACCCTCGCCGCCTGATCCGGCGCGCCACCGCAATAGCCCCGCCAACAGAAAAGAGCCGGAGCAGCGGCAGCTCCAGCTCTTTCCAGGGCTTGTCGGCGGAGCGCCCCATGCGAGGTTGCTCAGACCTCAGGACATGCTCGGCTCCGCAATAACCTCCCCGTCGCGTTGGAGACCGGTGCCAGCCCATCTGGGCTGGATCATCCGCGCTCGGCCGCGTCGAGAGGCCGTCACACACGAAGCACTGAACTCGAAACGAACCGGCGCCTCCTATCGCAGGGGGACCGGCCATAAGCGCCTGCCTTGCCAACCGCCTGGGGAAGGCGGAACAGCACGGCGCGCCAACGCAATCAACGCAAGACAGCCCGCTCGCGAAAGAGCAGGCTACCGGTGCTAGATGCGCCTCCTTTCGTTCTGTGCACTTCGCAGAATCACGCGAGACTGCTGCAAGAGATAAGCTGCGGCCAGGCACTCTGTCATCCGCTTTGGGGCTGGCCGGACGCTTGCGGGTGCCGCACGTGCCCCCTATGAGTCTTCCCGAGCACACCCCCTTGCGTTTGATTTCAGACGGGAGGGAATCGCCCCCATGCGCGACTTGCATCTGCGACCGCGTGCCCCCGAGATGCCTCGCGCGCCGCGTCGAGGCGCGCTCGAGACAGTGCGGCGCCCACCGGAGACCGTCGTCCAGCCATGTCGCACAATACCTTCGGCCACCTGTTTCGCGTCACCACGTGGGGCGAAAGCCATGGCCCCGCCATCGGCTGCGTCGTCGACGGCTGCCCGCCCGGCCTGCCGCTGACCGAGGCCGACATCCAGCCCTACCTCGACCAGAGGAAGCCCGGCCAGTCGCGTCACACCACGCAGCGGCGCGAGGATGATGCGGTCGAGATCATGTCCGGCGTGTTCCCCGATGACAGCGGGCGGCAGGTGACGACCGGCACACCGATCGCGCTTCTCATCCGCAACCAGGACCAGCGCTCCAAGGACTACGGCGACATCAAGGACAAGTTCCGCCCCGGCCACGCTGACATCACGTACTGGGAGAAGTACGGCATCCGCGACTATCGCGGCGGCGGGCGCTCGTCGGCCCGCGAGACGGCCATGCGCGTGGCGGCCGGAGCGGTGGCGCGCCAGGTGCTGCTTGCCAAGCTGCCCGGCCTGACCATCCGCGGCGCCCTGGTGCAGATCGGGCCGCATCGCATCGACCGCTCGCGCTTCGACTGGGGGGCGGTGGGCGCCAATCCGCTGTTCTGCCCCGACGCGGCCGCTGTCCCCGCGTGGGAGAGCTACCTGGACGGCATCCGCAAGGCCGGCTCGTCCATCGGCGCGGTCGTCGAGGTGGTGGCCGAAGGTCTGCCGCCCGGGCTCGGCGCGCCGCTCTACGGCAAGCTCGACCAGGACCTCGCCAGCGCCATGATGTCGATCAACGCGGTGAAGGGCGTCGAGATCGGCGCCGGCATGGCCTCCGCCGAGCTGACGGGCGAGGCCAACGCCGACGAGATCCGGCTCGGCTCGCACGGCGAGCCGGTTTACCTCTCCAACAATGCCGGCGGCATTCTGGGCGGCATCTCGACGGGACAGCCCATCGTCTGCCGCTTCGCGGTGAAGCCGACCTCTTCGATCCTCAACCCGCGCCAGACCATCGACCGTCACGGGCACGAGACCGACATCATCACCAAGGGCCGCCACGACCCCTGCGTCGGCATCCGCGCGGTGCCCGTCGGCGAAGCGATGATGGCGATCGTTCTGGCCGATCACCTGCTGCGCCATCGCGGTCAGGTTGGTGCCTAGCTAGAGCAGATTCCGATCATACGGAACCGTAGCCGGCGGCGGCGAGGTAGCTGCGGCGGTCGCTTGCCGTGATGAGAGGGAGGGCTGCGGCGATGGCCTCCCATAGCTCGGCGACGGTGCGCGCCG